>ERZ860590.1465-NODE-1465-length-12200-cov-20.639522_pt1 | contig 12200 bp, 16 predicted proteins | sample MGYA00509975_ERZ860590 | MGnify/ENA primary metagenome ERZ860590 (study PRJEB30046, sample SAMN00715250) | human gut metagenome | study: EMG produced TPA metagenomics assembly of the A metagenome-wide association study of gut microbiota in type 2... | reverse complement strand
AAAAAATTGATGATTAATGGTGAGCTTGTGATAGAATGGAAAAAAGAGAAAAGCACACCTATTGTTTTGACCGTGGATGAGTATGAAACCATCCGTCTTTTGGACAAAAAAGGTTATAGTCAGGAGCAGTGCGCAGCATCTATGCAAGTCGCAAGAACAACGGTTCAACGTATTTACGAGATTGCCAGGAAGAAAATAGCAGATGCTCTCATTGATGGACATCCGCTCAGAATTGAAGGTGGAGATTTCAGAATCTGTGATGGTCAGAGCAGTAACTGCAGCTTTGGAGGATGTTACAAACAGGAAATTTACAAAAAATATGCAGCGGAAAAAGGAGAAGGTATCATGAGAATAGCAGTAACATATGAAAATGGACAGATTTTCCAACACTTTGGACACACAGAGACATTTAAGATTTACGATGTAGAGGAAGGAAAAGTAGTACATTCAGAAGTAGTAGATACGAATGGAAGCGGACATGGTGCATTGGCAGGAGTTCTTAATGCATTAAATGCCGATGTTTTGATCTGTGGCGGAATCGGAGGAGGTGCTCAGATTGCGTTAGCGGCAGCAGGCATTAAGCTTTTTGGCGGAGTTTCAGGAGATGCGGATAAAGCAGTAGAAGCTTTTATCAATGATACGCTTGATTATAATCCGGATGTGAAGTGTTCTCACCATGAGCACAACCATGGGGAAGGACATACATGTGGTGAGCATGGATGCGGAAGCCATAGCTGTCATTAAGAAAAATATATAAATACGCCGGTGAAATAATATAGATTGGTGCAGTTCTCTTAGATGAAGGATTCAACAGAAAACGAGGTATTAAAGATGATAAAAATTATATCAGACAGTACATGTGATCTGTCACAGGAAGTTTTAGAAAGATACGATATAGATATTATTCCGCTTCATATTGTAAAAGGAGATGAAGAACTGGAGGACGGACCGCAGATAGACATTCACGCATTGTATGGGTGGGCTGATAAAAATAAGACTACACCAAAGACTTCAGCTCCATCTATAGAAACAGCAATGAATGTAATGCGGCCATATATTGATGAAGGCCGGGAGATCATATGCTTTTCCATATCAAGTGAGATGTCGACATCATTCAACGTGATCAGAATGGCGGCAGAAGAACTTGATGCAGAGGATAAGGTTACGATAATAGATTCAAGAAATCTGTCCACAGGAATAGGCCTGCTTGTTGTTGAGGCGGCAGTTATGGCAGCGGATGGTAAATCCCGTGAGGAGATAAAAGCCGGAATTGATGAATTGATCCCGAAGGTAAGAGCAAGCTTTGTTGTAGATACACTTGTGTACCTTTACAGAGGTGGCAGATGCAATGCTGTTTCTGCGCTTATCGGAGGAGCATTGGCGCTTCATCCCATGATCGTTGTAAAGGATGGTAAAATGGATGCAAGCAGGAAATATAGAGGTAAGATCGGTAAAGTCATAAAGAATTATGCAAAAGATCTGGAAGAGGACCTGAAAAACGCAATACCGGATCGTGTATTTATTACACATTCGGAATGTGATGCTAAGACAGTTGAAGGGGTAAGAGATTACATAGCCTCTCTTGGCATTTTTAAGGAAATAATAGAGACAAGAGCAGGTGGTGTGATTTCATCACATTGTGGGCCTGGCACACTCGGAGTGTTATTTATTGCAGAATAATGGAGTTTCATATGGTAAGTACTTTGAAGCTGCTCGGAAAATATAAACATTTTATAAATTATTAGCACTCACTATTGACGAGTGCTAATAATAGGTGTATAACATAGTCAAGAACAAAGGAAAGGAACAAAAAGCAAAGGCTTTGAGTTCTTGAAACATCCCGGTTCCAAAGAAACAGGTTGACACAGATTTTATAGATTAAGAAGGAGAGATGACTTATGTTGATGCCTAGTATTTTTGGAGAAAACTTATTTAACGATGATTGGATGGATTTTTCATTTCCTGATGTTGACAAGGCGCTTTATGGTAAACACGCAAAGAACGTTATGAAGACTGATGTCAAGGAAACAGACAATAGCTACGAAGTAGATATAGATCTTCCGGGATTCAAGAAGGATGAGATTGAGGCTAAGCTGGAAAATGGTTACTTAACTATCAGCGCAGCTAAAGGACTTGACAAGGAAGAAAAGGAAGAAAAGGAAGAAAAGGATGGCAAGTATATCCGCAAGGAGCGCTATTCCGGTGCTATGAGCAGGTCTTTCTATGTAGGTGATGAGCTGAAGCAGGAAGATATCAAGGCAAAGTATGAGGATGGTATTCTTAAACTTTCAGTTCCGAAGAAGGAGCAAAAGAAAGTTGAGACCACAAAGCATATTGCTATTGAAGGATAAACTTAATTTAAATCATGTTATGAGAAGTCGCACAGGCCTATGGCCTGGGCGGCTTTTTAAATTAAAATACAAAGGAGCAGTATGATGTTTGCATTAGAGGGAAAGCATAAGAAATGGAAAAATGTAGATAAAGAATGCTATATTGTAATTTGTCTTTCAATCGGATATACTATAGCTTAATTATAGCGGAATGAGGGAAAAATAATGTCAAAAGATGAATACTTAATTACAGATGCCCCCTTAAAGGCATTGACAGTTTTTGCAATGCCCATGATCTTGGGCAGCTTTTTTCAACAAGTATATAATATGGCTGATTCAATCATTGTTGGTCAGTTTGTAGGCTCCTCTGCACTTGCGGCAGTTGGAGCCTGTGCTGCGCTTACGAATGTGTTCATCTGTATAGCGCTGGGAGCCGGTGTAGGAGCCGGTGTACTTGTGAGCCGCTATTTCGGCGCCAGGGATTACGGCAAAATGAAAACGATAGTATCAACATCACTGATTAGTTTTCTGGTTTTAAGCGTACTTCTGGGTGTCTTTGGCTTTTTCTTTTCACATTCAATGATGAGTTTGCTACAGACACCTGCAGATATACTGGATGAGGCAGTGCTGTATCTTCGTGTTTATTTTGTGGGATTTCCGTTTCTGTTTATGTATAACATACTTTCAACGATGTTTACATCGATTGGCGAGTCAAGGATTCCGTTGGTGCTTTTGATATTTTCCTCTGTGTTAAATATATTTATGGACCTTTGGATGGTGGCAGGCCTTGACCTGGGTGTGTTCGGTGCTGCCCTTGCAACTCTAATTGCTCAGGGAATATCTGCAGTGTTTTCACTTTTGATTTTCTTTAGCAGGATGCGCCGCTATAAAAGTCGCTTTGAATGGTTTGACAGACATGAGCTTCATTCCATGCTTCGGATTGCTGTGCCTTCGGTTCTCCAGCAGTCTACGGTGTCAATTGGCATGATGATAGTACAGGCAGTTGTGAATCCGTTCGGTACACAGGCGCTTGCAGGATATTCGGCAACGATGAGGGTAGAGAATGTATTTTCACTGATATTTGTATCCATTGGAAATGCAGTTTCACCGTTTGTTTCCCAGAATCTCGGAGCAAAGAAGACAGAACGTATCAAAAAAGGCTATCACGCTGCGCTGGTGTTAGACCTGTGTTTTGCAGTGCTTGCTTTTATAGTAATTGAAACACTGCATACTCAGATTTCCTCATTATTCCTGGGCAAAGACGGAACGGCCCTGGCATATCAGGTATCCGGGGATTATATGAGATGGCTTGGCTTCTTTTTCATTTTTATGGGTATAAAGATGGCTACCGATGGTGTGCTTCGTGGACTTGGCATCATGCGTCCGTTTCTCGCTGCAAATATGGTAAACCTGGCAATCCGCCTCTCGGTTGCCTTAATCTGCGCGCCGCGTTTCGGTATTGCATTTGTCTGGATTGCTGTACCGGCCGGCTGGCTTGCCAATTTCCTGATTTCCTATGTGGCTCTCAGAAAATCCTGGCCGGCGGAATAAAAGATACTGCTTACATTATAGTGGATAAGTAAAGAAAAATTTTATGTTGTTTTAGTATACGGCATTGCTTTTTGAAGGAAGAGGTGTAAGGTGAAAGGAGCAAGGTTAAAATGAAGATGTTGGAAAATCAAACAAAGGTGTTGACATTTCTATCAAACAAAGCTATTATAACACAAAAGGAGGTAAAAAATGAAAAACATATATGAAAAATTGAAAGATGCAAGACAGCGTTTGGGTTTTTCACAGGAATACGTGGCAAAGTGTCTGGGAATTGGTCGCTCGGCTGTTACTCAAATTGAGCTTGGGAACCGGAAAATCACATCGGATGAAATTCAAAAATTCTGCCAGCTTTATCATGTTTCAGCGGATTACCTTCTCAATCAGGAATCTCTTGAAACCAAACAGGTTGTATTTGCTCGTGGATTTGAAGAGTTAAATGAGAATGATCAGCAGGAAATTCTGAACTTGATTGCCTTCAAGAAGTCTATGGCAGGTCTTTCAGGGGGAATTTAATGCTAGATATAGAAATACTGAATCAATATCGAAATGATGCCCAGGGGCTGGCAAAGTATTTTTCAGAACAGTACTTTAAAGATCATGAAAAGGTGTTTCCTATTAATCCTTTTCAGGTTTTAACAGACCTGGGTATTCATTTTGTATTTAGAAATTTTGATAAAATGGAAGGTCTGTTTATGCCTTCTACAGCGGATATGCCGATAGATTTGGTGGCAATTAATGCGAAAAGACCGATTAACCGTCAGAGATTTTCAGCAGCGCATGAGTTGTGCCATTTTCTTAAAGACGCAGATACACAGTCAACATTTATGTGTGCTATTTCATCAAATGAATACAAAGAGAAATATGCGGAGTCTTTTGCAGCTTCTTTTCTTATGCCAGAAGATGAATTACGTGTTCAGATAAATAGCCTCCATCCTAGCGATGGTGAATTGACCTTTGATGATGTTCTCGAGATAGCTGATTATTTTGGCACAAGTTTTAGAGCTTGTTACTATCGAATCCGAAATTTGTTTCCATATCTGATAGCTTATTATTCAAGCAAGAAATTGGGTAAATATAAGCCAGAAAAACGGCGTAAGGAACTGGGCTTTTCATATATAAAACTATATGAAGGATTGTTTGATGCCTGGGAAGATATTTCACCAACAAATAGTCTTGAGTTTGCAAGGCGTTTGTTCAAAAGTAAGTATGTTTATAATGATGCTCGCCTTGAAGGTGTAAAAACCACTTATGATGCAGCATCTGAAATAATAGAGGATCTGCAAGAAAATCGCCAGGTAAGTGAATATTGCACAGAGTCCTATGAAGGTTTTTGCAATGTGGCAGGACATTCTGTTATGTATGACTTTATTTTTGAGACGGTAAGTGATAATAAAATTGATATTTATCAATTATCAACCCTGAATAAAAAATTATTTTCCTGTTGTCCAAATCCGGAATACGGAGGATCAACAAGAAAAGACAATGTCCTTGTTTTAGGTGCGAAATTCGAGACAGTAGATTGGCGGGATGTTATGCCGGAATTGATAAAGCTCAATGATAAGGTGTTATTACTTGAAAGTAAATTAGATGAGATGAGCAGAAGTCAAATCATTGAATTGATTGCAGATATTCATCATAGGATTACTGTTATTCATCCTTTTCCAGATGGAAATGGGCGAACAAGCAGAGGGTTTATGATTAAACTGTTAATCCGATATGGTATGCCACCGTTCTATATTGATGTTGAGAAAAAAGAGGAATATTATAATGCTTTAGAAATAGCAGATAAAGAGAATGATTTTAATGCATTGTATGAATATATATTCAAAGCATTAATCAGAGCTCATGTTGAATTGGAAACTCGACCGAAAACCATATAAGGTATTTAGTTCAATGTGATGTTAGGAAAAGGGAATATGAGAAAAGGTCTTCTATGATTTAATACTTTATCATAGAAGACCTTTTATGTTGTATAAATTGCAGAGTTTTACAGTCTCTATAATTCAAGCTTCAGATAAATCTCATCCCTCTCATCCTGCTCAATCCCCAGATAATGCTGGGTAATCTCATATGATGAGTGATTATAGACATCCATGAGCAGAGCGGGAGGTGTGCCATTCTTCCAGGCATGATAGCCAAACGTCTTTCTCAGCGAATGACAGCTGATGTGCTCATCCTGCACTGTTTTGCCGGCAGCAGTCTTTACAATACGATATGCCTGCGTCCTGCTTATAGGCTGGTATCTGCAGGTGTTCTTGGTAAAAATAAATTCATGGTCATTTGGATTACGTTCATTGAAATAATCTTTCAGAGCATCGGTGGCATTGTAGTTTAGAGTGACATAGTTATTCTTGCCGGTCTTTTGCTCATTGATAAGAAAATGAGTGCGAAATTCATGATGTTTGAAATTGTAAACGTTGTCCCACTTTAATTTAAGCAGGTCACTAATTCTTAGTGCCGTGTTTAATCCCATCACAATTAAACAGTAATTGCGGCTGTTTGGACGGATGTCCTTATAGTACATCCTGAAGGCCGTGAGTTCGTCCTTGTTTCGGATTGGCTGTGTAGTTCCCATTGAATACTCCTTTATAGTAGAAAATGTTATCCGGCACGTACAATATGGCAGACTTTCACCCTCAGAATATCCAAAATCAACAACACAATAATGGTAAGTTCAAAATAGAAAAAATGCAACATTTTGTAGTAAAATGTTGCATTTTTTGCTTTACACCTACTATATCGGACGCCATTTTCAGAACTTAACCCCTGAAAAATAATTTTTTCAATAATTTTCTTTTCATTTTTCTATCATTTTTTTGTTAGTCTTACCGGATTTAATCATATCTGTATCAAAGATAAAGTAATTCTTGATGAAAAATGACTAAATTGGCGTATACATTTGATGTTTTTTAATCCACTTCTTTTTTGACCCATTATCAATCCACAAAAAATGCAACATTTTACTACAAAATGTTACATTATTCGGAAAAGCATGGATAAAGCTATTCCCTAGTGCATGGAGGTAGAAAATGCTCAAATTATCATTAAAGGAAGGGCAATATGTGAACATCGGAGACGATATCCGAATCGTGTTCGCGGGCGGAACCGGAAAGCACTGTCGATTACTGATAGATGCCCCAAAAGAACTGAATATCGCAAGATCTAACAACGAACCTGACCCGGCGAAGCGAAAAGATACATATTATCCCGACCCTGAGATTTCCAATGAGGCACAAAAAGAAATACAGCGCATCATTTGGAAGGAAAAAGCGCGTCAGAAAAAGACGCAAAGCAACTAACCATGTTAATAGGCGGCTGTGGCATCTGTCACACCCGGGAAGCCGCTTGTTATAAAAACAGTAGCTGCTTAAATAAAAATATACACAAAGCAGCTGCAAAACCCTCGGGAAAAGGATTTCCAGAGGTCAAACATAATAACCCACAGTGTGGGACAAGGAGGATTATATTATGGTAGTACAACACAACATGCAGGCAGCAAATGCCAACAGAATGCTCAACGTAACAACAAGCGCACAGTCAAAGAGCACAGAGAAGCTTTCATCAGGTTACAAAATCAACCGTGCAGCAGATGATGCAGCCGGACTTACAATTTCTGAGAAGATGAGAAAGCAGATTCGTGGACTCGACCGTGCTTCTACAAATGCTGAGGATGGCGTATCTGCAGTACAGACAGCTGAGGGCGCTCTTACAGAGGTTCACTCAATGCTTCAGAGAATGAACGAGCTTGCAACACAGGCTGCAAATGGAACAAACTCTGACACAGATAGAAGTGCAATTCAGGATGAGATTGAGCAGTTAACTACTGAAATCGACCGTGTATCTGAGACAACAAAGTTCAACGAGACATATCTGTTAAAAGGTGAAAATGGTACATCTAAGAAAAATATTGACTTACAAGCTCATGATGCTGGATTGAAAGGTTCACTTACGACAGGAAGTGATGGAACAGCAACATTTACTATGGATAAGCTGAAATCTGGAGACACAGTTAGTATAGGCGGTAAGAGCTATACTATTGGTACATCTGCAGATGAAGTTAAGGATTTCCTTGATAAGCAAGGTGTAAAAGATGAGGATGGCAAGGAAGTAACGGTAAACGGTACGAAATATACTTACAAAACTGCGAAGGCGGCAAATGCGGATCAGAATGCTGGTACAGTTACTGATGGCTGGGGTGCTGGTTGGTATAAAACAGTTCCTACTGATGGTGGAAATGGTGATGGTTCTACTAAAAAGACACCTGATTATGCAGATTTAGAAGCTATTTCAAAAGTTAAAGGTAAATTTACCGCCGGAGCAAAATCAATTTCTACAATAACAGATGCTGATAACGATGGTGTAGATGATAATGACAAGTCAGTTATTACGGCAGAGAAGGCATATACGCTTGCTGCAAATGAGCTTTTAAAGGCTAATCAGATAGGTGATACAAATAGTCAGGCAAAGGTTGGAATTGATGATAATTATACAGGAATGACATTAGACAATGCAACAAATGTTATTAAGTTGCATGTGGGTTCTGCTGCTGTTGCTAATACTTTAAGTTTCAGTTTGCATGTTGGATCTGATGCAGATATGACAAATAAGATTAATGTCAATATTGATGCAATGGATTCATCTAGCCTTGGTATCAAGGGAATCAATGTCAATGATGATACAGGTATCGCTGGTACATACGCTATCGACGCTATCTCAGATGCAATCAGCAAGGTTTCATCACAGCGTTCTTCACTCGGTGCAGTTCAGAACCGTCTTGAGCACACAATAGACAACCTCGACAACGTAGTTGAGAATACTACATCAGCTGAGTCTCGTATCCGTGATACAGATATGGCTGAAGAGATGGTTAACTACAGCAAGAACAACATTCTTGCTCAGGCTGGACAGTCTATGCTTGCACAGGCTAATCAGTCTAACCAGGGTGTACTTTCACTCTTACAGTAATCATCTACAATTTAATGTTGTACAAAGCGAAAAGAGCTCGAAAGAGTAACTTAATAAGGGATTTATAATCCTGTAAAATTTCGGCATAGTCGTAACCATCGGCTATGCCGTTTTTACGTTACTTGGAATGTGTGCTTCCCCAATGAAGTTGAAGATAACTTTTATCTTCTTGGTATTCCTATCCCAAGGTTTTTCGTTTCCATATACATATTGAGAATGAGAACCCTAAAATAGACGGCGTGCTTCCAAAAGAAGTATACGCTCAGCTTGTACCGGAAGAAGAACCGGAACTTTTTTCTAATATTGTGCGTATATTTAAAGATATTCCTGAAAACAGCACTATCGATATCTTCGGAGAAATCTATGAATATTTCTTAGGTAACTTCGCTCTTGCAGAAGGTAAGGGTGGTGGAACATTCTATACGCCTGCAACTGTTGTTAGATATATGGTAGAAGTATTGAATCCACAGCCAGGCGAAAAGAAGTTCTTAGAAATTAAGACTCGCTATTTAATACAATTTAATGTTGCATAGCCCTTGAGGTGTCGTTTGAAGTGTCGGTTCCGTACCGGCTTATTTTTTTGCTCTCAATCGTTAGTAAAAATATTACCAGTTCCCGTAATGACGGGTATTGACACATGGGGTTGAATGTGATATAAATATTACAGACGCTAGTAATACAGATTACAGGAAGGAGAGGCATATGTTAGTTTCTAAGAATATACAGATAGAATTTGCAGATTCGTCCATGAAAGCCATAGACGCCATCCACGATATTAGAGAAGGCGTAAGAAGTGCATCGCTTAACCTTTATTCCCGATATGACGTTCAAATCCAGACCCCAATGCTCTATGGTGAGGATAAGGTCGTTGTGGAAATAAAGATTCCGGAAGAAAAAGTAGAGACTTTCGCAATAGGACCGCATCTTAAAGGTGTGGCCAATTATCTGCTAAAGAGCTGTAACGGACGTTATGACCAGTATGTCGTAGGAAAGAGATTGTTGGTATACACAGAAGTTGCTGCACCGGATATGTCGGATAATCGATTCCCGATGGAGGACAGGTTGGAGACGGTTGCCAAATTTGCGAGGTTGCTAGAACGGTCAGATGAAGATGCGATGGATGCTATCAGTCAGATTCTAGTGATTCTGAAGGATAGTGAAAACAGTATTACAGGACTCTAATGGAGGGAAACACTATGAATGAAATGAAAAGCGAAACAGCAAATGAAAATTGGTCGCAAAGTGCATCAGAGGTTGCAAAGCATTCTTCGCTTTCTTTCTCGCTAAGCGGATGGTCTGCAGCGGCAACGCTGATTTCTATACCAGCTTCAGTTGTCTTAGTTTATGCAATCAAGGCATTTGCACTCGCATAAAAAACAGCCTCACAACCGGAGTGAATCTAGTGGTGGGCTGTACTTTTATGCCTTGATTTCCTGACCATTCTTGAAGGTGAAACGGATATCGTCGGCACTGTAGACGGTGGCATATTCGACAAGGCTGTTCCAGCTGTCAATGCTGAACTCTTCCAAGGAGTCCGGCAGCTGCTTGAAGGTCTTGAGGAAGGATTCGTATTCGGCTCTTTGCAGGTGGCACTGAAAATGAGGATTATTACGAGCAACTTGTTAAGCTCCTTGAAGAACTTCGTCAGGAAGACAATCGAGCCAATACCGAAGGTCTAACTGAAGAAGAACTGGAAATTTACGATTTGCTGATTGCCGGAAAAAAATTAACACAGGGTGAAGAGCAAAAAGTAAAACTCTCTGCAAAGAATCTTTATAAGAAATTAGTCGATAATCGTAGTAGTCTTCTTGTAGTGGATTGGTATAAAGATGAGCAGCCACGTGCCAAGCTGAAATATGAGGTGGAATTATCATTGAATGATGATCTGCCTGAAAGTTATGATAGAGCAGCATTTGATTCCAAAGTATCTCTACTCATGAACCACTTTGTGGACATGGCGGTTCAAGGTTATGGTTGGATTGGTGCTGCGTAAGGAGGTGTTTCAGTAAGTGAAAGCAAAAAAATGGCTTACCATTATTACACTGTGTGTGTCGACTTTTTCTCTCAGCGTAGCATGCATAATTGGAAAAGACAGTAATTGTATTTCTTATGATGTTTCAATGGCATTGCTTGGAAGTGCTGTGCTTGGATTTATAATGTCGCTTACAGAATATTATGTAGAGAAGCGAAAGGCAATGGAAGAGTTTTGGTTACAGTCAAATAAGACTTTGAAAGAATTACGTAAAATCAAATATCTAGAACTCGATGCACCAGTAGAATTAATTAAGGATGCATTATTAGAAGAACAAGCAAATGATAGGAAAGCAAAATTCACATTACTTATAGATGATTCTGGTATTACGCATAAAGCAAAAAGCACTTTGATTTCGTGGTTTGAAGAGAATATACCAATGTCATTCAATGAGGATTCGGATATTGAGGCTGAACTAGAGAAATACTATAGCGCTTCCTTAAAAACCTATAAAGATACATTTTTAAGGTGCATGAGGTCTTATCAAGATGCTGCTTCAATTGATTTAGGATTGATTGATAATGCATATGGAAATCTAGATTTTATAATATCAAATCATTCAATCCGAGAATATGCTTACAATGATATCTTTGATAAGATGAGAAAGTTTGTTTATCAATTCAGAGAAGAGGCATATTACTTCAATTTGCTAAATGATGGGAAAGGAAATTTTGCTGTATGCGCATCCAAGGTTGTAGATTTGAATAAGTTATTCTTTGCAACTAAAGATGTGGAAGCTCATGATTATGTCAATACATTGGTATATCAAACAGCATTTGATGAGATAGAATCCGAATTGGAAAAGTTCAGATGTAAAATATATAAGGCAAAGTATGTTCCTGTTAAAGCCAGTCCAATCTCAGGAAAGATGCGATATTTTGGAGAGGATTCCGAAACGAAAGGTACAGATGGATAATAAAATGACCACACCGGAGTAAATCAATACTCTAGTGTGGTCATTCTATTTTGAGTTCCGTTGGAAAGCTTCGCTTAGAAATTATCGTTGGTTTCGTTAATCCCTAATTGAGCCATCCAAAAGGGCTCTTTTTATTTTGTTACATTAATATTTTGTTTATAAAAGAGTAAGAAAGTAAACACAGCATTTTCACAATTGCCCCGTATACTGACACTGTAAACAAAAGAAATACTCATATTAATCTTTTTCATATTTTTAGCCGGTGCACTCCACATGTACCGGCTTCCTCTTTAATAGTAAGTAATGAAAAATCAGTTGATTTCGCAAAGTCCCTCGCTTATAATGATATTAAGGCAGAGAGCCTTTTGCGGAATCTTAGAAGTGTTATGCACAATACAAAAGGAGG
>ERZ860590.1415-NODE-1415-length-12612-cov-2.718723_pt1 | contig 12612 bp, 7 predicted proteins | sample MGYA00509975_ERZ860590 | MGnify/ENA primary metagenome ERZ860590 (study PRJEB30046, sample SAMN00715250) | human gut metagenome | study: EMG produced TPA metagenomics assembly of the A metagenome-wide association study of gut microbiota in type 2... | reverse complement strand
GTAAAGAAAGGAGAATCACGTCATGACAGATTTGAAGAAACTTCCTATCGGGATCGAGAGTTTTTCTGAAATACAATCAAATAATTATTATTACGTAGATAAAACAAAACTGATTGAAATGCTACTGGATCATCCTGGTAAGGTCAATCTTTTTACACGACCGCGTCGCTTCGGAAAATCTTTGAACATAAGTATGCTTCATTCTTTTTTCGAAATCGGTACCAATCCAACGCAATTCGATGGGCTATATGTTTCCAAGAATAAGTCCTTATGTGATAACTACCTAGGACAATATCCTGTAATTGCAATCAGCTTAAAAGGTGTGGATGAAAACAATTTCGAAAACGCGTATGCGTTATTGGAGAATATTATTCGTGAAGAAGCAAATCGTTTTCAGTTTCTCATGGATAGTCCGAAGCTGTCTTCCATCGATAAAACTTCTTACGAACGTTTATTGTCATATGGTATGGAGCGAAGCACACTTTCTTTTGCGTTACGTCAACTAAGCCAACTTCTCTATAAGCATTATGGGAAAGAAGTTATTATTCTGATTGATGAGTATGATGTCCCATTGGCTAAGGCAAATGAGCGTGGTTATTATGATGATATGGTTCTTCTTATGCAGAACCTTTTAGGCAATGCGTTGAAAACAAATAATTCTCTGAAATTTGCCGTATTGACAGGCTGTCTTCGTATTGCAAAAGAAAGTATATTTACCGGACTGAATAATTTTAAAGTGTATTCTATTACAAATGTGGATTTCGATGAGTATTTCGGATTTACGGACAAAGAAGTACGTGCGATGTTGCAATATTACGGGTTAATGGAGCCTGATGGACAATCCGATCATTACGATACAGTCAAAGAATGGTATGATGGTTATCGTTTCGGAAATGTAGATGTTTATTGTCCGTGGGATGTGATCAATTATTGTAGAGACCATTTAAGTGATTCAGCAGCAACTCCTCGAAACTATTGGATTAATACCAGTGGAAACGAAATTGTTAATCGATTTATCGATTGTTTAGATCAAAAGGATGTTGATAAGAAATTAACACAAACAGAATTGGAATTACTTGTCAGTGGAGAATCTGTTCAGAAAAAAATCTGTGAGGAGTTGACTTACAAAGAATTATACGATTCTGTAGACAATATATGGAGTACGCTTTTTATGACCGGATATTTGACATCACGTGGACAAAGCGATTCTGTGGACGGGGAATGTTACTATGAATTGGCAATTCCAAATCGTGAAGTCCGTAATATCGTTACAAATCGCATTCTATCTCTTTTTAAAGAGAATGTTAAAAAAGATGGCGAAATGGTTGATCAATTTTGCGATGCATTATATGAGGGAAAACCAGAATTAGTTGAGCAGATTTTCTGCGAATATATGAAAAAGACAATCAGCGTTCGTGATACGTTTGTTCGCAAACCATTGACAGAGAATTTTTATCATGGTCTATTACTCGGTATCTTAAGCTATAAGAGCGGATGGACGGTTCGCTCCAATCGTGAGACCGGAAATGGTTATTGTGATATTCTGATTTTGATTGATAATTCAAATACAGGAATTATTATTGAAGTTAAATATAGTGATAACAATAACTTGAAATATAAATGTCATGAGGCTTTACAGCAGATTGATGACATGGAATATGCTAATTTCTTTGAGCAACAAGGTGTTCAATATATTTTAAAATATGGCATTGCATGTCGGCGCAAAGAGTGTTGTGTACTGCTTCAAAGAACTTAAAATATACCTAAATAAAAAGGACGCTCAATTCATCAAAAACGAGCGTCCTTAAATCGTATTAAAATCAATCTGCTTTTCCTATCAATACCCGTTTTCCCTGAAATGCAAATCCATAAGAGCGGATCTGATCGCACTGAAAGCCTTTAGCCAGTAACGACGTATCGTACTTCCTATCTTGAATCTGATGCAGCGCATTCTCTACAGTTACATTCAGACTTTTCTCTGTATCGGGATCGATCACTTTAAATTCCATGATAATCGCATCGTTGCCCACCGGATCGAGCGGTTCAAGCATGATATCATATCGACCGAATCCACTTTCACGATTGGATGTGATATGATATTGCTTCTGTAAATCCACCATCAGTCCGAGAACAAATCCATGATAGAAACGTTCCGGCTCGGTCCCGGAAGAGGTTCCTCGTCCAGTATCAAAGAAACTGAATGTCTCTATGGAAATCTTATTGATATAATGATTCATCGCGCGGAGATCATCTGCGAGCAGCGCTTGAACAAAAGCATTATAACTTGGTGTATATTTCTTAAACCATCCATCAATCATTCTGCGAAACATGACATCCACTTCATGGTTTGTCAGTAAGAGATGATAATTTTGATCTGCATCCGCCGCATCCCTCGGTGCCTGATTGATTTTCAGATAACCGCTTGCAAGAAGCAGACTCCATATTGCAGTCATATTGTCGTCTAATTGATCGAACACAATCTGTTCATCGATTTCTGTTACCAATTCTTTTCCGGCAAGAAGATCCTCCATCGATTCTTTGATCATAGGATTTCCACTTTGGATAAGGTGACCGATCAGGCTGTTCGAGCTTGTGTTCGCCCAATAGATATCAATCTTTTTCTTGTCGAGAAAATTTGTAATTGACCATGGATTGTAGATATCTTTCTGATTGCCGAATACAAAGCCATCGTACCATTTCTTGAAAATTTCCCGATGATCAGACATTCCAGCTTCATCCAACGCTGCAAAAACCTCTGTCTCCGTGAAGCCAAAAGCGGTCGCATACTTCTCTGAAGTCGTCGTAATAACCTCCAGATTATTCAGATCCGAAAAAATCGATTCTTTGCTCACTCGCGTAATACCGGTCATAATTGCACGCTCAAGATATGGATTCGTCTTAAACGTTGCATTAAACAGACTCCTCGTAAATGTAGTTAGTTCCTGCCAATATCCATATGTATAGGCTTCCTGAAGAGGGGTATCGTACTCATCCAATAGAATGATCGTCTTCTTACCATAATATTTACTCAGAAAAAGGCACAAATTCTGCAATGCCATCACTGCATCTGCATCATTCATCTCCGGAGTGACTGTCTGAAAACGCCTTTTTTCACGATCATTCAGAGTATTTCCTTCCAAGAGGAACATATTCTCATCATACAAAGAAGCGATCAGCGAACATATCTGTCTTCTAGCATTTATAAATGTATTAGTTTTGACTGCTGCAAAACTGAGCGAAAGAACTGGATATGTTCCTCTCAATTTCTGAAAATCAGAATCTTTTTCAATCGCAAGTTTCTGAAACAACTCTTTTCGATCCGCATATTTTACAGAAAAGAAGCATTCAACCATACTCATATTCAAAGTTTTACCAAAACGGCGCGGTCTTGTAATAAGTGTCACATCATCCTGCGAATTCCACCATTCTTTGATAAATTCTGTTTTGTCAATATAAAAACAATTGTGTTCGCGGAGTGAAGCGAAATCCTGCTTCCCAACTGTAGCTACATTTGGTAATGCTTTAGGCACACCAAAGGCATACACAGAAATCAACAAGGATGTCCTTCTTTCTGATGAGGCTCCAAAAGCAACAACTCTTACTGCAAACGCAGAGGCTGTAACATACGGTTCTGCACACACCAATATTGCTATGGATGATCTTGATGCACATGCAATTGCTGATAAGACAGTATTCGTTCTTAAAGATCAGTACGGAAGAGATTTCGCTGGTATTAAGTATGAAGTTAAGGATGTGAAGGAAGCTGCCGGATATGCAGATAATAACTTTACCGTTCTTAGCAATGCATCCGCGACTGCAAAGGTTAATGGTGCTGAGTTAGCTGATACATTCACATTAGTTGGTTTCTACGGAACATTATCTGCAAAGGTAAATGTCACAGTAGGTGCTGATGGTGAAGCATACATCGCAAGTGATGCTGGTAATGTATATCTTGGTACATTAGTAAACGGTATAAATGGTCTTGAGGCTCAGAGACAGGCTGGCTTAAAGTAGTCGTAACAAAATACGAATCAGAAAAAGGTGTTTCCATTATGGAGACACCTTTTTTGTTATGTTACATACTACAATTCAGAATTTGCATTTGCATCAGTAATTTTAATTTTGCAGTCCTTAGATCAATATTCTTCTGACTTTTTTCAAAGATGACTTTGGAATTGTAATAGAATATGATTTGTCTTTGTAGCTATTCAAATTAACAGCAAATGGAGCTTTCTTATAAGGTGCAATCTGAGATTTATTGGATGCTGTGATTGCAATTTTATAGCGGATGATCAACTTTATAATTCTATACGTTCACCAATAATTTCAATATTTGTATTACGTAAATCCGCTTTCTTTGAATGCATATTATTTTTATTTATTACAACCGAATATTCTTTTACTGAATGTGCTGGGACATTTACTTTGAACGAACTATGAGAATAAGAAGCAATTCGTTTATTTTTCTGATTGACTACTGATATATACAAATTAGGAATCTCTGTCATTTTTTTATCTGTTCCATTGGCAATTTTGAATTTTATTAATAGATTACCATTTGGTTGATACGTAGCGTGATATGCTTTCATTAGGTATTCATTGATTCCTACATTTGCCATTGTTATTTTTTTTGCTACATATTCATTTGCTTTAATTGTAACCTTGCATTTTAAAGTTTTTCCATTTTTCAAATGTGCTATTATAGTTGTTTTACCATTCTTTTTACCTGTGATTTTTCCTTTGCTATTTACAGATGCAATAGAAGGATTTTTGGACGACCATTTAGAAGCAGATCCATTATTTACCTTGACCGTTTTAGAAAATCCTTTTGTAATAAATAATTTGTCACTATTTAAAGTTATTTTATTAGCGACTTGGACAACTTTAGCATCAAATTTTGTCTCTTGATCAAAGACGTAATCAATTGAATAGCTTCCCTTTTCTAATTGATTAATTATATATTTATACGTATACCATCCGCGTCCGTCGAGAATCCATGAACCATCATAACTAGTTAAATACATGGGGTTTCCAATAATTTTTCCAGATTGACTCTTTACTGTAAATGTAACACCAATTTGTGCCGGAACATAAACATTAATTTCGATGTCAGAAGTTGTATCTAACTTAAAATTATATCTATTGCTTTGCAACATATCTGTTTCTTTTGATTGTACATTTACTAATGTTGTGCTAGCTGCTTTTACGGTTATTGATTCGCTCAATGTAAATACAATATTCACTGCAACTAATAGTAAGACTATTAAAAATATAAAACGCCATATTCCTTTTTTGTTATGCATAATCATTTTCTCCTTAAAAAACAAGGTCGGAACTGAAGTCCCGACCCTGTCCTTTTTATTGTAGAATAATCTCGATAAATTATTTTAATGTGAATGCTGTATTAATTGGACAATCTACGATAATTTTTGTGCTAGCATCATTTACTACAACAACCTTGATTGATGTAATATACAGAGCCTTACCATTTTCCTTAGCATCTACACTTACAATTTGGAAACTCTGAGCTCTTCCATCATAAGTATAGCTAAACTTATTCGCTCCGTTTAACTCAGTAAGTAATGCAGTAGCATCTGCACTCGCATCTCTAGTAGCGTTCTGTGTGATTGCTGCCTTAGCATCGATCTTAGCAATTGCCTTTGTCTGAGAATTTTCTAATACAAATGTTGTATTGAACTTCTTGTCAACACCACCGATTGAAGCTGTAGCAGCTACTGTGTATGTTCCAGCCTTAATATCTGTTGCTGGCTGGTATGCTGATGTTGTAGCATCTAAAGCATAAAGTGATACACTTCCAGCGCTTCCAACAGCTTTTCCATCTGGATTCTTAATTGTAATGGATGCACCAGAAACTGTGTCTACCTTAGCGCCCTTTTTGTACTCATTTACAGAAGCTGTGATTGCCTTAGTAGAGAAATCAGCAGCCGAAGCATCTGATGCGATAGCAAGATCTGCCTTCTGATCTGATACATTAAGTCTGTAAGATGCAGCGTCAGTAGCATCAGCTACATTAACTACGTTAACTGTTAATACACGAGCAACTGTTACATTTGTGTCGCATTTAGCATCTGTTGTATGTGCTGTAAGTTTCACCTGATAAGCACCTTCTGCTAATCCAGCAGCATTTACGGTAATTGAACCTGTTGCATATGTTACTGGGAAAGAAGTAGTTCCTTTTTTATGTGTTGTCTCAGCAGTCGGAGCACTTAACACTTCGTTTGTAACTGTAATATTAGCAGCTGAAATCTGGCTATCATACTGATCATATGCTTTAAAAGTTTCGCTGTCAGAAGTATTTAATGTTCTACCAATACCTGTCGCATTGTTATTGATAGTCATTGTGTCAAACTTAAGGTTTGTAAGCTTTCTTGTTTCCTGAACAACTACAGGTAAAGACTTAACAACTTTTCCGTCAGAATTGATAACATTGATATAAGCTGTTCCGGCTTTAACACCTGTTACAGTAACTGCTGTAGATCCCTTTGCATCACCTGCACTTGTAAGCGCAGTCTTATCAAGAAGTAAAACACCCTTATCGCTTGACTCAACACTGTACTGAGATGTTACATCAGTATCAGTAGAATTCTTGATGTAGAAGAATGCATATGCTGTATCTTTTACTGCAAGCTTGTTGTCTGTTTTAACATCGATATTCCAGTTAACCTGAGTAGCTTTAGCATTTACAGTATAGTTGAAGTTTGAAAGTGTTGCATCATCATCAACAGCAGTAACTGTAAACTTCTTTGTGATCTTACCAGTTTCTGCACCAGTTGTCTGATCATACTTATTTGTGTGGTAAGTAACCTCAGCTGTAGCAGTATCACCAGTATTTAATAATACAAGCTTGTTTCCGTCTGTGTAACCTTTGTTCTCTGTGAAGCCAAAATCTACACTACCATCATTAGCTGCTTCGCTAAGAGTAAACTCTTTAACAACAACCTGATTCTTGTCAAGGAACTGTGCCTTAACTTCTGTTCCTGCTGTTCCCTTAACAATCTGTGTAGCACTAACACCTACATCTGCAACAGTACCATCTGTAGCTGTAAACTTAACTTCTGTTCCGTCATACTTTACAGAGTACTCTTTTGCATCATTCATTTCTGAATAAGTGTCAATCTTAACAGTCGTCTTATCTGCAGCAACGCTGATAGCCTTTACAGGATATACAACGTTATTAGAAGTATTTGTGATGATAATATCTTTCTTATCAAGCTTAGATGTATCACCAGCAAATGTAGCTTCAATCTGAGAAGCTTTCTTCTGAGTTGCAGACTTTAGAATAGCTGTCTTAACATTGATATCTGTTGTTACTTCTTTGCCGTAATCAGATGTAGCTGTGATTGTCACCTTACCAGCCTTTACAGCCTTTACAACACCAGTTGCAGCATCTACAGTAGCAATTGTGTCATCAGAAGACTTGTAAGAAACCTTTGCTACGCTTGGGCACTTCTTTGCAACAACTTTGTCCTCAGCACCTACAACCATCTCTGTAGGAGCTGTTGTGAATCTAAGTCCAGCACCGATTACAGATGCCTTAGCTGTAAGAGTCTTAGAAACTTTCTTGTTTCCCTTCTTAGCAGTTACCTTAATATAATATGCGCCAGGAAGTTATCTGTAAAAATGCGATGAAATAGGGAATTATATATCTTAAAACATTAAACTAGTGTGAAAAAAGTAACACATGAGTAACATTAATTTACTTTATTATTATGATAAAATATGCAAATATTACGATAACTTTTTAGTCTTGAAAATAACTTTTTGTTAAATCATGATCAATTTAAAACGGAGCCCACTATATAGGACTCCGCTTTCCGAAAATCATTCTACATTATTTTTACAAGACAATCTTTTTTATAAAAGGCAATTCCATATGAAATCACTTTTTTAAACCCATCAGCAGTTATCTTCTGAGAATATTTTTTCTCAGCAATCTGATGCAAAGCTTTCTCACAATCGTCCGGCATACTTTCCGCGGAGTCTGATATTTTTGCTTCCAGAACCGCTGCAATACGATGTTTGCGATCCTTAATTACAATATCGGATCTGCCCAACCCATTCTCATAGTTTGATTCAACAATATATCCCGAATTGGCAAATAGTCCCGCTATGAATGCATGATAAAAGCTTTCCGCATAATCATGATAGCTGATTGTGTTAAAAAGAAGATCCGACAATAATTCCGTAAGCCTGGTAGCATCAGCTTTCCATAAAGCATCAAAAAGCGCAGTCCGATTGCTTCGGACAAGTGAATCTGAGAACCATTCAGAAACACTTTTTCGGAAGATGTCCATAACTTCGGCATTTGGAATTTTAAGCGTAGTTTCCCGTGATCCCGTTGTCTGGTCGATCCGTGTCAAATATCCAGTGAGATACAATAGGCTCCATAGGTTTTCCTCGGAAGATGTCAGAATATTATACGTAAGATTTTCTTCTATGATTTCTTTGATTGATCCTCCATTCAGCAACGTCTCAAATTTTTCTGTTACATCAAAATCGGTTCTTTCCAGAAATGTTTTGATAATAGCATTATCGCTTGTATGTTCCCAAAAGTTTTCCGGTTCGGTGGCTCCAGTTGATTTTACTTTTTGAATATAATTCAGTACATCCCATGGACAGTAGATATCCAAATCTCCAAAATGATATCCGTCATACCATTTCTGAATATCCGCTGCAAGAGATTCGCATCCAGTGTCTATTAAGAGCTGATCGACCTCTTGTCTGGTAAAGCCAAAGAATTCGTTATAACGATTATCCGAGATCGTATCCGTTATAAAGTTATTGGTTCCAGTAAAGATGCTTTCTTTTGTGATTCGAAGACATCCAGTAATGACTGCAAATTTCAGAAATTCGTTATCCTTTATAGCCGTACCAAGCATAGGGCTTATAATTTCAAGCATCTGCTCGTAGTATCCTTTCGCATCCGCTTTGGCAACCGGAACATCATATTCGTCAAGTAATAATATAACAGGTTTTCGATAGTGCTTCGCCATCATACGTGTAAGAAAAGCGAGTGATTTCTTAACCTCTGCAATCGATGCACCGTTATCTTTCAGGCGTTCATAAATAGATCGATCACTTGGATCAACCAGGTCGGATTCAAGAAGATACGTATGTTGCTTAAACAGATCCGCTAATTCTATGGTCAGCATGTCATAGGCTGAATCAAAAGTACGACCATCAATATTTTTGAGCGAGAGGAAAATTACCGGATATTGATTCATCCATTCTGAACAAATATTTTCTTTTTGAGAAATATACAATCCTTCAAATAAAGAACGACTATCTCTACGGATATCAAAAAAATCTGCCAACATACACATCGCAAGTGTTTTGCCAAAACGCCTCGGACGAGTAATTAAAGTCCCTTTTGCCAAATTGTTCTGCAATAGATTTTCAATCAATCCTGTTTTATCAATATAATAGTAATGATTTTGCCGGATTTCCGTAAAACTGCTCATCCCGACTGGAAGTGTTATTTTATTTTCCATATCGAAATCCTCCCTCGCGAAATTCACGAATACACGATAACGCTTAATATGTTATTAGTATAACAAATTTTTATAATAGATGAAACATTAGAATATCTAAAAGTTATTTTTTTGAAAAAGAGAAACTTGTTTAGCACTTAGCACACGGGGAGACAAAATCCTTTGTTTTTGTAGATTTTCTGTTACTTGTTGTGTGAAATAAAGCTGCTTTTGCTACAAGAAATCCCCATTTTATCGCATTCCTATATATAACTTTCTCGCGTATATTGTATTAAGGTAACTGCTAAGAAGGCTGGTAAGACAGTTTCTAAGACTCTTACTGCTAATGCTTCTGTAATTAATGCCGGTCTTAAGTTTACAACAGCTCCTACGGATATCGTTGTGGGTTCTGAAGATAAAGTAGCAACTAAGAAGTGTCCAAGCGTAGCAAAGGTTACTTACAAGTCTTCTGATGATACTGTAGCAACAGTTGATGCTACAACAGGTGTTGTAAAGGCTATAAAGGCAGGTAAGGTAACAATCACAGCTGCATCTGATTATGGCAAAGAAGTAACAACAGACATCAATGTTAAGAACTATCTTCTTAAGGATGTAAAGCAGACAAAGGCAAACGCATTAGAGGCTTCTATCCTTGGCGCAACAAAGGATATCAAGACAACTGATGTTAAGATTACCAACACTGCAAATCAAAATGTTATTGCAGTCAAGAGTGTAACACCTGATAAGGCAGATGCTTCTAAGGTTACTCTTGAAACATTTGCAGATATGAAGGATGGCGCTAAGTATACTGTTGAACTCGATGGTGTAGCTAAAGAGTTTACAGCAACTGATGGCGTTGTAGCTGATGTAAATGTAACACCTGTTACAATCCCTGCAAACACAAAAGGAACTGAAATCAAAGGACAGACTATTGACAAAAATGGTATTGTACTTGATGAGTTCAAGGTAAGTGAAGCAAGCACAAAGAGCGCTGAATTAACTCTCTCTACAACACAGGGTTATGTAGACGGTGACAAGCTTGTCCTTCCTACTGTTGGAAACAAGGGTACAGCAGAAGTTAAGTATCATACATACAAATTTGATGCTAACGGAAATGAAATTGGAGCTTATACAAAGAAGGTTGATATCACAGCCGTAGCTGAAGACGTAATCACAACAAACGGATTCAACATGACATTTGCAGATACAGCTAAAGCTCCAAACTGGGATAAAGACAAGACAACAAATCAGTTAGCAATTGGATCTGGCAAGAGTGCATACTTCAAATTTGTAGGATCTGATAACAAAGAAATCACAACATATGCTGATTACTCAGTAGTATCAAGTGATGATTCTATTCTTTTATTACCAAAGACTCAGTTAAGCAATAGCAGTACTCCTGTATCTGCAACAGGTATTAAAGAAGGAAATGTTTTTGTTAACGTATTAGACAAAGATGGTAAAGTAATTAAATCTTTACCAGTTGTTGTTACAGCTGCTGGAAAGCTTACAAATACAACACTTGGAAATACATCTCTGACAATTTCTAAGACTGCTACAGGTGTTGATAATTCTGTTAGTGTAAAAGCCGTTGATCAGTATAATAATGACATTACTGGTTCAACAACTATTACAGCATCAGGTGTAAATGATGATGCTACTAAGGCAATTAACGCTACATACGATCCTACAACAAAAACAGTTAAGGTTTCTGCTAGTGCAAATGCTGAAGATGGAAAGACATACACTATCAAAGTTGAAGTTAAGAAGGACAATGTTACATTAAATCGTTACTTTACAGTAAAAACTGTAGTAACAGCGACAGATGTAGCTAAGGCTACTGATTTAAGAGTTGAAGTATCTGGCTTAACAGATGGTAAAGTTGATATGGCTGTAGCCGATGATGCAGATGCAGCAAAGGCAGCTAAGACAGTTGAGGTAAAAGTTGCTGCATATGATAAGGGCGCTAAGATCGGTTACGCAAATGTAACAGAGTGCAAGATCAGCGATTCTAGTAAACAGGGTGCTGTAAGCGGAGCTGCTGTTTCAGTTGTTTCTTGCTCAGCAAAGAAAGTATCTAAGAACCTTGAGGCTGGAAAGTCTTATACATTGACTGTTAAGGCAGCTGGTAAGACATTCACAACAACATTCTCTGTAGTAGATACACAATCTGCAGTTGTTACTACAAAGATTGACAGCAAGACAACAAGTGCAACAATTGCAAATAATAAGGATGCAATTGCAAATGTTGTTGCTGCTAATGTAAAATTCAGTATCAATGGTAAAGATTACGAGATTCTTGATGCATCTAAGATTACTGTTAATGATGGTTACAAGGTTGTTGACAACAAAGCTGTATATGTTGGAACCGTAAATGTTTCAGTTGAAAACAGCAATGGAATCAGCTATCCTGTTACAGTAAATGTAAATACAACATTCACTGCAAAATAATTGATTATTAGTAAAATAGTTTTATAATGGAGGCTGTAAAATAAGTCCCTAATATAAGAAACGCCAATTCCGGCAAATGTCGGTTTTGGCGTTTCTTTGTATTAACTTTTCTATTTCTAAGCAAGTCTGCATCTTTGGGTATAAAAAATGGTGCATTTAATAAATGCTCGGCTAATCACGTTCGCTTAAGTTTTATGTAACTTTCGTCTGTCGTTGCTTTTTGTTGTGATATTTATAAAGATTGAATCCACATGAAATCAGTGTAAGCTCGAGAATTACATTTTTCTCGCCTCTTCGCAATAATCTTTTATACGCTTTATCCCACTTTAATACACCAAAAGTTCCCTCCGATTGAATACTTCGGTTCATTCTCAAGAGGGCACCATGTATGGATTCAAGATTTTGCAGCACTTCCTGATGGATAGCAGTTAATTCCTGATTCATTCGGATCGTTCGGTTTTTGTGTGCTCTCGGACAACATTCCTGTTTATGCTGACACCCTTCACAAGATTCACATTCGTATAATTCTTCCGTTCTTCCATATTTATTATATTTCACATGCTGTGTTCTCTTGAAGAGGAATTTTCGACCGTTTGGGCATAAGAGATTTCCATCTGCATCTTTTGCAAAGTTTACAGCACGATACGGATTCTCATGATACTTTTTGTCC
>ERZ860590.1405-NODE-1405-length-12671-cov-3.351538_pt1 | contig 12671 bp, 10 predicted proteins | sample MGYA00509975_ERZ860590 | MGnify/ENA primary metagenome ERZ860590 (study PRJEB30046, sample SAMN00715250) | human gut metagenome | study: EMG produced TPA metagenomics assembly of the A metagenome-wide association study of gut microbiota in type 2... | reverse complement strand
ATAACAAGGCTTTCTTTTTTCTCATTTTTTTCTTTCGCCTCTTTTTCCTCCTCTTCAAAAAAAGAAGCCGAATAATTTAATGTTTTCATTCCCGTCGACAAAGACTCAGCAAATATCACCATTCCACGGATAATCGGCAGAGACGCTATTTTGTACTTATCCCGAATACTCGATGTCGCTTTTTTCGTCACTTCAATTCCACCATCCGGCTTACGGACGGCAACCGAATATTCTTTTTCATGCTTCTAAAGCTGATATTATACGTTGTATTTCTTTGTCACAAAAGTAACGGAAAAAATAGCAGACCGTCTATCTTTTAAGGATAAAATAGTCTGCTATTTGAGCTTTTTACTCTATATAATGATATTGTGGTTTTCTTTTTTGCAATGAACTTTATTTGAGGCTTAAAATTTCTTCTTTCGCTCCCAATTCTTCATAAACCTTTCCGTCTACGGTCAGATTCTTAGCATTTTTGACATTTAATATATTGTTGCCTTTAGAAGACTCTACATATACACTCTCCAAAGTAACTCCGTTAACCTGGCTGATAACAACGCCATCCGTAGCTTCTGTCATCACGACATTCTTAACGGTAATATTGCTGATCGGCATTTCCGGCAAACCATTGAAGAACATGGCACGTCCCGAACCTCTGCAAACAATATTAGAGATATGAATATTGCGGAAAGCGGGTGTTTCTTCCGTTACCGGAGGAATACTTGTCTTCATGCGGTTCAGCAAATCCTCTTCCGATTCTTCGCCGGCACCTTTTCCACCGTAGAACAAGTCGAACAACAACGGTTCGTTCGGAATATTAATCATGTTGATATTATTAATGTAGATGTTTTCTACCACACCGCCACGTCCGCGAGTGCTCTTGAAGCGCAAACCTACGTCTGTGCCCATAAATGTGCAGTCTTCTACATAGATATTCTTCACACCACCCGACATTTCACTGCCTACTACGAATCCACCGTGTCCGTGCAGTACCGTATTATTTTTAACGATAACATTCTGGCAAGGTTCACCGCGACGGCGGCCGTCTTCATCTTTACCGGATTTGATACAGATAGCATCATCTCCCGCATCGAATACACTATTAATAATGAGCGCGTTCTTGCAAGATTCCAGGTCGATGGCGTCACCATTCTGGGAATACCACGGATTGATGACCATGATATTGTTAACTGTGAAATCTTCGCAGGACAAGGGGTGCAGACACCAGCTTGGTGAGTTTTTGAAAGTAACACCTTCCAACAGTACTTTCTTGCTTTTGACGATGCTTAACAACACCGGGCGCAACCACGGACGGATTTCAGCCCATTCTTCGTCTGTATTGATACCTTCGGGTACATTGAAATCTTTACAAGCCATTGCCCCTTTCAGTGAACCGGCCGTGGGGTACCATATCTCTTGTTTTTCGTCGAGAACACCTCCCGAGTTTACCAGTTTTTTCCATTGTGAAGCAGTTAGTTTGCCTTTTTTTACCGGACGCCAGCAGTCACCGTTTCCGTCAAATGTACCATGTCCGGTGATAGCTATATTTTCTGCATTGCGTACTGAAATCGGTGATTGGCAACGACGAGTCTCGAGTCCTTCGAAAGAAGTGGCAATGATAGGATATGCCTCAAAATCACCGGTGAAAAGCACCAATGCATTCTGTTCCGTATATAAATTCACGTTACTCAACAGTTCGATAGGTCCTGTCAACCAGATGCCTTCCGGGATAATCACTTTACCCCCTCCGCGTTGATTCACCTCTTTAATAGCATCGTTGATTGCTTTGGTATTCAGAAACAGACCATCGCCTTTGGCTCCGAATTTCTCAATGTTTACTTCGTAAGCAGGGAAAACCGGTTGCTGTACTTTCGGCATTTCAAAAGGTAAATTCTGGTAAAGAGCGTCACTGATGGAGCTTTCTTTTACGGCAGTCTCGCTTTGTTTACATCCTGATGAGATAAACGGTAAACAGGATAGGGCCATCCAGAAGAGTCTTTTTGTCAATGTGTTCATTTAGTAACTTATTTCTATAGGGTTATACATCTATTGTTTTTCTTGGTAATTGGGTGATGATTAATGAGGGCGATTTCATAATTCTTATGTCCTTCCGCAGGCGATCTGTCGCAGGCAGCCTGCAGGAGAGGAATAAGACAAATTCATGTTAACCTAATTCTAACCTTAAATAAATATTATGAAAAAACCTCTTAATTATCGATTGCAAAGATAGGTGGCAAACCCCAAGAGGATGTGGACTAATTGATAGAATACGTGTATTTTTTGTCATTTCTGTCTATTATTTGCACACTTCTCGTGTTTTTATGCAGAAAGTTCCTATCTTTGCACAAAATTTAACTATTAAAAGATATGAGTTATAACTTGTTGAAAGGAAAAAGAGGTATTATCTTCGGTGCTCTGAACGATCAGTCTATTGCCTGGAAAGTGGCAGAACGTGCCGTAGAAGAAGGTGCAACTATTACATTATCAAATACTCCGATGGCTATCCGTATGGGAGAAGTCGACGCTTTGGCCCAGAAATTAAATTGCCAGGTTATTCCGGCAGATGCCACCAGCGTAGAAGATTTGCAAAATGTATTCAAGACCTCCATGGATATACTGGGTGGACAAATTGATTTTGTGCTCCACTCTATCGGTATGTCTCCCAACGTACGCAAGAAACGTACTTATGATGACCTTGACTATGGAATGTTGGATAAGACATTGGATATTTCAGCTGTTTCATTCCATAAAATGATTCAGTCGGCCAAGAAATTGAACGCTATTGCTGATTACGGTTCTATCGTTGCTTTGAGCTACGTGGCCGCGCAGCGTACTTTCTACGGCTACAATGATATGGCAGATGCTAAGGCATTGCTGGAATCTATTGCACGTAGCTTTGGTTACATCTACGGACGCGAACATAGCGTACGTGTGAACACTATCTCGCAGTCTCCTACATTTACTACTGCCGGTTCGGGCGTGAAGGGTATGGATAAACTGTTTGATTTCTCCAATCGTATGTCTCCGCTCGGAAATGCTACGGCTGACGAATGTGCCGATTATTGCATCGTGATGTTCTCCGATCTTACCCGTAAGGTGACTATGCAGAACTTATTCCATGACGGTGGATTCTCCAGTGTAGGTATGAGTCTTCGTGCCATGGCTACTTACGAGAAAGGACTCGATGAGTATATGGACGAAAATGGTAACATCATTTACGGATAAAAAAATATGAAACTACGGATCTCTCTTCTTATTATTTTAATTAGTATGCTTTTCGCCTCCTGCGGGATAAGCACGGGAAAGGGTACGGAGCAGAAGGAAGAGGAGATTTCTGTTCTAAGATATGATAAGCTGTTGAGCGAATACGTTCGCTCCAACAGCTTTTCTGCTATGCAGAAGTTGACGATGGACTACCGTATGCCGACGAAAATCCTGATTGAGGATGTATTGTCTATCGGTACGGTGAAAGATGATACCATTTCGCAACGTCTGCAGAAATTCTATTCGGATACGACTTTAGTCCGTTTGCTTAGCGACGTAGAAGCAAAGTACCCTAATCTGGATGAGGTGGAAAAAGGACTAAACAAAGGATTCCGGAAACTGAAGAAGGAAGTGCCTGATACAAAAGTGCCGTTTATCTATTCGCAAGTGTCTGCCTTCAACGAATCTATAATTTTGGTGGATTCTTTATTAGGGATCAGTCTTGATAAATATATGGGGGAAGATTATCCTCTTTATAAGCGTTTCTATTACGATTATCAATGTCGCTCGATGCGTCCGGAACGGATTGTGCCGGATTGTTTTGCTTTTTATCTTTTGAGCCGTTACGGAATGAACTATCATGAGGGTACTTGTTTGATTGACTTGATGATGCACTCCGGAAAAATCAACTACGTCGTGCAAAACTTATTAGGATATAGTGATATCGGCGAAGCGATGGGATATTCCAAGGAGGAAAACGACTGGTGTAAGGAGAATGAAAAGGAGATATGGAATTATATCTGTACCAACGATCATCTGCATGCACGAGACCCGATGGTGATCCGCTATTATATGAAGCCTGCTCCTGCTGTCGATATGTTGGGTGCTCAAGCTCCGGCATTGATCGGAACATGGATGGGAGCAAGAATCATCGCCTCTTATATGAAAAAGCATAAGGACATGAAACTGAAAGATCTCCTGGAATTTACTGATTATCATGTGATGTTAAGTGAATCCAACTATCTGGCTTCCTAAACTGTTGCATTTTTCAATTTTTAATTAGCTTCGCTCAAAACCTTATTTGATTTTTAATATTAAAGTATAGTCTTAATTCTCAATTCTCAATTTAAAAAGTGGAAACTGCCCTCTATTTGTTGCCCGTGACGTTAGGTGATACGTCTATTGAAAAGGTATTGCCTTCTTATAATAAGGAGATCATTTCTGGTATCCGGTATTTTATAGTCGAAGATGTTCGTTCTGCCCGGCGTTTCCTGAAAAAGGTGGACCGGGAGATTGATATTGATGCATTGACATTTTACCCGTTGAACAAGCATACTTCTCCTGATGATATTTCCGGTTATCTGCAACCTTTGGTGGGTGGAGCTTCAATGGGGGTTATCTCCGAAGCAGGTTGTCCGGCAGTAGCTGACCCGGGAGCGGATGTGGTTGCTATCGCACAACGTAAAAAGCTGAAAGTGGTTCCTTTGGTCGGACCTTCTTCCATTATCCTTTCCGTGATGGCTTCCGGCTTTAACGGGCAGAGTTTTGCGTTTCACGGTTATTTGCCGATTGAACCGGGAGAACGTGCCAAGAAACTAAAAGCACTGGAGCAGCGTGTGTATGCTGAAAATCAGACGCAACTTTTCATAGAGACGCCTTACCGGAATCATAAGATGGTAGAAGATATTTTGTTGAATTGCCGTCCTCAAACAAAGCTCTGTATCGCTGCCAATATTACTTGTGAAGGAGAGTATATACAGACGCGTACAGTGAAGGACTGGAAAGGACACGTGCCCGATTTATCTAAGATTCCCTGTATTTTTCTCTTATATAAATAACGCCTTTCAGGTGTTCATATTCATCTTCGAAGCAACTGCTGAAGAAGCCTTTTCCTAAGTTCTCCTCTATCTGTTTGAAACTCCACAGCTTACTGTTTTTAAAGCGGGGGGTACAAAGGATGGAATCGTCTTTGATATCGACAATGAATAGATAGATAAGACGGTTGGTCACTTCATTCTCGAAGTGATAAACGATGTTGAATTCAGGTTTGATACCTTTTTCATGAGGAAAAGCATTGTTGATTAAACGAGTGGCGCCTGCTTCCAGAGATTCTCCGTAGCGAAGATAACATTCCATGGGAATATCTACTTTCCCTCTATCCAGAATGGCTGTTGATGGCCTGTCGCAAAGGAATAACATTCCGTGAGTGGATATGGCAATTCTTATCACCGGATTGATGTATGCATTTTTGTAATTAACAGCTTCTATTGCAGGTGTTTTTCCGATCACGTCTCCTTTGGTATTTACAATAGGAACATATTCCGTGTGTGACATTAAATGATTGAAGAAACGGATGGCGATCTGATTGAACAGGATACTCATCAGAAAGACAGTAGGAGGTAACACTTTATAGAGTACAAACAGACTTGTCTTACTTAGTGGGTTTTGGAAAATGACGGTGATGCTGATTATAATAAAATGCAGTATTCCGAAAATCAAGGCAATGCGGGCAGATACAACGGCTGCCTCTGCTCCCTGCGCATATAAACGTTTGTTGCAAGAACCTATCTGTTTTAAGAAGTGGTTGATAAACCTTTTCTTATGCATATAAAGACTTAGCATCGGAATGAGAATACTGACTTCCAGCGTAAGTGGAAGCGCACCGGGGGGAACATAATCACCAGGAATGAGAGCTGCTACGGATAATAGTGCTAACACTCCGGTCGCTATATAGAGGATAAAATTAGGAATTAACAATCCTTTACGTCGATAAGAAAGGTATATACCTATAATACCTATGCCTGTACCGATGTAAATAGCCGTGTCTTGCGTTATAAGTTCACACAATAAAATGGAAATAATAACGGGGATAAAACCCAGCGACATGTTAAATGCGGAAGAAAGTATTCCTTTATGAGCCATCTCTATATTTATGTTTATTTGTCGGTTCTATCTATAAAACAAATAGGGTATGTGTTTTGTTTACTAACGAATATGTTTCTCTGCATGGTAGGAGGAACGAACAAGGGGAGCGCTTTCTACGATGTTGAATCCTTTCTCTAAACCTACAGTTTTATATTCTGCAAATTGCTGCGGAGTGATATATGCCGCAACGGGATAATGCCGGTGAGTCGGTTGAAGGTATTGGCCTATGGTAAGAATCTGGCAACCGGTTGCTAACAGATCATCCATCAATGTTTCAACTTCCTCCGGGGTCTCACCCAGTCCGACCATAATGCCGCTTTTAGATTTAACTCCCTTTCTGGAAATGTGTCTGATAACTTGCAAACTTGTATCATAATTTGCCGCGCTGCGCACTAGCGGACTAATGCGGCGTACGGTTTCCATATTGTGTGAAATAATGTCGGGGCGGGCTTCGATTACCAAATCTAACAACTCCATCCTGCCTTGAAAATCAGGAATGAGCACTTCGATTGTTGTTTGTGGATTCAGCCGTTTTATTTCTTGAATGGTACGTGCCCAATGTGCTGCTCCCAAATCCGGTAGATCATCCCGGTCTACGGATGTGATGACAGCATGATCCAGTTTCATCAGTGCGATGGATTCTGCTACATGGGTAGGTTCGTTTATGTCTAGCGGGTGCGGGCGGCCGGTTTGTGTGTTGCAGAATTTGCAACTGCGCGTACAGATGTCACCACCGATCATAAAGGTGGCAGTTCCTTTTCCCCAGCATTCCCCCATATTAGGGCAACGCCCACTGCTGCATATCGTGTGCAAGCAGTGGGAGTCGACAATTCGCTTTGTTTCGGTGTATCGTTCGTTGGCACCGATATTAATTTTCAGCCATTCGGGCTTACGTACTCTGTCCGTCATTATAAATTGTTCAAGAAAAAGTTGGTCAACCGTGTGTATAGATGTTGGCGGGTATTGCCACCATATATTCCATGATTGCGGTTTGTATACACTTGCATATCAAATTGTTTTCCAAGCTGAACCAACTGTTCGGCATATTCCGCACAATTTTGGAAGTGCACATTATCGTCTGCCATGCCATGCACCAACAACAAGTTTCCATGCAGTTTGTCAGCACGGGTGAAGGCTGATGATTCCTTATATCCTTCCGCGTTCTCTTTCGGAGTACGCATGAAGCGTTCGGTGTAAATCGTATCATAGAAACGCCAGTCGGTGGGTGCAGCCACTGCTACTCCTGCTTTGAATACGGGAGTTCCTTCGCTCATACTCATGAGAGTCATGTATCCGCCGTAGCTCCAGCCCCAGATACCGATGCGATCTTTATCCACGTATGGCTGTTTGCCGAGATACAAGGCAGTCTCTACCTGATCTTTGGCTTCTTTGACTCCGATTTTCAGATAAGTGCATTTCTCGAAAGCTTCTCCACGACCTCCTGTGCCGCGACCGTCCACGCATACCACGATATAACCAAGGCTTGCCATGTATGTCTCCCAACTGATTCCCCAGGTATCCAATACCTGTTGAGAGCCCGGACCGCTATATTGATACATCAGTACCGGATATTTTTTAGATGCGGAAAAATTAACCGGTTTCATCATCCAGCCGTTCAACTTCACGCCATCTGTGGTTTGGAAAGTGAAGAACTCTTTTTGTGGCACAGCATATCCGGACAATGTTTGTTTCAATCCGTCATTGGTAATAAGCGTTTTGAGTGTTTTGCCCGAATTATCATTCAGTGTAACCAGCATCGGAGTATTCAAGTTGGAGAACTTGTTCATGTAATACTTCATTGATTTACTGAAGAGCGGTGTATTGGTTCCTACCTGTTGGGATAGTTTGAGCTTCTTGCCTTTCTTGTCTATTTTATAGACAGCTTTGCGCAGAGGGCTTTCTTCATTGCTGGTGTAATAGAAAGAACCGTCTTCTTCATCATATCCCAGAAAATCTTTCACCTCAAACTTACCGTTAGTAACTTTTTTAATCAGATTACCCCCCATGCTATACCAATAGAGGTGACTGTAACCGTCACGTTCGCTAAGTAGACTGAAATATTCCGGATAGAACTGGATATTATCGAAAATATTCTCCTTTATGTAATAAGGAGACTCATCACGAAGTATAAGTTTGCAAAGTGTGGAACGAGGATCGGCAAAGTAAAGATCAAAACGGTCTTGATGGCGGTTCAATGTCATGATAGCCAATTTATTGGCATCCTTTGTGAAGCGTATACGCGGAATGTATCCGTCTGCATCCAATGGGAGTTTCATTGTACGGGTGACATGTGATTTGATGTCATACGTACGTACCTCTACTTTCGAATTCGGATATCCGGCTTTTGGATACTTATATGTATATTCGCCCGGATAATCTTTTAAAGCATCAATGCGGGGTGCTTGTCCGGCAAATACCGGGAAAGAGTAGGAGGGAACTTCCGACTCGTCGAAACGGATAAAAGCAATCAGCGTATTGTCGGCGCTGAATTCCAAAGCACGGTCGAAGCCGAACTCTTCTTCATACACCCAGTCAGGAATACCGTTGATTACCGAATTCTGTTTGCCATCTTCTGTGACCTGGCTTTCGCTGTTGCCGTAAAGCAACTTAACAAGAAATATGTTATTGTTGCGTACAAATGCAATCATGGTACCGTCCGGAGAAAAGACGGGGACCTGTTGAGGTCCACCGTCAGACAGCCGTTCAATAATGTTGTTTGTCGTAACGCCCTTATCATTTCGTTTCAAAGGGTAAATGTAATGTACAGCTGTGTATGAATGCCTATAAATAGGTGTTGTTTTAGTAGCAATCAGCAATTTCTGACCGTCGGGAGAGAACTGATAACTGTCGAAGTTCTTGAAGTCACATTCGCGTGTAGTATTTACATCGAAAATCACTTCTACTTTCTCACCTGTCTTGAAAGAGTATTTAATGATTTGCGTGCCGTCAGCGTTCATCTGTGTGTAGTGTTCGCCATCAGGCATAGGGATTACTCCCTGAATATTTTCCGGGCGGAAACGTCCGGAAGTAATATCTTTTAAATCGAGTGCCTTTTGTCCTTGTGCCATTCCGGTCAGACAGAGAAGGCAGAGTAATAAAGTGATGCTGATCTTTTTCATCTGCGTTTATAATCGGTTTTGGTTTTAATTCGTACTTGCAAAAGTAACAATAAACTTAGATTCAACAAAGCCTGACCGATTTTTATATAGATTTGATAAGGATTATTGGGTGAGATTCAATATCTTTGTGAAAAGGACTTTAAACATTACCACTATGAATTCAAAAAGAAAAGACTTGCAATATGCTTCTGTCTTCTTATTGGCCGTGGCATTGACGTTCCTGATGGGGAAGGGTGATAATCTGTGGTTGGTGTCATGGGGTGACTTGATACCGAGTTTGTTTGTACTGTTCATAGCAGGTGATTGTTTACATAGTTCCCTGCTTCGTATCAAACGTGGCGAAGAGGAGGGAGGAGCCCGGTGGAGTACTTGTTTCACTTTCCTGGTATTCAGCATTATTTTTATGGGCGACTTGTTCTTTATCGGCAACTTTATTGTCAATAAACTGTGGAGCTAAAAGAGATGTAATAAATCTGTTTCACAGGTGTTTAATAGTAGATTCTTCGTCTTAACTATATCTTTTAGTTTACTTTAACTAGATAAATTAGTTTATGAACTAAAACTTTTCGTTATTTGCAGCAAACAAAGTTGCAGATATGAAAGGATTAACAGCAAAAGAAGAAGAAATCATGGGCTTTTTCTGGGAAAAAGGTCCCTTGTTCGTGAAGGAAATGTTGGCTTTCTATGAAGATCCCAAGCCACATTTCAACACACTATCTACGATTGTGCGTGGGTTGGAAGAAAAAGGTTTTCTAGCTCATTATACTTTCGGAAATACCTATCAATATTATCCCGTAGTCAGTGAAGAAGATTTTCGTAAAGGAACGCTGCGGAATGTGATTAGTAAGTATTTTAATAATTCTTACCTGAATGCCGTTTCTTCTTTGGTTAAGGAGGAAGATATTTCCTTGGATGAATTGAAACAGCTCATCGAGGAAGTGGAACAGGCTGACAAAAAACACTAATCTATTAAACGAAAATCTATGCTATGGGAGTTTTCTTCATTTATATATTAAAATCATCTGTTTGTCTTGTTCTGTTTTACCTGTTTTTCCGGTTATTACTTAGCAAGGAAACCTTTCATCGTTTCAATCGTATGGCTTTATTGGGAGTGTTGTTCTTTTCATTACTCATTCCTTGTATCGAAGTAACTACCCGGCATCAGGTTGAAGTGCAGCAGGCTGTGCTTTCCATTGAACAATTGCTATTGATGGCAGAGTTGGAGGCTACTCCTGCCAATGTCGGTGCAGTGCAGGAGACGTCGGCCATATCTTGGGTACAGATTGTTCTGTTGGTCTATCTGGCGGGTATTCTGTTTCTTGCCTGTCGCAATATCTATTCTTTGATTTGTCTCTTCCGGTTGATACATTCCGGCAAACATGAGAAGTTGGAGAAAGGGGTTACACTTGTGGTGCACAATCAGGAGATAGCTCCGTTCAGTTGGATGAAGTATATTGTCATCAGCCGGAAAGACTTGGAGGAAAACGGGAGGGAAATCCTTATTCATGAAATGGCTCATATTCACCATCGTCATTCAGTAGATTTATTGGTGGCGGATATTTGCATCTTTTTTCAATGGTTCAATCCTGGTGCATGGTTGTTGAAACAGGAGTTGCAGAACGTTCACGAATATGAAGCGGACGAGACCGTCATTAATGAGGGGGTAAACGCGAAAGAATATCAACTATTATTAATAAAAAAAGCCGTTGGCACAAGGCTCTACTCTATGGCCAACAGCTTTAATCACAGTAAACTTAAAAAACGTATCACTATGATGTTAAAAGAAAAATCGAATCCGTGGGCACGGTTGAAGTACTTGTATGTACTTCCGTTGGCAGCTATTGCAGTAACTGCTTTTGCCCGTCCTGAAATCTCTGAAAAAATGGAAGAGATTTCTGCAGTCAAAGTTAATGATTTGGCGGAAATTGTGGAAAAAAAGAGTGAAGAAAATGTTGTTAAGGAGCTTGTTGATACTACCAAGAATAAGGTAGTAGTGGTAGGTTATCGTACAGAAAAAAAAGATTCTGTCTTAACATCCGGGAAAAAGAAGGTGGCTATTTCGGTACAAGGAATTTCCGGTGAAGGAAAACCTTTGGTTATTATTAATGGGAAAGAGTCTGATCGTGAAGTAGTAAATGCTTTGAATCCTGAACGTATTGAAAGTGTGTCTGTCATAGGTCCTGAAAAAGCTATTAAGATTTATGGAGAAAAGGCTAAGGATGGAGTGATGGATATAAAACTATATTCGGAAAAAAAGTTTGCGCCGAGAAAGATTGAAATCGAAGGCATTAATAAAACAAGGTTGGATGCATTAAATAGTGGGGCAAAGAGTTGGGGAGCTACGTTTCGTTCTGCTGATGGAGGTAAACCTTTGGTTATAATTGATGGCAAAGAGGCTACTGGTGATGATCCTTTAGCGAATATTTCTCCTGATCGTATTAGGAGTATATCTGTATTGAAAGATAAGACTGCATTGGCTGCTTATGGTGATAAGGGAAAGAATGGAGTGATTGAAGTAAATCTATTAGTGAAAGAAGAATATCAAGCCCGTCAAATTTCTATTCGTGCTATTAATGATACAGTGACTTCAACAATAAAAGTAACTGCATCTGAAGAATAGCAGTAGATTTTAGATGTCTTCTGTTTCTAAATATTGTCAAAATATAATGTTATAAAGATTGACGGAGGTACGCTAGTATCTCCGTTTCTTGTTCCGGGTGGAACCATTTTATTTCTTCATCTCTTTTGAACCAGGTCATCTGTTTACGCGAATAAATGCGGGAGTTTTGCTTGATTTTGTCTATAGCAAAGGAGAGTTCCCATTCTCCGTCCAGATATTTGAACAGTTCTTTATAGCCTACTGTATTGAGTGAATTGAGGTGACGATAGGGAAGTACGGAACGTACTTCTTCCAATAATCCTTCCTCCATCATCTGGTCTACCCGACGGTTGATACGGTCATAAAGTTCTTCCCGATCACGAGTCAGGCCGATTTTCAGAATACGGAAAGGACGCTGTTTTTTTTGTTGGGTGCGAAAAGAAGTATAAGTGCGTCCGGTCATATAGCAAATCTCCAACGCATGAATCACTCGCTTGGGATTCTTCAGATCTACAATCCGGTAATATTCCGGGTCTAACAGGCGAAGTTCTGCGCAGAGTTGTTCAAGGCCTTCCTCTTCATACTTTTGTAGCATGAGTTGACGGGTTTCCGCATCAACGGTAGGAATATCGTCAATTCCCTTACAGATAGCGTCTACATACATCATTGAGCCACCAGTGAGAATCACTACTTCGTGTTGTGTGAATAATTTCTCCAGAATATCCAGTGCTTCTGTTTCGTATTGAGCAGCGCTGTAATAGTCTGTGAGGTGGAGCGTGCCGACCAGTTGATGGGGGACACGTTTAAGTTGATCGGGAGTCGGAGCT
>ERZ860590.1402-NODE-1402-length-12705-cov-2.661897_pt1 | contig 12705 bp, 13 predicted proteins | sample MGYA00509975_ERZ860590 | MGnify/ENA primary metagenome ERZ860590 (study PRJEB30046, sample SAMN00715250) | human gut metagenome | study: EMG produced TPA metagenomics assembly of the A metagenome-wide association study of gut microbiota in type 2... | reverse complement strand
GCCGATAGTATCCATTATTTTCATTGAAATTACTCCCATCATAAAATTTTACGGACATTCCGTTCTCTTTTATTATAACGTATTTTTCTTTTGATGTCAACGAAAATTTTTTTTGATTGAGGAATGAGGAGTGAGGAGTGAGGAGTGAGGAATTAAGGTATCGCCCAAGGCGATTTATTTTTGTAGAATATGATCTACAGCCACAAGAACGCTTCACTCTTCACTGATTTTTCATTTCTCACTTCTTTATCTTCTCCCAATACGCTTTCGCCATTTGCTCCGTCTTATTCTCACCATACTGATAATAAGTCCTACCCACAAGCTTATCAGGCAGATACTGCTGTTTTACCCAATGGTTTGGATAGTCATGGGGATAAAGATAGTGCTGTCCTTTGATAACAGCACCCTCGCCGTCAAAATGCTTATTCTGCAAGTGACGTGGATAATCTCCGAAATCACCATTTCTAACATCTGCCAAAGCTGCGTCTATTGCTGATTCAGCAGAATTTGATTTTGGAGCAGTGGCAAGAAGAACCACAGCTTCCGCCAATGGTATCCTTGCTTCAGGCAGTCCCAACTGCAATGCCGAATCAACGCAGGATTTCGTCACCACCGCCGCCATTGGATACGCAAGTCCAATATCCTCGCTTGCGATAACAAGCAGCCGTCTGCACAGAGAAATAATATCCCCCGCTTCTATAAGCCGTGCGGCATAATGAAGTGCGGCGTTCTCGTCAGAACCTCTTATGGACTTCTGCAAAGCCGACAGAATATCATAATGCTCGTCGCCTGCACGGTCATAGCGCATATTGCTGCGCTGAGTAAGAAGCTTCACATTATCAAGGTTCACGGTGAGCTTTTCACCGTCATTATCTGCCGAAAGTATGCAAAGCTCAACTGTATTTATTGACTTTCTCACATCACCGCCACAGCCCCTTGCGATATGCTCCAACACACCATTTTCAAGACGCAGTTTCAGTCCCAGCTCATCAGCCATAAGCTGAAAAGCACGCTTTATTGCAGGCAATATCTCCTCCGAAGTCAGCGGCTTGAACTCAAACACAGTTGAACGGCTGATTATAGCATTGTACACATAAAAATACGGATTTTCAGTGGTAGAAGCGATAAGAGTTATCTTGCCGTTTTCAATGTATTCAAGAAGCGATTGCTGTTGTTTTTTGTTAAGATACTGTATCTCGTCAAGATAAAGCAAGATACCATTAATGCCGCTGAGCGTTTCAGTTTCAGCAACTATCTGTTTGATGTCCGCAATAGAGGCACTTGTGCCGTTAAGCTTATGCATAGTCATATTAGCATTATTTGCTATCATTCTTGCGACCGTAGTTTTGCCGACACCTGACGGGCCATAAAAAATCATATTCGGTATTTTACCGCTTTCGATAATACGTCTGAGAGGTTTATTTTCGCCTAACAGGTGGGTCTGTCCCACAATATCATCAAGGGTTTTGGGTCTAATTCGTTCAGCCAAAGGCACGCTCATTTTATGATCTCCTTAAAATGCAATTAGTCTAAAATGTTCTGAATATCCTCTAAATGAAGCTGATAAGCCATGCTGTTTATCTTTTTAAGCAGGTAGGTTTTTGCAACAAGAACAGCTTCCTGATATTTGGTGTTTTCCATACCAAGGCAAATACGATAAATAATAAATTGATTAGAGGAGATTTTCATGATAATGTGATTATTGCCCTCGAAAGTACCACGGCAAATGGAGTTGGAGTTGACGAAGTTCCAAAGGTCGGAGTAAGTGAGAGCAGTGACTTCATCAGTAATAAACTGTTGGATAAGTTCATTCATATGGATACCCCCTATAGTGTATTTTCTTTAGTATAGCACATATTTCCGCATAATTCAAGGGAAAAAGCGGTCAAAGTGGGAAGTGTCGCCCATTAGCTTCATGACCTCGTATCGTAAACAACAAAATGTAGACGTCCCGATATCGAAGTGTCGAATTTTTTTGATTGTGACAAATTTATGCAAGCGACCGAAACGAGCGAACAATGCTCGTCCCTACCACAAATTGTGCGTTTTATCAAAGTTTGTGCAATAAATTACAAGATGTAACGTCCAAAAAGCGGGCTGTCGAGGGCGCCAGCCCCTACATGGTTTGTTAAACAAATAAATAATGTGCGGATAACGCAGATATGCAACAAAAAAAGAGGCAGAATACTCCACCTCTCATTTATCTGTACAAAGATTTGTACTATTTTTTCTTTCTGGCCGAACTTACCGCACGAGTTATCTCAGGCTCTGCTTCGCCACGAACACATTCAGCAGTTATCTTTATGCCAACTATCTCATCATCAGATGGCGCTTCAAACATGAGCTTTGTGAGTATCTTCTCAACTATCGCTCTAAGTCCTCTTGCTCCTGTCTTTTCTTCAATAGTCCTCTTGGCTATCTCTCGCTTTGCGTCCTCTGTGATCTCAAAATCAATGTTGTCAAGCTTGAAAAGCTTCGTGTACTGCTTGATAAGCGAGTTCTTTGGCTCTGTCAAGATCCTGCAAAGTGCGTCCTCGTCAAGCTCGTCAAGAACCGTGATAACAGGAAGTCTGCCCACAAGCTCCGGTACGATACCGAACTTAACAAGATCGTGTGGTACTACCCTCTTCATGATGTTGTTATCGTCCTCTTTACTCTTGACCTTTCCGCCAAAACCAAGTGATGATGACTCTGTACGCTTCTTGATAACACTGTCAAGTCCCTCAAAAGCTCCTCCGCAGATAAACAGAATGTTTTTAGTGTCTATCTGTATGAACTCCTGATGTGGGTGCTTTCTGCCACCCTGTGGAGGCACATTGGACACACAGCCCTCTACTATCTTAAGAAGTGCCTGCTGTACGCCCTCACCGCTTACATCTCTTGTGATAGAAACGTTCTCCGATTTTCTTGATATCTTATCTATCTCGTCGATATAAATAATACCGTTCTGAGCCGCTTCAACATTATAATCTGCCGCCTGAATAAGCCTTGTAAGCACGTTTTCAACATCGTCGCCTACATAGCCTGCCTCTGTGAGCGTAGTAGCGTCAGCAATAGCAAAAGGCACGTTCAGAAGCCTTGCCAAAGTCTGTGCAAGCAAAGTCTTTCCTGTTCCTGTTGGTCCAAGAAGCAAAACGTTACTTTTCTGTATCTCTACATCATCATCGTCATTAAGTGACAAAATTCTCTTGTAATGATTGTATACCGCAACAGAAAGCGCTATCTTTGCTTCCTCCTGCCCGATAACATACTCATCAAGAACTGCCTTTATCTCCGCAGGCTTCTTAAGGGTTATGCCGCTGTCAGCCGATTTCTTACCCTTGCCACGCTGCTTCGTTGCAGGAAGTCCCTCCTGCTCAGCCAGAACATTATAGCAATAAAGTACACACTCGTCACAAATGTGGCTCGTGCCTGCTGAAAAAAGTGTTCTAACCTTGTCCTCAGGCTTGCCGCAGAACGAGCATTTTCTTATTGTATCATTAGCCATTTATTTCACCGAACCTATCTGTTAGTTATTACCTTGTCGATAAGACCGTATTCAAGAGCCTCCTGAGCTGTCATATAATTGTCACGCTCAGTGTCGATGTTGATCTGCTCGATAGGCTTGCCTGTGTTCTGGGCAAGTATCCTGTTGAGCTTCTCTCTGGTCTTTACCATGTGGTCAGAATGTATCTTGATATCTGTACACTGACCAGAAATTCCGCCGCCTGCGATAAGAGGCTGATGAATGAGTATCTCACTGTTTGGCAGAGCAAATCTCTTACCCTTTGTGCCGCTTGAAAGCAGGAATGAACCCATTGAACCAGCCATACCCATGCATATAGTCGACACGTCACACTTGATATACTGGATAGTATCATAGATAGCCATGCCGGCTGTGATAACTCCTCCGGGGCTGTTTATATAAAGGTCGATATCCTTTTCAGGATCCTGTCCCTCAAGATAAAGCAACTGTGCCACTACTACGCTTGCCACTGCGTCGTCTATCTGGTCGCAGAGCATGATTATTCTGTCATTGAGCAGGCGGGAATAAATGTCATAGCTTCTCTCGCCTCTGCTTGTCTGTTCCACTACATAAGGTACCAATGCCATAAAATTGCCTCCTTAATCTATTTTCGCCCGCATAAGGTCATGCGGGCGAAAGCATAAATTATCTTACTTTATAACTGCTGCGTCCTTGATAAGGTCAACAGCCTTGCCAACTGCAATATCCTTCTTAAGGTCGTCATCATGGATAAACTGCTTGATCTGGTCAACGTCAAGCTTGTAAGCCTCAGCAAGCTTATCGAACTCAGCCTTAAGCTCGTCCTCAGTTACCTCGATATTCTCAAGCTTTGCGATCTTTTCAAGTGCAAGTCTGAGCTTGACCTGCTTCTCAGCCTGCTCAGCATATGCCTTCTTTACAGTGTCGATAGTCTGACCTGTATACTGCATATAGAGATCAAGTGAGATGCCCTGTGGTGCAAGTCTCTGCTCCAGCTCGCTTATCATCTCGTTTACTCTGTTGTCAAACATGACCTGTGGTATCTCAGCTGTCATGTTCTCGATGACCTTATCGAATATCTTAGCCTCTACCTCAGAATCAGCGTGCTTCTCGTTAGCTTCCTCAAGCTTCTTCTTAACGTCAGCCTTGTATTCGTCAACTGTATCGAACTCTGTTGAATCCTTTACCATATCATCGTCCAGCTCAGGCATAACCTTCTTTGATATGCTCTTGAGCTTGATCTTGAATACAGCAGGTGCGCCTGCAAGTTCCTTTACCTGATACTCCTCAGGGAATGTTACGTTGATGTCGAACTCCTCGCCGGCATTGTGACCAACGATCTGATCCTCAAAGCCAGGAATGAACTGACCGCTTCCAAGTGACAGTGTGAAATCTTCTGCCTTGCCGCCCTCGAAAGCAACATCGTCCTTGAAGCCCTCGAAGTCGATAACAACGTCATCGCCGTTTTCAGCAGCTCTGTCGTCAACTGTTTCAACAGTAACGTTCTTCTCTCTGAGAGCGTCAAGCTGCTTGTTGATATCCTCATCAGTTACAGGATTGACAACTTTTTCAACTTCTATACCCTTATAGTCCTTAACTTCAACCTCAGGCTTTGTGATGCAAGTTGCCTTAAGCTTTACGCCGTTTTCCTTGCTGATCTCAGTTACCTCTACCTCTGGGCGAGTAACGAGTTCCAGACCGGACTCTTCAACTGCGCCGTTTACAACAGGAGCGTACAGAAGATTTACAGCGTCCTCAAAAAATACCTGCTCGCCGTATTCCTTTTCGATAAGCTTTCTAGGAGCCTTACCCTTACGGAAGCCAGGCATAGCGATATTCTTTCTTGCTTTAAGATAAGCTTTCTCTATTGCAGCCTCAAAATCCTCAGCAGAGATCTCGATCTCAAGCTCGTACTTATTGGTTTCAACATTGTTTGTAGCTTTTAAACTCATTTATTATTCCTCCATTATATAAATGTATCTTATACATTATAGCACAAATATATTGTCATTTCCAGCATTTTTTTATAAATTGTCACTTTGCACAATTTTCGTTATGTCCAATGGGTCAAAATGCAAGAAATCACTAGCTATAAGCCGATATTCCACTCCGTCACGAGTGCCGTTTATTGCATAAGCATGGGCTCTTCCGTGAAGGTGACCGTAAAAACACTTTTTTATGCCGTATTTATGAAGCACTTCAAGCATATCATAATTGCAGCTATTGCCGAAAAGCGGCGGATAATGCAAAAACACCACAGGCTCTAAGCCTGCCTTTTGAGCAGACTCGATCGAGAGTGCAAGTCTGCCTGCTTCCCTTGCCAGAACCTTCTGATCCGCAGGCTCGCCGTTATCGCTTATCCAGCCTCTCGTTCCGCATATGCCGTAGCCCTCATAGCTGTAATGATTATTATGCAGGATATTTATGGTATCAAAACCGTTTTCTGTGAAAAATTTATCCATTTTGTTCTTGGTGTTCCACCAATAATCGTGATTGCCCTTGGATATTATTTTTCTGCCGTTAAGCTTGTTTATAAACTCAAAATCCATTCTGGACTGTTCAAGGCTCATTCCCCACGAGATGTCACCCGGTATCACCACAGTGTCCTCGGGACGAACTTTGTTCTGCCAGTTTGTTTCAAGCTTTGTCACATAGTCAGACCAGCCGCCGAATATATCCATTGGTTTATCTGTACCCAGCGACAAATGCAAGTCGGCAATGGCAAATAGGCTCACGGTTTTTCCTCCATTCCAGAAACTTCATGTATTATCCCGACCACTCATGCACATACTACTTTTGCAGCAAAAAGCTGCGGAAGGAGCGATGTACAAATGGAGAAGGATAGAATTTACGGTATCCACTGCAACGTAGACAAATGCGTTTACAACAGCAACAACTGCGAATGTACCGCAGGCAAGATCAACGTAGGCTGTACCTGCACCGACCCTGACTGCTGTGACGAAACAGAGTGCAAGACCTTCAAGGCAAGAGGCTAATTCCCCTCGCCATGGTCAGTGGACATACGCTGTGCGCTGACCTCCGCCCGACAATAGTCGGACGGGTACATATCAAATACCCAGAGCTGAGTAGATGTAGTCCTTCATATCAGCCTTGTCGATCACCTTTGTGAATCTTACTTCCTTATCCTTAAGCGCAGCAAGCGAAGCAGGAACAGGTATCTTTGAAACCTCGGCAAGCTCGTCAACAAGACCGAACTCGTCAGCGTTTGTATCCTTACCGATAGCTGCGAGAACAGAACCTGAGAACTTATACGGGCTTGCTGTTGAAGCGATAACAGTCTTTGTCTTGTCGCCTGTAGCAGCTGCATAGTCCTTGTATACCTTTACTGCAACGGCTGTGTGAGTGTCGCAGGTGTATGAATACTCGTCATATATCTCCTTGATGCAAGCCTTTGTCTGCTCATCGTCGCAGCAGCCTGCATAGAACTCGTCAGCGATAGCCTTCTTCACTTCGTCTGTTACCTCATATCTGCCAGTCTTGGAAAGGCTGCCGAACCACTCTCTTATCTGAGCGTCGTCAGAACCACTAAGGTGATAGAGAAGTCTTTCAAGGTTTGAAGAGATAAGGATATCCATAGAAGGAGAGATAGTTGTGTGGAACGGACGATTTCTGTCATAAACGCCAGTCTTGATAAAGTCTGTGAGGACGTTATTTGCGTTTGAAGCGCAGATAAGCTTATTAACAGGAACGCCCATATGCTTTGCATAGTAGCCTGCAAGGATATTACCGAAGTTGCCTGTTGGAACAACGATATTTATCTTGTCACCAAGCTCGATCTCGCCGTCAGCAACAAGCTGAGCGTATGTAGATACATAGTAGATTATCTGTGGTGCAAGTCTGCCCCAGTTGATAGAGTTTGCAGAGGAGAACATCATGCCGTTCTCAGCAAGCTTGTCGGCAGTTTCCTTGCTTGTGAAGATAGTCTTAACACCTGTCTGAGCGTCGTCGAAGTTGCCCTTGATAGCGCAAACGCCAACGTTGCCGCCCTCCTGAGTTGTCATCTGCTTTTTCTGCATAGCTGAAACGCCGTCCTCTGGATAGAACACGAGTATCTCTGTACCCTCAACGTCCTTGAAGCCCTCGAGAGCAGCCTTACCTGTGTCGCCTGATGTAGCAACGAGGATAACCACCTTCTTGTCAACGCCAAGCTTCTTGATAGAAGTCGTGAGCAGATATGGAAGTATCTGGAGAGCCATATCCTTAAATGCACAAGTTGGACCATGCCACAGTTCAAGCATATAAGTGCCGTCAAAAAGGTGAGCAAGCTCTGCGATATTGTCTGTGTCGAAATTCTTTGTGTTGTAAGCACCCTCTACACAGTAGCGTATCTCAGCCTCTGTGAAATCTGTGAGGTACTTTGAGAAAACGAAAAATGCTCTCTCAGCGTAGCTTTTTTCGCCAAGAGCCTTGATATCATCAAGTGTTATGGCAGGTATCTCAGACGGAACGAAAAGACCGCCGTCCTCAGAAATGCCCTGTGCTATCGCCTGTGCAGACGAAACCTTTACTTCGCTGTTTCTTGTACTTTTGTAAAACATAAACAACAACCCTTCTTGTTTTAGATGTCCGACAGGTGTCGGCTATTTACAGACCATTTGTTCAGATAATGTCTAACATTCCACGTCACGGGCGAACAGTGTTCGCCCCTACAGACACAGTTCGTTCGGCATATCCGACCCATGGTCTTTATTTCATACTTGCATCAAAAGCGTTCACATAATATCTCAGCTTTTTGACTCTGCCGTTCTCCAGCTCCACCGCCGCAACATCGAACCGACAGCACACAGGCTCTAAAATCCCCTTACAAAAAGCCTGTGCTGTCTGAACGATACGCCGCTGCTTGACCGGATCAACAGCTTCTTCAGCGGAGGTAAGAGAGCCATGCTCCCTAGTTTTGACCTCCACGAAGGCTATGATATCCGCTTTCTCTGCGATTATATCTATTTCACCGCCTCTGACGGTAAAATTCCTCTTTATTATCTCATACCCGTGTCTTACAAGAAAGCCGCAAACTGCGTCCTCCCCGATATTGCCAGCCTTTCGGCGCTGGGTATGGTCAATGCCCATTTTTCTTTGCATAATACTTTTTGAGAAAACTCATTCTATGTATCCCGCAAGGGCCATACTGGTCTATCATCTGATAGTGGAGCTTTGTGCCATAGCCCTTATGCTTCTCAAACCGATACTCAGGATAAAGCTCAGCCATTTGCTGCATATACCTGTCCCTTGCGACCTTTGCAAGAATTGAAGCCGCCGCCACTGCCTGACTTTTGGCATCTCCCTTTACCACCGCTATGGCTGGACATTCAAGACCCTCAGGGGTCTTATTGCCGTCTATAAGGCAAACATCAGGCTTTGTATCCATATCCTCCACCGCTCTTTTCATTGCAAGCATTGCGGCGTTAAGTATATTTATATCCTCTATCTCTTCCACTGTTGCGGTCTGTATAGAAAAGTCAACTGCTTTTTCCATTATCTCATCAAAAAGCTCCTCACGCTTTTTCGCTGTAAGCTTTTTGCTGTCGTTTATCCCCTCTATAACTGTGTCCTTATCAAATATCACAGCCGCAGCAAACACATCTCCTGCAAGAGGACCTCTGCCAGCTTCATCGCAGCCGCACACCACGTTATAATCTTTTCTTATCTCGTTATCAAACTCACTGAGCGTCATATCAATACCCCTTTGGCTTTTCAAGAGTAAGTCTGCCGAGAGTACCGTTTCTGAACTCGTCCATAACTGTAATGGCTGCCCTTTCGGTATTTATCTCTCCACCAGAAACTAAAAAGCCACGCTTTCTGCCTATTCTTTCAAGAAGCTCAAAGCCTACCACACAGCCGATAGTTTCCTCGTCAGCAGGCTCTATATCATCTGTTCTGATGCCATAACGTTTCTCGATAAGCTCAGGATAGTTCTCTTTCAAAAACTCCAGCAGACGGCAGGCAAGATATTCCATGTCCATGATATCGTCCTTGACTGCGCCTGTAAATGCGAGCCTTTCGCCAACAAGCTTATCCTCAAACTTAGGCCACAGCACACCCGGCATATCCAAAAGCTCAAAGCCCTCGTCAAGCTTTACCCACTGTTTGCCTCTTGTAACACCCGGTCTGTCCTCGACTTTTGCAAGCCTTGACCCTGCAAGTCTGTTTATAAATGACGACTTGCCAACGTTTGGTATACCGACTATCATTATTCTTATAGGTCTGCCGGACATACCCTTGGCATTCCATTTCTCAATATCGTCCTTTAAAAGCTCTTTGAGCTTTCCATAAAACTTGCTTACGTTTTTGCCACTCCTACAATCTGTAGCAAGTGCTGTTATTCCCTGCTTTGCATAATAGTCCAGCCACATTGCCGTTACCTCAGGGTCGGCTGAATCAGCCTTGTTGAGAAGCACAAGCCTTGGCTTTGAACCTACGATACGCTTCATTTCAGGGTTTCTGCTTGAAAACGGGATACGAGCGTCAGTTATTTCCACCACTGCGTCCACAAGCTTTAGATTTGACGCCATTATGCGGCGTGTTTTTGCCATATGTCCAGGAAACCACTGAACGTGAGATACTTCGCTCATATCTTCCTCCTTACTCTAACTCAATCTACCTTACCAACGCCCTCATCATTGCCTGCCGCAAATCGAAACAGAACTCTGCCGACTATCTCGTCATAAGGCACATATCCTATCACACGGCTGTCTGTGGAATGATTTCGGTTGTCGCCCATTACAAAGCAACACCCCGCAGGCACTTCATATTCATAAACTTCACTTTCTTTATTATAGTATCTTTCATCAAAATACTCATCATCAAAGCTGCCGTCGCACTTAATATAGCTCTCATCAAGCACTGCTCCGTTGACTTTGACTATAGCCGACTTGTTGTCTATCTCGACCTTTTGCCCTTCTACGGCAATGATACGTTTGATTATCCTATTGTCAAGAACAGACGAGTTGACCACAACTATATCCCCCTGCTTTGGCGTATAAAGCAGTTTTGATATAACAAGAGAATCATTTTCAAAAAGAGTGTCCTGCATTGACTGTCCTTGTACATTCACTGTTCTAAACACAAAAGTAAAAACAAGCACGACCACGAACATTGCCATGACTATTATCTCAAGAAAGTCGAACAGCTTATCAACAGCTCTTTTACCCTGCTTTTTCAACTTACCTTACCAAAGCTGTCAAATGGATAAAGCCTTAAAACCGCCTTACCAAGCACGTCAGACGGGTCGATAAAGCCTATCCTTCTGCTGTCTGTGGAATTATTTCTGTTATCACCCATAACGAACAGCTTGCCCTCAGGCACGTCATACTCAAAAACATTTTCTTCCACTTCATACTTCTCATCAAAGAGATTAGTGTTATACATAGCTTCTCTAATATTGTCATTTGAAATGACCTTACCGTTTACTGTAACGGTGTTGTTATTATAATCAATGACAACCTTATCTCCACTTGTGCCGATAACACGCTTGATGATAGTTTTGCCGAGCTTTTCGCTGTTGATAACAACTATATCGCCCTTTTGGGGTGTATAATTTATGTGAGTGATTATAAGTCTGTCCTGATCCTGCAAGGTCTCACGCATAGAAGGTCCCTGAACAAGAACTATCCTGAAGAAGAAAGTAAATGTCAGTATCACCACAAACATAGCGAACACGAAAGATTCAGCCCATTCAAAGACCTCGTCCATAACATTCACGGGCTGTTTTTCCTTTAGGTCGTCAGGAGCGGCTTTTTTAGCCTTATCAATATCCTCCTGAGAAACGTCGCCGAATTTTTTATTATCGTCCATAAAAGCCTCGATCCTTTATCCAAAGGCGGCAAAAGCCGTCAAATACTCATATAGATTTATTATATCAAATTTCAAAACAAATTACAAGGGGGTAAGGAAAATTTCTTTGAGATAGGGGGAGCGGAGGGTTTAAGTGAGGAATGAGGAGTGAGGAGTGAGGAATGAGCAAAGCTGAACAAAGTAAAGACCAAGCACAAAGTAATCCCCAGCACCGAGCGTAGCGATTTTGCGGCATGACAAACTCTCCCGAATAATCTGTAGGGGCGAACAGTGTTCGCCCGTGCTCAGAATTTGCCATAATTCTGAATTGTAGATGCGGTGGGATAGTTATTACATCTACCGAACAATGTAATAATCAGGGTTTGCTACTTCGACAGGCGAACAGCGTTCGCCCCTACACATACATCGTGCAGATATGGCAAGTACAGCAAAACACCCCCTACAGGAACTTTGACAGATCAACATTCATGGCAAAGTCATCATACCACGACAGATCGCAGCCTTGTCTTTCTTTGGGCTTTGCCGCAGTCTTTCTCTTTGAATCATTGTCAAGCCAGCCTGAGATTATGCGGTATGGGTCTGTGCAGTGCCTGCCCTTGGTAAACAGCCATTGAGATAATTTAGATATATAGCTCTCTAAAGACAGACCGACAGACCGACACCTGCTTTCAAGCTCGTTATACTGCTCTGATGTGAGCATTACATTTTTATGTGTGCCGAAAGACCTGACGACAGACTTCTCTGTCCCTGCGTCTTTCTTTTTCTCTTTATCTATAGCTTTATCTTTATCTTTGTCTTTATCTGTATCTTTGTCTATATCTATATCTGTATCTTTGTCTTTATCTATATCTATATCTTTATCAGCTTTTTTTGCTTTTTCTGAAAACCTTTTGGTTTGTGAAAAAGCTTTTGGTTTTTCTGCGGTATCATTTATACCCTGAGGTTTTTCTTCTGCATTATCTGCTGATGCAGCTGTCTGCTCAGCTTTTTCATCAGTATTCTCTGACTCATCAGACTTTTTAGGTCTGCCGCCCTTTTTACCGCACTCGCTCCTTTGAGCACACATCTCTTCCCATGCAATGCCGTCACGCTCGATAGCAGCCCTCATCATAAGAAACGCTATCTTTGCTCCGCCTGACAGCTTTGGTGATTCTCCCCTCTTTGCATAAGCAAACAGCGCCATGACAAGCTCCCCTATCTCTTCGCTGCTGTCAAGCGCCTGAAAAATGTCCTCCCAGTCTTTGTAAAGCATGAACGCTTTGTTGTCTGTGTGAAAATTCTTTGCCATTTTTATCGTCCTTTCTCTGTAGATCGGGGGCAATTATCCCCCTCTACTTATCCCGAAAAAGACCTTTTTTGTTGCATAAAAAATGCAACAATTGCAGAAATGTTGCCAAATTAAAATATAA
>ERZ860590.1381-NODE-1381-length-12866-cov-2.819452_pt1 | contig 12866 bp, 11 predicted proteins | sample MGYA00509975_ERZ860590 | MGnify/ENA primary metagenome ERZ860590 (study PRJEB30046, sample SAMN00715250) | human gut metagenome | study: EMG produced TPA metagenomics assembly of the A metagenome-wide association study of gut microbiota in type 2... | reverse complement strand
CGACCGCCGTATGCGCCTGGCTAGCCAGCAGAACCCGCTCCCCTTTACGCGCCAGTTGCATTATGGCTTCTGCAATCACCGTTGTTTTCCCCGTGCCAGGCGGTCCCTGAATCAGGCAGAGATCCGGCGCCGTGAGGATTTTGTTGACGGCCTCTTGCTGGAAAATGTTCAGATCCTCGCGAAACCAATCGGTGATGGGTTCGAACGTGGTGGGGCTTTTGGCTTGCCGCGCATCAAAGAGATAGGATGAGAGATAAGGGGCGGAACCACCCTGATCTTGCAGGCGTTTGAGTGCCTGCTCGTGACGGCGGATCAAGGCTAAATCGCCCGCCGCCGACACCGAAAGAAAGCCTTTTTCAGGGATCCTGGCCAGTAAACTGTCGCGGGCGCTTTCATGATCTTCTGCCGTCGAAAGTTGATTCTGGTCATCCTCTGACAGGCTGACAAACACATCGACAAGACACGGTACGGGCCACGGACAACCCTGGGGGATGCTCCTGTTTGGCACAAGCGTTGGCCTGACCTCCGGTTGCCCGAGTTCAATCCCTTTTGGTGTACGTTTGGCGCTGTCTTTATCACTGATTCGAAATAGCCACTCATCTTCAGAAACTGCAGGATCAAACGCCACTACATCCTGGCGCGACAAGGCACGCAGCACGTCACGGATATATTGTTCGCTTTCACCAACGACCTGGAAAACCAATTTGTCTTCCTGCCATCCACGTTTTGTAAAATGCAATCCACGGGTTTTTTCGGAAACCAGCTTGCGTTTCCATTCCAGAAACTCGCGCCAGTCAACCAGTTTACTTCGTGTGTTGGCGGAGATTGGCGGTAGCTCGTGGGCTAACTCCCGGCTCAGCGCATTATCGGTTCTTTTGATTCGAGGCTGTAGGGCGGGGTTATCCTGATAAACCACCACGGGAAGCCTTTTTTCATAGACCTGTGCAGGCGCATCTGCAACCTCGAAAATATCCTGAATCTTGAAAAAAGGCGCACCGGTTTTCCAGAAACCTTTTGCAACCAGTGAGCAAACTGGCGGGAACGGCCAAGGTTGTCCCGGACCGAGCACAGGACGAAAGGCTAAATCTAAATTCTCTTCCGGCCGCTCATCAATGCTGAGGTTGGAGATGAGGTACTCCATCGGCATGCCGTGAGGAAACAAAAGATTGAGGGTATTTTCAATTTTATCTCCGTCACGCAGCAGCGCTTTAAAATCTGGATGTCGCCGCGCCAGGTTGTCGATTGTTCGTATGAGGTTATTGCGGTTTTTATCGTCAACCCAAATGTAAAGATTAGACATAATTTAAGGTATCCACATCCGATAGTATTCAGAATGAAAGACGCATCCATGTCATGGATGGGAAACAGGAAAATCCATTATTAGGCTACTTAGTGATGAATTCAACCATTGGTTCAGGTTGATGCCGAATTGATTTATAAGCATTCTTTCTGATGCTACGATTCAGTTAGGATCGGAACTTACTCTCTTAAAATCCTTGACACTTGCTTAAAATACAGCTAAGTGGATATTTTGTGAACAATAGAGTGTGCAATTGCTTTGTTAAAATAAAGGCAGAATATTATATATGGAATTACATGGTCATTTGCTTTATGTGGATATCACCCAGATCTGTGGCATCGGCTGTGCGTTCTGCATGTATGCGGATAAGCACGCAACTGGTAAGAGTATGGTGCTGTCAATACAGGCACGTGACAACCTGTCGGCGCTCATTAATGATCCGGCCGTAAAACGTATTTCCGTGAGTGGCGAGGGCGAACCGCTCAATAACATTAATACCTTTTACGAATTACTGGCGTTGTCCCGCGGGGGCAACAGCTTTGAGTTTATTACCAGCGGTTTTTTTCGCCATGAGAAGCTGGAGAAGATCTTTGATGAGATCAATCGCCTTGTCTCCGCCAATGGTGATACCTGTAATATTCGCCTCAGTTCCGACAGTCATCACATTGAAAAAGTAAAATGGCGAGCACATGGATTTAGCCTGGATTATGTTCAGCGCAAAAAACCGTCATCGATCAGCTTTTCATTTCGCTCAATCGATACCGATCGTGCCTTCACGCGCGAATATCTGGTGAATGAACTGGCCTCATGGGGAATTAACGCCAGCATAAAACCTGTCAGTGTACTGGAAGACAAATTATTGATAGGTTCGGACACGTTTAACATCGACTACAAAAACCTAGTACATCCGGCAAGAGATACGCCGGAAGGTTATCTGGATTTGCAGGGATATATTGCCGCGATCGAGTCCAAAGTCGATAAACCTTTTACCTTTGGCAGCCTGAACCATGCGCCCCTGCCCAATGGCATGGACGTGACAATTAAACCCAATGGCGATGTGTTTCTGTACGGTATTGAGACCGAGCGTGTTGCGAATATCCATTCTGATGTGATCGACTGGCATCATCTGGCGAGCCATGTGTGGGAAAATCCCTTGTCGCGCGCGTTATATACCCAGCCGTTAACCGAACTGCTGGCGCGGCTGGAAAACACTCCGCAGCTTCGTGCGATCATCGCGACAGCCAATAATCCTTACTGGCTGGTTAAAGAGATGGCGAAGCATTCCGGGTTGCTTGAACAATGGAAGGCCGCATGATTGATTCGCACTGCCACTCGTTCTACTCGAAACATGCTGTAGGCACCATCGACGAACTTGTTTGTGCGTCGATTGCTGCGGGTGTGACAGTACTCACCATCACCGATCATGCTCCGTTCCCGGTGGATGCGCAGAACCGTTTACTGGAAGCGGAACTGGAGCGCTATTTCGCCGATATTGATAAGGCGCAGCAGACTTATAAAGGCGAGATCACGCTGCTACGCGGTCTGGAACTCGATTATATGCCGGGAACTGAGCGTTATAACCGGCAATTACTTGCACACTATCCGATGGATTTTGTCATCGGTTCAATTCACTACGTCACTGTTGCCGATAAGGCGATGGTGAAGGTCTGGGAACTGCCCCGGTTAGCTGCAGCCTCCTTTCTGGACAAATACTTTGCTCAGCTTGAAGCATTGCTGGAAAGCCAGTTGTTTGATGCGGTTGGGCACGCTGATACGCTGCTGCGCGCAATCCCAGAGGATGTGTTTTTGCGTCGCTTCGAACCGCTGATTACGCCGCTCGTACGCAGCGGTATCGCATATGAGCTGAATGCTTCGGGTCTGCGTAAATCCAGCCTTGATCCGACGACGGGTAAAGAGGTGACTGGAAGATGGTCCTATCCCTCCCGCGCTTTGCTGGAAAAATTACTGGAGAACAATGTTCCATTAACCATCGGATCCGATGCCCATGATCCGCGCGATGCCGGAGCGGGGATCGCTGAACTGTTGGCGGCACTCAGGCCATTAGGGCTTCAATCCCTCTGCTATTATCAGCAGCGTCAACGCATTGATGTTTTGCTTAATGACCTTCAATTTCACGCTGCGCTAGCATCTCGCTAAGGATCTTCACCATGAATGGACTAAAAACTCCGCATTCACTTGCGTGGAACACGTTGCACAACGAACCGCTCGCAACCCAGTTGGCAATGTTTCGCCAGGCCAGTGCACAGATCAATGCGCAGGATGTTAAATCCGGTTTTCGCGCGTTCGCGACCGATTTGCTGGCGCGCGGTTTGATCGACATGTCCGATTACGTCGCTATTTTTGGTGGTAAGGCGCTGCATTATCTGACGCCGAATGCGACTGGATCATTTTTCGATATGCGCACCGGTGCTGACGCTACAACATTGGCGGGCATTTATAGCCGTGCGAAATATGGCGGAGTGAGCGAGATACACTATCTGGCACGGTGCGTTATCGACTATCTTGCCGCAGAACTGGATGACGCCTCCTCTTCATGGTCAGGGTTGTTTTGCAAGGCCAAAGAGGAGGGAGAGAGTGTTGTGATGATGACCACGGGCTGGCGTAATGTGCCTTCCACGGCCAATGTGCTCTACGATATCGTGGTTGAGGAAATTAATCTCACGTTGGCGCATAAAGGATTGCCCACCATTATCAACGTTAAACTGCCCAGGATTGCGCCGCCGTGTGAAAATTACGCTAGCCTTAGTCAGGCCGAGCGCGATCGGGTCAATCTTGTGCAGGATCATGTGATTCCAGCGGAGAATTTTTACCGCTGGAGCGGCGTGCATGTCATTTTCGGAGATGACGTGCTGGTGACTGGGGCAACGGCGGACAAAGTGTTGTATGAATCGCTGTGTAACGGCGCCCGGTCATTTCGTGCCATTTACCCAGTCGCACTAGATCCCCGGGTGGCATTAACTGATGCGTCGGTGGAGGATCGGCTAAACAGCGTGAGCGTAAAGCAGCATTTGGATGAAAACATCGCGCAACTGCTCTCTGCTCCGGGCTATCAGCCCATTCTGCGTGCGTTGCGTCTGTTATTTGGCGAAGACAACCGGGATAGTTTACCGGCTTTCCTGCCAAATGTGCCGGTGCTGACCTGGCTTAATCTGTATAAATCAGCGTTAAATAATGAGTTTTTGGCTCAGCCTGCATGCGCGCCATCACTGGTGATGCTCAGAACATATCTGATGCAAAATGGGCTGTTGTGTGCGAAAGGTAAGGTGCTGGTGAAATGATGTCCGACACTACCCATTACGTTAGTTACTGGGAAAACGCACCGGGTCAGACCATGCCGGCTTATGTTGCCCTGGCACTGGTTTCTATGCGCAGAGCTCTAGGCGATCGTTTTCTTCTGCTTACGCCGCGAACGGTAAGCGAGCACATCGATGCTGACATCATGAATAAAGCTTGGGCTTTTGAACCGCTGAGCTTTACGCTGGCGAACGGCATTGAAGCTATTGTGGCGAAGAGCGATTTCATTCGCATGGCGTTTGTACATCGCTGGGGCGGGGCATGGTTGGATGCGGATACGTTGCTGTTTAGAGATCCGAGTGTTGAGTTATTTCCGACAGGGCTGAGCCATAAATTGCACTGGCATAGCGAGTGTATTTTCGCGTCCCTGCCGGGAAACCTCATACTTGCGCAAGCCTTAGCTATTGGGCTTGAGAGCGAGAATCACGCTTGGGGTAATCCTGGGAGAATCAAAAATATCATTGCCCAGGCTGCCGATGCTGCCATCCCGATTGGCGGGGAGGTCATCGATCCCGGATACCGCCCTCTTTACAACTTTGCTGGTTGCGAGGTGATGCGTCGCACCGATATTGCCGTCGGGGCATTTTTGATTAACGACGTGGCCATTCTCAAACTTTACAACACCTATTTCCGGCGTACAGAAGCCCGGAGAGAAACTGTGGCTGAATTCCTGGCGGGTGGCTCGCTGCTGGCAAAACTGTTTTTGCATATTGAGGCGAATGCGGATTACTGGGTTGATGAAAGTGACAAATTGATAGCTTCTGTTGCCTGAGTACCGCTTTCGCCCAGTACGATAGCCTCAGCGGGTAAGTGGAGTCGACAGTGCGTGGCGCCATTGAGGTTAATGCGCGGCGCGATTGCTTCGTGAATGGTCGGCGTCCGGCGGTGTGGCGAGCTGTGGGCAATGTACAGCCATGCGGGGATGCGTTCAGTTAAATGGCTGAATTCAAGTTCAATGCGCAGTAGATCGAATATCTCGGTGGTGCGTCCACTGGGAGTCCAGGCCAGCGGCGCGGTACGGTGATCGGGCCGCACGACTGCGACAGGAATGCTGAATTCAAGGTTGATCGTCCCGGCATAACAGCCTGCAACTTCAGGAAATTTTTCACAGATTAAGGGCAGTTGCCGCGCCAGCGTGCCCGTCGCTACCCCTAGCCCAGGGATGATTCTGGCGTTAAGCGACATGCTGTTTTTCGCTTCTGCTGGCAGTGTTAAGAGAGTCTGCAATGCGTTCATTAATGACGTTAGCGAAAAAGCATCCATATTTTTTTTGCCCGTACGACGGAGTGTGTCTGGATGTTGCTCGCTGTAGATCACTTGTGTAAAAGGTGAACGAGGCGGCAACCATGGGTTGTGTTGATCTGCAATCAACGGGTAGATCGCCACCAGCTTCGCTTTCAGGCCAACAGCCACATGCACAATGGCAGTATCCACACTAACAACTGCCCGCGCGCGGCGAATATAGCCTGCAACCTTTTCGGGCGTTAGCCCGTCGTGCAAGACTGCCACATTATCGCGTGAAACTGCGTTTTCCAGATGCTGTGCGCTGTGCAGCGTTGAAGGGCTGCAAAGAATTCCTACGGAATGGTCGGGAAACTCGTCGGTGATAGCTTGTAGAACTGCGGTTGCACGGGAAGGGGATAGCCCCTTGTCTCTTCGGCTGGCATAAGGATTAAAAAGTATTTGGGGGGAAAGTGCCGCAGGCGGCAGCTCGGCAGGCAACGGCACAATGTACTGGGTGTCGATCGCTTTCGCGCCCAGATCCTGCAGAATATATTTGTACTGCTCCACGATATTGAGCGTGTTTGCAGCAAAACCCATTTTACGATTCACACAGCGCAGTGAATCATCAAGGGAATAGAGACTCGCCGGGCGGAGTAACCGCATAAAAACGATTTCGGCAGGTTGCAGTCGTCCAACCAGATGAACAACGACATCGACATTACTTAGTTGGTTCACCAATCTGCGTAGTTCGCCAAGCCCTGGATGCGGTTTCGTAACGATGACTTCATCCACACCGAAGGTGTTGGTATGCATTTCAGCTAACTCGTTAACCGTAAGTACAGTCAATCGGGCATTGAGCTTACGTGATTCGCGAAAAAAGAAAGAAGATACGATGGAGTCGCCCAATTTTGCATCCCAGCGAAGCAGAAGAATATGCAGTTTTTCGCCGGGGGTTTTCGTGGGCAGAGGTTTGTCCGCCAGCAGGCGAAATATCAGCCTGGAAATTGCTTTGCGTAAAATCTTTAAACTTAACAATGTGCTCACCAGTCAGTCCTTTGCTCAGAGGGCCGATCCCGGCCACACGGTTTTTTCAGGGTGATGTGGCGTATTCTAATCGTGAATTAACATCACATTGCATCACTATTATCTCTCGGTCGTTTTTTCGTGTTTTACATGGAGTTCATCGCGTCACAGGAACTACTGCCGGATGTAACCTTCCCTGAATATCACAGATGAGATACGTTATAGTGGTGGAGGGCATTCAATGTCTCCTGAGCAACGTCAGCATCGCGTATTCATGGCTTGCTATGTTTTTAAAGCCTTGTCCCTCCGGACCCCACTCCTCATAGCTCATCATGATTGCTTGTTTTAGGCTCTCTGCTCGTTCTGTTTCGACGTAGAATTTTTTCTTGTCTGCTGGCGAATAATTACTAAGTCTCGAGTTGCTGCTTGGTGAGATCAGGCAGAGGTTACCGAAACGATGGACATCATCCCCCATTTTTTTTGCGCCAGAGGGATCGGTTTGAGGAAAGTAGTGCTCAACCGATGTTCGGCCCGATGAAAACTGAAAGCCATCAAAGTGTTTCTTAATCTCTGGATTATTAAGCCCTTTACCATCGAATGATTGGCCCGTAGTAAGATCACGCCACAAACGATAGTCGAGCAGATTAAACACAAAGTTCTGTACGCTGGTACCGCGGTGCAGAGCCTCTGTGTTACCAACGGTGCAAAACTGGGTCTTCCGCAATTTGGGTGGAAGAAATTCAATGAAACTTTTTAGTTAACAAGGATCTAAGCTGTTTTAAGTTATGGATAACGAGATGACCTCACTTAAAACACTTTTGCAGCTACCTTGTGGGTGGCAATCCAACCGACAAATTACTGGCTCTGATGGGATCACTCTCCATCTTCGTGCCACGCGTAGAACAGCGCAATGTCCTGAATGTCTCAAACGCAGCCGCTCTGTTCATAGTTGCCGTCGACGACGGATACAGCATCTTCCATGCTCAGGTCAGACACTATGGTTAATATTTGCGGTCCGGCACTGGTACTGTCGTAACCCATCCTGTCCACGCAAAATCTTTGCTGAATCGCTGGCTCCCTTTGCGGAGCCACAGCAGCAGTCTTCGACATTACTGCAAAATATGCAGCATCAACTGGGATTAATTGCCGGCGGAGAAGCTGGGAGACGAGCAGCGGTAGCATCCGGGATTCAGATTAGCGCAGATACCTTATTGCGCAGGGTTGTTCAGGCTCCGGAGCAGGCAGAGAACCGGACCCGGCATGTCGGTATTGACGAGTGGGCAGGGCACCGGGGCCACCGATACGGCACGTTGATCGTCAACCTCGATACTCATCGTCCCCTGGTACTGCTGCCTGGTCGGGAGCAACGTACACTGGCGGCATGGTTCAAAAAACATCCGGAGATACAGGTCGTCTCACGCGATCGTGGCGGGATCTATGCATTAGCTGCCCGCGATGGAGCACCGCAGGCAATACAGGTCGCCGATCGCTGGCACCTGCTGAAGAATATCGGCGATGCTCTGGAACGAATGATGTACAGACACATGCCATTGATAAGGTTGGTTGCCACTGAGTTATCTCCCAAAAAACAAAACCCCGAATCGTCTTTGGCACCAGTACCAACACTACGTCGCACTGAAAAAATTAAACAACAGCGGCGTGACAGGCGGTATCAACGCTGGTCTGAGGTCGACACTCTTCATAAAAAAGGTTGCGGGATCCGAGAAATATCACGCCTCACCGGACTGTCCCGGGTGACGGTTCGTCGATGGATACAGTCGAAAGCCTTCCCTGAAATATCAACGAAACCACCAAAACCCGGGCTTCTGGATCCATGGCAGGAATGGCTGGAAGAACAGAGAATAAACGGTAACCATAATGCCCGACAGTTATGGCTGGAGATGGCTGATGCTGGTTTTACCGGGAGTGAAACGACAGTCAGAGATGCTGTGTCTAGGTGGCGTAAACAGGTTAACGGTCCGGTTGTCGCCCCAGGGCGGCTTCCCTCAGCATCACGGGTCAGTCGCTGGTTAATGCCCTGGCGAATGGTCAGAGGAGAGGAAAACTATGCATCACGCTTTATCGAGTCAATGTGCCAGAAAGAACCGCAACTGAAAATGGCGCAACAGCTGTCACTCGACTTTTACCGGATGCTGAAGATGAAGAATAAATCCCAGCTAAATCAGTGGTTCATTGACGTAAGTCAGAGCGGCCTTGTTGACCTTCAACGCGTTGCGGCCGGAATGGAGGCTGATTTAACAGCAGTATACGAAGCGATAAGCAGCAGGTGGAGTAATGGTGTAGTCGAAGGTCATGTAAACCGACTAAAAATGCTGAAACGCCAGATGTATGGTCGGGCGGGGTTCGAGCTACTGAGGCGACGAGTGATGAGTCCTCTGGCTTAAAAAGTTCCACCCACGTTGCGGAAGACCCAATATTAGACCGTTGGTGGTGACGGTAAGTGGATCACTTTTTACCCGTTGTTGACACCTGGAACCATAAACGCGTTCACCGGATTTACTGCCTGCTGAAACTGAATTTTCGTCGCAGGGGAAAGCAGCGTCTGCCAGTGCGTAACCCGGCACCACTGGCCACGCCGGAGGCGTTAAACCAGAGCTGGTCCATCGATATTATGCATGATGCGCTGATTTGCGGCAGACGCTTCCGGACCTTCAATGTGGTGGATGACTTTAACCGCGAAGCACTGGCGATAGAAATCGACCTGAATATCCCGGCTCAGCGTGTCGTCCGGGTACTGGACAGGATAGTGGCAAACCGCGGATATCCGCTGAAGATGCGGATGGGCAATGGACCAGAGCTGGTCTCACTGGCTCTGGCGCAGTGGGCCGAAGAGCATGGCGTGATGCTCGAATTTATCAAGCCGGGTAAGCCTACACAAAATGCTTTTATCGAACGGTTCAACAGGACATACAGGACAGAAATTCTGGATTTTTACCTGTTCAGAACACTGAATGAAGCACGGGAAATTACCGAGCGCTGGCTGATGGAATATAACAACGAGCGGCCTCATGAATCCCTGAACAACCTGACTCCGGAAGAGTACCGGCTGATGGCTGAAAAACCGGAAATATCAAAAAGTGCGTGGAACTAAAACAGGTGTGCTTACAGTGCGCTTACATTGTTTAAGGAAGGGAAATTGAAGAAAACGGGTAAACCTCTACCGGAAAAAGGCCCAAACTGGAAAGCCCCCGTATTCGTGGTCGGGAAAAAGTACGGTGTCGAATAACCGACGAACCTTTCCGATGAGTGATTTTTAAACAGCGTCCGGCAGACGTGTGTTTGCCGGACGCATTCTTTGATGGTGAGTTTCCGGCCAGATTAGTTTTCGGGAATGGGGCGGAGTATCTAAAAGGTCAGTTTGGAGACCAGAAATTCTTCAAGATGGATATCTCAATTTAGTAACTACAGTGCAACGACGCTTAATGCATTTGTCATCTCGGTTAGGTATAAACGATCGCTCTATTAGGCAGTGGGCAGCCGGAGAAAGAACTATCTCCGTTTAAATGCTGGCGAACACCATTGCAACTTCAGTAAATTGCGATGTATATGTGTTTCTGGCTTCCGTCCTCAGGTAGGGATTACCATCGGGTAGGCGCCAACTGAACAACTTCTTATAGAAACATACAGCGTTTGACGTACTGGGTCGAAGGAAAGTCAAAAGCATTCCGGTCTAAGTATGCAATCACTTGGCCTGTTTATTCAGCCAGCTCATATCAAGCTCTGATTTTACTGATGCCGAAAGAAGGACACAGTTGCCTTTGTTAATATATGGTCGCTTCACGAAGACATAGGTAAATTTTACGGTATAGTTTTTGGCAAAATTATCAGGGACATAAGAATAAGCAACCATAGCGCTGTCATCGTAAGTCTGCGTGTATTGAGGCGTTGTCTGTAACGCTCTATTTATAACCTGCTCAACAGTCGCTTCATCAAACAAATCTTTTTGAACTACAGTATAACCTACGAAATCTTCTTTGTACTTTTGCCGAGCCTCGTCATGGCATATCTGGGCGCCAGCGAAAGCAGCGGCAGGAAGAAAAGCGATTACTGTGAAAAGTCTTGACATCATTTGAACAGTCCTTTGATGAGTTTTAATCTGCCGAAGTGTTAAGGCGCATTCGGCTTATCTCTTCTCCAGGCTTTCCAAAACCCGTGCTCTTGCTTGATATTGCCCTCAGAGGTCAGTTTGTTGTGTATCGTCGTAGGAGGGTTAGCAATGATGCTTTCCAGTGATTCGCCGGCATCTAATCGCGCGTAGATTTTGAAATCAGCCGCGTCTGGGTTTTTCGGCTCTGCTTTACCGTGGCTCATTAAATCGACCTTGTCATATGAAGAGATGCATTCTGTGTGTTCAAGGTGTTATCTATGTTCGCAGGCGCGGTAGTATCCCAGATGTTTCGACAACTTGTTTGGCTGTCAGTATACGCGACACCGGGACGATAGCGCCAGATATTGATTAATTATAGCGATAATCTTCACATTGAGGTTCTCTTCGCAGACACTTTAAAGATAGGGGCCTGGCCGCTCAGAGACTTCAAGTCGCCCCCTCCCCTCTGCTGAACATCTCGCAGTTTTTACCGGTCTTGCGCCGGTTCATCAATACGTGGAGAACACCCGTCAAGGCGGGGCAATAAAACCCTCAAACAAGCGCTGTTCCTGTCGGCCTTCGCCGCGCTCAGGGATCCGAACTCCAGGGCTAACTACACACGAAAAATGGGCCAGGGAAAACAACACAACCAGGCACTTATCGCCCTAGAAGACGAAGCTGTGACGTCCTGTTCGTCACGATGCATGACGGTACTTTTTATACCCCTGCGGCATCATAAACATGCTTGACAATCGAATATGGGCTCCCCCACGCAATATTAATAGATTATTCACATATCATTAGCGATTAACTCTGTTGATAATATTCTCGGAATCAATCTCCTTTTAGAACCATATTTTAAAGATAAATACTCTATCATTTTTTCTACATCACTCTCATGTTTAACAATTACATATATTATATCTTTTTCTGTAAAATGTAGCCTGTCGTTATCATAGTACTCGTTATATTCCATCTTACCTTCAATGGTTGATATATTCTTCCACCCTGCGATTAGTGGTTTACCTTTTGATTTTTCTATACCAGGAACGAATCGCCATTCTCTTTCATCCGCAAAAATATAGTTAGGCAACTCAGTTCCATTACGTCTTTTTAAAGTGGCTTGATAATTTTTCATATAACGCAAAGGATCTATGATTTTTTTTATATTTCATATCCATCGAATTAAGAGTGAGAGTTGCTTTTTTAAGTTGAACATTTGTCCCTGATATTTTCAATTCCTCTAGTTGCTTTGAGAACTTATTCCGCTCTAGCCTTAACTCCCTAAGTTCTGAGTTATAATTATCAAAAACGCCTGATGGCTTACTCATATAAATAACAGGATTCAAGCCATTATTATTTGCCCAAACCTTGGATAAACCTATACCATAATGACCATAGCTATCTGTATGCTGTGTGAGTTGTGTAAGCCTGATATCACAAAATGAAACCATTGGTATGCCGAAGTTTCTGTTCGTACTGGGCCCTTGTATAAACTCTCTAGCAAAAGAGATTTTAAAATTACTTGAATCAAGTATTTCAAATAAAGTATCTAATTTTTCAGTAAAGTGAAATAAGGTAGTTGGATATAAGCTACGAGACATAATAATCATCCATTAAGTTTAACACATGTGCGACTTATTGATACTGATAATGTTAGCAATACTTTCCATACATTATCAATGTGGAATCGGACGAAACAATAAGTAGCTTCAAGAAATATTAGACTATTTGAATGGAGCTTAGCTAGGTTAGTGCTATCTGGGTACTCACCAAACATTATAAATATCTAACGGAACGAAGATATACCGATCATAGCACTCATCCCAGATGAAAAATGGTGTGACCTGCTCCCCGTTGATTAGTACACCCCGATGTTAGTAATGTCTTCATAAG
>ERZ860590.1375-NODE-1375-length-12915-cov-2.569829_pt1 | contig 12915 bp, 9 predicted proteins | sample MGYA00509975_ERZ860590 | MGnify/ENA primary metagenome ERZ860590 (study PRJEB30046, sample SAMN00715250) | human gut metagenome | study: EMG produced TPA metagenomics assembly of the A metagenome-wide association study of gut microbiota in type 2... | reverse complement strand
CCGTATTTTGAAAAGAAAGCAGAAGAGTGGGATTATAAAAAAGCTGGACTATTTGGAAAAATAGCGAAAGTGTTGAAGAAATGATTTGATTATAGAGAATTTGGCAAGGACCGTATCAAAGTATAAGCATTGAGATACGGTCTTTGTTTATACATATATAAATCATAAATGAAATACAGATTTATGTATAAAGAAAGATTCCTAATATCCCCCCCCCATTTAGGTAATCAAGTGACGAAATCCACCATTGGTGTACCACCTCGTAAATGTGTTGAACATTTAAACAGAAAGGAGGTATAATATGGCATGGTCTAGTTTATCATCTTTGGAAATTCCAACGAAAGCAGATATTGAAGATTTGTTGAAAACTGGTAAAACTACCAATATGATTCTTTTATACCAAGGTTTATTTATAGGTGGTGGGCGAATAACTATTACTGGTGCATATTTAGGTGCTTATTATATATTCTATATTGGTTTGTATTCTAAGGCTGATTCCAATAATATAAATGCTAGTTTTAGTATTAGTTCATCGATGTTAGGAAATTGGTGCAACCCAAGTAGTTTGGCAAATTGTGTATCAGCTTCTGTATTCTGTAATAATGACACACAGGATAATACAGCAATATGTTATGAACTTAGTGGTGGAACAATATACAAAAGAAAAAATGGTGGTAAGAGTGGATATGTATATAGTGGTACATATTTTTCTACTGTAATGATGACATATTTTTAATGTGAATAATGAAGTTTAAAATAGCCGCACTTAAGTTTGAATTTGGGTGCGGCTTTTATTTTTGTGTGATTGGTGCATTAAAGTATATAATTGGGTATAATTTTATTTATGAACAAACGACTTTTAACAGGATTAATCGCTGCACCATTTACGCCAATGCACGAAGATGGTTCCTTAAATTTGCAGGTGATCGGGCCGTATGCAGAGTTTCTGATGCAAAAGAAATGTGTGACGGGAGTGTTTATTTGTGGCACGACGGGAGAATCCGTTTCTCTGACAACAGAAGAACGAAAGGCTGTTGCGGAAAAATGGATGGAGGCAGCCAAGGGAAAACTGAAAGTGATAGTGCATGTAGGTGGCATGTCGCAGGTTCAGTGTGCCGAGCTGGCAGCCCATGCGCAAGCTATTGGAGCTGATATGATAGCAGCCATGGCGCCCTGCTTTTTCAAGCCCGGTTCTGTAGATGAGCTGATAGGTTTTTTCAAGCCGATAGCTGCATCGGCTTCCCGCTTGCCGTTTTATTACTATAACATGCCGTCCATAACCGGGGTTTCCTTGCCGGTACACAAGTTCCTTATAGAGGGCAAGAAGCAAATTCCCAATCTGGTGGGAGTCAAGTTTACTCATAACAACCTGATGGAGATGCAGCAGTGCATTCATGCGGACGGTGGGGCGTTCGAAGTCTTGCACGGTTTTGATGAGATACTGATTACCGGATTGTCGGTTGGAGCTAAGGCTGCCGTAGGCAGTACCTACAACTATGTTCCGGGTATATACAAAGCTGTGATGGAAGCCATGGAAAAGGGAGACCTTGAAACAGCCCGTGAAATGCAATGGAAATCTGTTGAAATCATTGATGTGCTGATAAAGCATGGGGGAGGAGTCAGAGCCGGTAAGATATTCATGAAACTGGCAGGAATAGACTGTGGACCATGTCGATTGCCGATAGCTCCTTGTTCTGAAGAAGAGCTGGAGGAGACAAGAAACGAATTGAAAAATACGGAATTCTTCAAATACATTAATTAACTAAAAACGATTGCCTATGGAGATATTGCAACAATACATCCAATGAAAAAACTCATTGGCCAACTTAAGTTTGACCCCCGAAAAGGGAGGGGAAACGAGTATTGGCACTTCCCGTTTCCCCTTAAATAAATTACTGAAACAATTTATTATTAAAATCGTAACAAAGATGAGAAAAATATTTCATTTTCACCTCATAACTTTTCTACTATTTTGCCCATTTTTGCTTTGGGCACAAGAATTTAACCTATCAGGTGTAGTAGTGGACAATACTGGTGAAACTCTTCCAGGAGTTTCCATCGCTGTGAAGGGTACGACTCGAGGAGTTATTACGGATATGAATGGCGCTTTCCAGCTGAAAGTAAGCAAGGGGGAAACTCTTGTATTTTCCTATGTGGGCTATGATGAACAGCAAATCCTGATTACTAATCAAAAGATTCTTAACATCCGGATGGAACCGACCACCATGGGGCTGGATGAAGTGGTGGTTGTAGGTTATGGTACCCAATCCAAGCGTACCGTAACATCCGCTATCAGCAAGGTGGATGGAGAAACATTGAAGGCAACTCCTATCAATACTGTGGGAGAAGGGCTGAAGGGTAAAATTGCGGGTGTACGCGTGTACAATGAGAACAATACTCCGGGTGCAGAGGCTACGTTCTTGATTCGTGGTGGTTCATCTATCAGTCAGAGTAATTCTCCTCTTATATTAGTTGATGGCGTAGAGCGCAGTACAGCGGGTATCAATCCCAATGACATCGAATCTATCGAAGTCTTGAAGGATGCCGCTTCTTCTGCTATTTATGGTTCGCGTGCATCGAATGGAGTTGTCCTGATTACGACAAGAAAAGGAAAAAGCGGTGCTCCTCGAGTGACGTTTGAGGCTTCCTTTGCAAACGAGAATGTGGAGCGGATGATTGAGTATCTGGATGCTACCCAAGCTGTTACTATCATGCGCGATCGTTGGGCTTCCGGACCCAGTCCGGAAAAGTTATACCTTGACGGATATGCTTATAGTTCCGGCAATACGGATGCTTCCAAGTTTTCTACCCGTTACCTGAGGGATGGAGAGAGCATTCCGGCAGGATGGAAGTCTGTGGCTGATCCGTTGGATCCCAGTAAGACTTTGATTTTTGAAGATAATGATTGGGCCAGTACTTGTTTCAAGAATGCTCTTTGGCAAAATTATTATGTGGGGATAGAAGGAGGTACGGAGAAATTGAGCTATGTGGGCAGTATTGGCTATATGAAAGATTCCGGTGTAGGTGTAGGCACGGCATTCGACCGTTTTAACGCCCGTACTAATGTAACTGCCAAAATCAGAGAGAACCTGACTTTCAGTAGCAACATAGATTACAGCCAGACGAATAGCGAAGAGTATGCCAGTCAGTATCAGGTGATTTCCCGTGGACTGATGACCCCGGCCGTTCAACGTAAATATTGGGTGTCTGACAATGAATGGTACGGAACCCCGACGCCAGGTCCAAACTCTTCGTCTCCGAATCCGAGCTTCTACTCGTATTTTAATGATAACAATCAGCGTACCAACCGTTTGGGGTTAGTCGGCTCTCTTGATTGGGAAGTTTTGAAAGGATGGCATGCTGTGGGCACCGCTTCTTTGTTTACGCAAAACAGCCATGGAGATACATTCATGCGTGCCAACCCGATGAATGGAACGCGGAAGGCGACTACCAACATGACGGATGAGCAACGGAAGAAACTGGAATTCTACACCAGCTATACAAGAACGTTTGCCGATAAACACAGCATCAGTGCGATGGTAGGATATTCCTATCAGCAATATTTGTACAAGTATGTGTATGCTGCCACTACCGGACACAGCTCCGACAAGATACCGACATTGAACGGAGGTTCTGTTTATTCCGATGCAACGTCGACCAAGCAGGAAGATGTGAATATCGGTTATTTCGGCCGATTGAACTATGATTATCTGAAAAGATATATGTTGACTGCTACTTTCCGTGAGGACGGCTCTTCCCGTTTTGCCAAAGGCAACCAATGGGGATTCTTCCCCGGATTGTCTGTCGGATGGGTTATGAGTGATGAGCCTTTTATGCAGAATATCGGTTTTATAAGTAATTTGAAGTGGCGTGGCAGTTATGGGCAGACCGGTAACAACTCCATCGGCTATTACGATGCATTAGGATTGTATGCCATTACCACCAGTTACGATCAAAGTGCTGCGACCGTTTCTTCGGCCATGCCTAACAAGGCTCTTGAATGGGAGACTTCCACACAATTGGATTTAGGTTTTGATTTAGGCTTGTTCAAGAACCGCATCATATTGGGTATAGACTATTTCAATAAGATTACGGATAACCTGATTACTTCCAAAGTATTGCCCAATACGTCGGGATACGGTTCCATCCTTACCAATCTTGGAAAAGTACGTTTCCGTGGTTTCGATGCTGAAATAACAACACGTAACATTGTCAAGAAGGATTTCACGTGGGAATCTAAATTCACCATTACTTACGTAAAGAACAAGGTGCTTAAACTGCCCGAAAACGGACGGGACAAGAACCGCCAGGGAGGATACTCTGTAAAAATGCAGGATGGCACGACCAAAGAATTCGGAGGTGTTGCCGAGGGTGAACCGTTGGGGCGTTTCTATGGATATAAGAAAGACTTTATCATTACAACTCCCGAGCAGGCTGCCAATGCCCGTTATGACACCTCATCCAAAGGTTGGGACTGGACCACGAAACAGAAACTGGGTGTCGGAAAAAAGACTATCGGAGACTATGAGTGGAAAGACCTGAACGGAGACGATATCATCAACAGCAATGATATGTTCCTGCTGGGAAATACGATTCCCCATACCACCGGAGGTTTGAACAATACTTTCACTTACAAGGGCTTCACTTTGAATGTCTATCTTGATTTTGCTTTGGGGCACTCCATTTCCAATGGTTATCTGCAACGCCAGATGTGTAATTTCATGAATGGAAACACCAGCCTGCCTGCTGAAATCCTAAAATGCTGGAATGTGGGGGATGACCCGAGTAAGGCCAAGTATGCCCGTTTCTCAGGCAATGACTCCGATGAGTTGAATAAGAATTTCCGGGACAACTCCGATGTTTTCACCCAGAAAGCCGATTATCTCTGTATCCGTGAAATCTCTCTGCAATATGCTCTGCCTCAGGCATTGCTGGCAAAGATTGGTCTGAAAGGGCTGGTATTGACCCTGGCCGGAAACAATCTGCATTATTTTACGGAAGTAATAGGCCTTTCTCCCGAAGTAGGTGCATCAAGTACCTATTCCGGTAGTTTCAACACCTATCCGCCTATCCGTAAGTTCTCTATCGGATGTAAAGTTACTTTGTGATAAAAGAAGTTTAATACGAAAAATAAGAATTATGAAAATAAAAATATTATCCGGCATTCTTCTTATAAGTGGGGTCTCGTTTTTTACATCATGTCATGGAGACCTGAATGTGATACAGCCCAGCCAGTTCACCAGCTTGTCCATGTGGACAGAGGAGAGCGATGCTACGAGTGCGGTAAATGGAGCATATACTCAATTCCGTTCCGCCTTTTCCGATTTGCTCAACATCTATGGAGAGATGCGCTCAAACTGGTATGAGAGTGGGGCGGTAAATGATGCGTTTTTTAATAGAGTGGGTACAAACGTATTGCTGAGCGGTGATGCAGGTACAAATTGGAGTAGTATATATACTACCATTAATAGTGCAAATTTGATTCTGAAGCATACTCCGGAAATCTCTTTCACCAATGAAGCTACACGTAATGAGGTGATGGCCAATGCCTATTTCCTACGGGCATATTGTTACTTTACTCTGGTGCGGGTATTCGGTGACTGTCCGTTACTGACTTCCGGCTTTGAGTCAGAAAAGCAGGAGGACATGTATCCCAGCCGTACGGCGGCCTCTGAAGTATATGCTCAGGTCGAAACCGATATAGAAGAAGCTTTAAGGTTGATGCCCGCTTCTTCCAAGCTTCTCCATAAGGCATCTCCGGCAGCCATCAACATGTTGCGTACTGAATATTACTTATGGAAGGCAAAGCGTCTGGGAGGAGGGAATGCGGCTCTGAGTACGGCGCAGTCTTCTGTTGATGCGGTATTGAAAGCCGGATATGCACTTCTTCCCACGTTTGCCGATATTTTCAATTTAAACAACGAAGCCAATTCTGAGCTTATCTGGACATTGCCCTATATCGTCAATGAAAATGTGACTCCGGGAACATCCCCCAACTTTTTCGCCTATTATCTGGCACCTAACGGTGACAGAACCCGGCTGAGGGAAGCCGGATATACCGAGGATGAGGTTCCTGCCGGTTCCCATGCCCAGTATGTTGTGCCCACGCAAGCCTATTGCGATTTCCTGGCTGAGGATGCACGTGACACGCGTACGGATGTTTCAGTACGGGTATTCGAGGATAAGTTCCTGACGGAAGAAGTACAGATTAAAAGGATGGTTGTGAAGTTCAAAGGCTCCTTTGCCAATGATACGCGTAGTTTTGACAGTGATGTCCCCGTCTATCGTTTGGCCGAAGCCTATCTTTTGAAAGCTGAAGCGGAAAATGCCTTGGGAAATACGGATGCCGCTTTGCAGAATCTGAATGTAGTGGCCAAGCGTGCTTATGGGGTAGACAACTACTACACGGCAAGGACTCAGGATGCCATAGACAATGCCATTATCAGCGAAATACTGAAAGAGTTTGTCGCAGAATCAAAAGCATGGTGGGCATACCTTCGCTTTAATAAGGAATTCGAGCTTATTGAGACCTTGAAGGGGCGTGAAGGGGAGAAGAATGTTACCTTGTGGCCTATTGCTCCTGCTTGTCTCAATACTAATCCGAATATAACACAAACGGAAGGTTACAAATAAATATTGGGATGATATGAGATATAAGACTATACTTTTACTGGTCTTGTCTGCTTGGGGCATCATGGCATGCCAAAATTATACGGATAAGATAGCGGTGGAGATTCGGCAACCGGTATATCCGGTGTTGACATTGAAGGAGCATAATCCGGTATTGTGTCTGCGTCTGATTAGGAACAGCGGCGTGGCATATCAGTTGGAAAAGATAAATTTCACTTTGGATGGAACTGTCCGTTCCGGTGATGTCGTTTCCGCTTCGCTGTTCTTGGATGAGAATTGTGGGCAGGTTTGTGCAAGTGCCAAACCGGTGAACAAACAATTGAGTTTTAAGGTAGGCCGGCAGATAGAGGAAGATACACTGACATGCTGGGTGACACTCCGACTGAGGGATGATGCGGCGCAGGCTACAAGCAAGATTGAAATCTCATGTAGCAGTGTCCAGACAGACCTGGGGCTGGTGGGCATCCGCCAGTTGCCCGCAGTAAAGCCGCTCCGTATAGGAGTGGCCCTGCGGCAGCCGGGTCAGGACGGGGTACACACTTCCCGCATTCCCGGATTGGTGACTTCGACGAAAGGTACCTTGCTGGCCTTGTATGATGCACGCAATGAAAGAGATGACGATTTGCAGGGCGACATTGATATTGCCATCAATCGCAGTGAAGATGGAGGGCGGACTTGGCAACCCATGCAGACTGTTCTGGATATGAAAGAATGGGGCGGGCTACCTCAGAAATATAATGGAGTGAGTGATGGTTGCATCTTGTCGGATGATTTCACCGGAGACCTCTATGTCATAGGGTTATGGATGCACGGAGTCTTGGACCCCAAGACGGGCAAATGGATAGAGAATCTTACCGATACCTCGACCGTATGGAACCATCAGTGGCGTGCACACGGTTCTCAGCCGGGATATGGTGTCAAACAAAGTTCTCAATTCCTGATTAGTAAGAGTACCGACGACGGACTTACCTGGAGTGAGCCGCGTAACATTACCTGCCAAGTAAAAAAGGAAAAATGGTGGCTGCTTGCTCCCGGACCGGGTCGTGGCATCACAATGGAAGACGGTACATTGGTATTTCCGGTAGAGGGGCGGAACGAAGACGGGCTTCAGTTCTCTACAATCATGTGGAGTAAAGACAAGGGCGAAAACTGGACCGTAGGCGAACCGGCCTACTACAATACCAACGAATGTCAGGTGGTAGAACTTTCAGACCATTCCTTGATGTTGAACATGCGTGAGCGCAGCAACCGGGGACGTCAGGAAGGTAATGGGCGGGCCATTGCCGTCACTGCCGATTTGGGAAAAACGTGGACGGAACATCCCACGTCGCGCAGAGCTCTCATTGAACCGGCTTGCCAGGCATCCTTGCTGCGCCATGATTATATTGAAGACGGAGAAGAACGTCATGTATTACTCTTTGCCAATCCTAATTCAAAAGAGCGCCGTAACAACATTACCATTAAGGTGAGTTTCGATGACGGGCAAACTTGGCCCGAGGAGTATTGGATGTTGTTGGATGAAGGTAGGGGGGCGGGGTACTCTTGCATGACTTCCATTGACGAGCATACCATAGGTATCTTTTATGAGGGGAGCCAAGCCGACATTCAGTTCCAGGCTATCCCGCTGAAAGAATTATTGAAGAAATAAAAGTATAACACCTTAAAAAATAGACAAATATGAAACGCAGTGAAATCAATCAATATATCCGCGAAGCCAAAGCATTTATGACAAAGTACCACTTCATGTTGCCGCCATGGGCGGACTGGACTCCGGACGACTGGAAAAGCAAAGGACCGGAATGTAATGACATCCGGGAAAGAGCCATGGGCTGGGACTTGACCGACTTCGGCTGGGGCGATTTCCTGAAAATCGGCCTGACTCTGGTAACCCTCCGTAATGGAAGTCTGCAGAAGAAAGACAAACCCTATTGTGAAAAGATTATGTTTGTCCGCTGCGGACAAGTTACTCCTACCCATTTCCATTGGCTGAAAACGGAAGACATCATCAACCGGGGTGGAGGAATCCTCTGCATGCGTCTGTGGAAGGCCGACAAGGAAACTGAAATGCTGACTGAAGAACCGCTTGTCGTTTCCATCGACGGAGTCAGTACACGGGTAGCTCCCGGAGAAACGGTGCGTCTTGCTCCCGGACAAAGCATTTGTTATGAGCCTTATCTCTACCATACTTTCTGGGCCGAGGACGACCATTGTCTGGTAGGCGAAGTCTCTACAGTGAACGATGACATGAGAGACAACCGTTTCCTCACCCCCAAGGGGCGTTTCCCGCAGATAGAAGAGGATGTTCCGGCCGAACATCTGTTGTGCAACGAATATCCCGAAGTTTAGAAAGTATGAAAGATAAGACCAACCTGGCGGGATTGAATCCCGATAATTTCCAGTCCGTAATCAACGGAAAGGATACCGGCCTTTATATACTGCGCAATGGCAGCGGTATGGAGATGTGCGTCACGAACTACGGGGCCATCGTCTTATCCATCATGGCTCCTGATAGTCATGGTAAGTTTGAAAATGTCGTCATAGGCTTCGATACGCTGGAAGAGGCCCGCAGGCAAAGCAAGGACTATTATATAGGAGCTACTATAGGCCCCGTAGCCGGACGCATATTGCACGGCGCTTTCCGTGTAGGAGAAAAAGATTATCACTTACAGCTTAACTCTGTTTCTAATACTCTGCACAGTGGTGATAACGGTTTTCACACGGTGGTGTGGGAAGCACAGCAACCGTGTGAAAACCAACTTCTCCTCCGGCATTTCCATGCCGATGGAGAAGCCGGTTTTCCGGGCAATGTTACGGTAAGGATGATGTATACCTTGACGGACGACAATGGGTTCCGTATAGATTATGAGGCGGAGACAGACCGCGACACCTTGTTCTGTCCCACCAATCATGCCTATTTTAACCTGGCGGGCATGGAAACTCCCACTACTTCCATTGAAGACCATCTGGTGAGGATAAACGCGGATTTCTACCTGCCTATCGACATGAATACGAACAATACCGGTGAAGTCAGGGCAGTGGGCGATACGCCTTTTGATTTCCGCGACTACCATTCCATAGGCGAACGCATCAACCGGAAAGACTTGCAGTTGCTCAACGGCCACGGTTATGACCACTGTTTTGTCTTGAAGAAACCCGCGCTGCATGAGCTCTCTTTCGCCGCCACCTGCATCAGTCCGTCCAGTGGGCGCAGAATGGATATCTATACCACAGAGCCGGGGCTTATCATGTACACCGGCAATTATTTGCCGGGCTTCACGGGCATGCATGGCACTGTGTATCCGCGTCGTAGCGCCGTCTGCTTTGAAACCCAGTGCTTTCCCGATACACCGAACAATCCGCATTTCCCCTCCATCGTATTACGTGAAGGAGACCTTTATAAACAGACATGTATTTATCAATTCAGTACGCAACCATGAAAAACAGAATCATTCTTTGTTTGGGATGCCTGCTGGCATTCCTCCAGCTCCGGGCACAAGTCAATACCAACCAGCAGCATTTGTGCAATCCTAATTCTTTTTCCATCGTCCTGCTGGGCGACCCGCAAAACTACGTGAAGTATGACTATAACCAGCCGGTTTTTGAGCTGATGACGGCGTGGACCGCTCATCATATAGACTCCCTCCGTGTAAAGGCGGTGCTTTGTACGGGCGACTTGGTAGACCAGAATGAATGTATTCTACCTCCCTTCCCGCGTTTCGGGAATCTTACGAGCCGGGAGCAGTGGACATTTGTGTCGCGGGCTTTCGGGCGGTTGGACAACAAGGTCCCTTATCTCATTTCTACCGGAAACCATGATTACGGCTACACCCGTTCGGAGAACTCGATGACCCGTTTCCCGGAATATTTCCCGATAGAGCGCAACAGCCAATGGAAAAAGACCATCGTGGCTGCAACCAATAATAGAAACGGCCTGCCTACGCTGGAAAATGCCGCAATGGAGATAACGGACGAGCATTGGGGGAGGATTTTGATTATTGCCGTTGAATTTGCCCCACGTGATGAGGTCTTGTCATGGGCAAGGGAGCTGGTGGCTACCCCACGCTTCAAAGACCACACAGTGATTCTCATCACCCATTCCTATCTTACCGGCTTCGACAGCAAGCGCATCACCAAAGAAGGCTATAAGATAACCCCGTCCAATACGGGCGAAGGCATCTGGCAGAAGCTGGTGCAACCTTCTGCCAACATCCGTCTTGTGCTGTGCGGACACTATGCCACTCCGAATGAACGGTTGGACTATACCACGGGATTCCGTACCGACAAGAATGCAGCCGGACACGATGTGCACCAGATGATGTTCAACTGCCAGGCGTTGGGTGGCGGCATGAGTGGAAACGGGGGAGACGGCTGGCTGCGTCTGCTCGAATTCCTGCCCGACGGACATACGGTGCAGGTCAGGACCTATTCTCCGCTTTTCGGCTTTTCTCCTCAAACCAAGGACAAGGCATGGCGTACGGAATCTTATGACCAGTTTCAATTCACGATAAAATAAAAAATATGAAGCGTATATCAATTATTTATTCATTAATACTCTTTTGTATGTATTTATCAGCACAGACAAGTCCGGAGTGGACTTCCGGAAATGCGAAGAAATGGATGAAAAGTGCCGTTTGGTCCAATGGCTGGACTGTCTCTCCCCATAAATCAGTCAATGCTGTTGAATTTGCCTGCCAATATCATAAGAACAAGGATGTCTGGGATGCTGCATTCCGCTTTCTTGCCGAACATGATTTGGAAGCGCTGTCCATTGGCAACCATGTCATTCTGGAGGGGAAATGCTGGGCTACGGTCAGTGAATACATTCCCAAAGAGGTGGAGAAAGGGAATATTGAAAGTCACCTCCGTTTTGTCGACCTTCAGTATGTACTCTGGGGAAATGAAAAGATGGGGCTGGCAAGTGACGTCGAAGTACGTCAGGCGTATAATTCAAAAAAGGATGTTGCTTTTTATACCTCTTCCCGGATAAAACACTACTCTGCCGATGCCGGCAGTTTCTTCTTGTTTTTCCCTTCGGACATTCACCAGCCTTCTGTCCGGGGAAAGGGGGAACTTGTTAAAAGCAGGAAGATTGTGATTAAAATAGAATATGTAGATTAGTGTGTTTTCGGTTCTATTAAAAATACTATTTGTTTTTCAAATAAATTTCCTTTAAAATTTGTACTTTTGCCGACTGTTTAGAGAAATCAACGAAAACTTTAAAAAACGAAATAGAATGGCAGTAGAATTGAAAGACCTTACCAAACGTAGTGAGAACTATTCTCAGTGGTACAACGAGTTGGTGGTAAAAGCCGATTTGGCAGAACAATCGGCTGTACGCGGCTGTATGGTGATCAAGCCCTACGGATACGCTATCTGGGAGAAGATGCAACGTCAGTTGGACGATATGTTCAAGGAAACGGGACACGTCAACGCTTATTTCCCCTTGCTTATTCCGAAATCATTCCTCAGCCGCGAGGCGGAACATGTGGAAGGCTTTGCCAAAGAGTGTGCCGTCGTGACGCACTATCGTTTGAAGAACGATCCGAATGGCGGCGGTGTGGTGGTGGACCCTGCTGCAAAACTGGAAGAAGAGCTGATTATCCGCCCCACTTCCGAAACCATCATCTGGAACACCTACAAGAACTGGATCAATTCATACCGCGACCTGCCTATCTTGTGCAACCAGTGGGCAAACGTGTTCCGTTGGGAAATGCGTACCCGTCTGTTCCTCCGTACCGCCGAATTCCTCTGGCAGGAAGGACACACGGCACATGCCACCCGCGAGGAAGCCGAAGAAGAAGCGGTAAAGATGCTGAATGTATATGCCGAGTTTGCCGAAAAATACATGGCGGTGCCCGTGGTAAAGGGCGTGAAGTCTGCCAACGAGCGTTTTGCCGGTGCCCTCAACACCTACACCATCGAAGCGATGATGCAGGACGGAAAGGCTTTGCAGAGCGGTACTTCCCACTTCTTGGGACAGAACTTCGCCAAGGCGTTTGATGTACAGTTCGTCAATAAGGAGAACAAGCTGGAGTATGTTTGGGCTACCTCCTGGGGTGTTTCCACCCGTCTGATGGGAGCGCTTATCATGACGCATTCCGATGACAACGGTCTGGTACTTCCTCCGCACCTGGCTCCGATACAAGTAGTCATCGTACCTATCTACAAGAATGCGGAGATGCTGGCTAAGATTGACGAGAAAGTGGCAGGCATTGTTGCCAAGCTGAAATCGATGGGCATTTCCGTGAAGTACGACAATGCCGACAACAAGCGTCCGGGCTTCAA
>ERZ860590.1373-NODE-1373-length-12928-cov-2.278801_pt1 | contig 12928 bp, 10 predicted proteins | sample MGYA00509975_ERZ860590 | MGnify/ENA primary metagenome ERZ860590 (study PRJEB30046, sample SAMN00715250) | human gut metagenome | study: EMG produced TPA metagenomics assembly of the A metagenome-wide association study of gut microbiota in type 2... | reverse complement strand
GCAAAGGATAGCATCGGCTGGAACTTGGTTACCGATTCCGCCGGACAGGCAGCCATGTTGGTTGATCTGTATAACGTAAGCGCCTTGCCCCGCTGTTTCCTGATCGATGAAGAAGGGAAGATCATCGGTTGCCACATGTTGGGAAATCCGGCGTCGGAACTCATTGTGATCGCAGGTATTGCTATTCAGAGAGGCTATACGGTGGAAGAATTTCAGAAGACTGTATTCCCGCATCCTACGGTCGGAGAGATTTATCACGAGATTATGTTTTAACTCTTATTCTGTCTGACCTATGATTCGATGTATCTATAGTCCGTTTACTGATATTTACTTTCACTTGGCTGCAGAAGAATATCTGTTGAAGCAGGGAAATGAAGACATTTTCATGCTTTGGCAGGACACTCCTTCTGTGGTAATAGGAAAGCATCAGCGGTTACGGTCGGAAGTCGATCAGGAATGGGCGGAACGGGAGCAGGTACATGTTGCCCGTCGTTTTTCCGGTGGAGGAGCAGTGTACCATGATTTGGGCAATGTCAATCTGACTTTTATAGAAACGACTCCCCGCTTGCCGGAGTTTGTCACGTATTTGCAGCGGACGTTGGATTTCCTGAACTCTATGGGACTGATGGCAACAGGAGGCGAACGATTGGGGATTTATCTGAATGGATTGAAAATATCAGGAAGTGCGCAATGCTTGTACAAGGATCGGGTATTGTATCATTGCACGCTATTGTATGATACGGACCTTACAGCGTTGCATCAAGCATTGAATCCGGCACCGATGGTCGATGATGAAACGTTATCGTCTGTATACGCTGTTCCTTCCGTTCGGAGTGAGGTAACTAATATTCGCAGGCATTTGCCGGCGGGGACTGTCACTGATTTCAAAGAAAAGGCTTTTCAGTATTTCAGTAAGTCGCAATCCGTCAGTGCTTTCACCAGGGAGGAGATAGAAGCCATCAATCAGCTCCGGGAAGAGAAATATATTCAGAAAGAGTGGATATATAGCCGTTGATGCTTGGTTGTACCGATTGGCCTCCGGTTAAAATTTACTTAACTTAAAACTTTCTATTTCAGCCCATTGTTGTAATATATCTAAGGTTGAATAATAAATTTACTGTCTATGTCAAAATTCGAAATAAAAATGCCTAAGTTAGGCGAGAGTATAACCGAAGGGACCATTGTCTCTTGGTCTGTAAAGGTGGGTGACATGATTCAGGAAGACGATGTGCTTTTTGAAGTGAATACTGCTAAAGTAAGTGCGGAAATCCCTTCTCCCGTAGCGGGAAAAGTGGTGGAGATTTTATATAAGGAAGGTGACACGGTAGCTGTAGGAACAGTCGTCGCTATTATTGATTTGGATGGCGAAGAATCATCCGGTACGGAGTCGGCAAGCGAAGGTGCTACAAACCAAGGAGCTGATGCCAGTCAGGTTGCCGCTGATGTTTCCGGAACATCACAATCAGCAGCAGACATTGCTAAGAGTCAATCAGTGAATACTGCATCACCCCCCGTTGATACATCCAAACCCGTTGCTGTTGAGGAAGAACGTTGGTATTCTCCTGTTGTGATTCAGTTGGCGCGGGAGGCTAAGATTCCGAAAGAAGAGTTGGATGCTATACAAGGTACGGGTTATGAAGGGCGATTGAGTAAGAAAGATATAAAAGATTATATTGAAAAGAAGAAAAGAGGAGGTAGTGTTGAACCGAAGCCGGCATCTGTTGTTGCTGCTCCGGCCGCAAGCAAACCATCAGTTGCTGTTTCTTCTGAACAGGCAAGTCCGAAGGTTGCTCCTGTAGCAATGCCTGGAGTCGAAGTAAAAGAGATGGATCGTGTCCGCCGGATTATTGCCGACCACATGGTTATGTCTAAGAAAGTATCTCCTCACGTGACCAATGTAGTAGAAGTAGACGTTACCAAATTGGTACGTTGGCGTGAAAAGAATAAAGACGCTTTCTTCCGTCGCGAAGGAGTGAAGTTGACTTATATGCCTGTGATAACGGAAGCCGTGGCAAAAGCATTGGCTGCCTATCCACAGGTGAATGTATCGGTAGATGGATACAATATTCTTTTCAAAAAGCATATTAATGTCGGTATTGCCGTCTCTTTGAATGATGGAAATCTGATTGTTCCTGTGGTGCATGATGCCGATCATCTGAATCTGAACGGGTTGGCTGTTGCCATCGATTCTCTGGCCTTGAAAGCAAGGGATAACAAATTAATGCCGGAAGATATTGATGGCGGTACATTTACCATTACCAATTTCGGAACGTTCAAGAGCCTGTTCGGTACACCGATTATTAATCAGCCGCAGGTTGCTATTTTGGGAGTAGGGTATATCGAGAAGAAACCTGCTGTGATAGAAACACCGGAAGGCGATACGATTGCCATCCGCCATAAAATGTATCTGTCTTTGTCTTATGACCATCGGGTAGTAGACGGAATGTTGGGAGGTAACTTCCTCCACTTTATAGCCGACTACCTCGAAAACTGGCAAGGCTGATAATTGATTGTTTCACTCATTAAGAACTTCATTCACTATGAAAAAGAAATATGATATAAAAACGACAGATGTAGAAACCCTGAAAAAGTGGTATCATCTGATGACATTGGGGCGTGCTTTGGATGAAAAAGCACCGTCATACCTGCTGCAATCTTTGGGTTGGTCTTATCATGCTCCTTATGCAGGGCATGATGGTATTCAGCTTGCCATCGGTCAGGTATTCACTTTGGGCGAAGACTTCCTGTTTCCTTACTACCGCGATATGCTGACTGTACTTTCTGCCGGAATGACTCCGGAAGAAATCATCCTGAATGGTATCTCGAAAGCGACAGACCCGGGCAGCGGCGGACGTCACATGTCGAACCATTTCGCCAAACCGGAATGGCACATCGAAAACATTTCTTCTGCAACGGGTACACACGACCTTCATGCGGCAGGTGTGGCGCGGGCGATGGTATATTATGGACATAAAGGAGTCGCCATTACTTCTCACGGAGAATCTGCCACTTCCGAAGGCTTTGTATATGAGGCTATCAATGGCGCCAGCCTTGAACGTCTTCCTGTCATTTTTGTGATACAGGACAACGGATATGGAATCTCTGTCCCTAAATCGGAACAGACAGCCAACCGCAAAGTTGCCGAGAACTTCTCCGGCTTCAAGAACCTGAAGATCATCTATTGCAATGGAAAAGATGTGTTCGACTCGATGAATGCCATGACCGAAGCTCACGAATATGCAAGGGAAACCCGTAACCCGGTGATTGTGCAGGCAAACTGTGTTCGTATCGGTTCCCATTCCAACTCGGATAAACATACCCTGTACCGGGATGAGAACGAACTGGAATACGTAAAAGATGCCGATCCGCTAATGAAATTCCGCCGGATGTTGTTGCGTTACAAACGCCTGACGGAGGAAGAATTGCAGCAGATCGAAGCTGACGCAAAGAAAGAACTGTCGGCTGCCAACCGAAAAGCGTTGGCTGCTCCCGATCCTGATCCTAAGAGTATCTACGATTTTGTGATGCCCGAACCTTATCAACCCCAGAAGTACAAAGAAGGTACTCATGAAGCAGAGGGCGAAAAGACCTTCCTGGTAAATGCCATTAACGAGACATTGAAAGCCGAATTCCGTTACAATCCCGATACGTTTATCTGGGGACAGGACGTAGCAAACAGAGAGAAAGGCGGTGTGTTTAATGTCACCAAAGGGATGCAGCAGGAATTCGGCGAAGCCCGTGTGTTCAGTGCGCCGATTGCCGAAGATTATATTGTAGGCACCGCCAACGGAATGAGCCGCTTTGATCCTAAAATCCATGTCGTGATAGAGGGAGCGGAGTTTGCTGATTACTTCTGGCCTGCCGTAGAACAATATGTAGAATGTACGCATGAGTATTGGCGCAGCAATGGTAAGTTTGCCCCGAATATAACGCTGCGGTTGGCTTCCGGAGGTTATATTGGTGGAGGGCTGTATCACTCTCAAAATATAGAAGGAGCTTTGACTACATTGCCGGGAGCACGAATTGTCTGCCCTTCTTTTGCAGATGATGCAGCCGGATTGTTACGTACTAGTATGCGCTCTAAGGGATTTACTTTGTTCCTCGAACCGAAAGCATTGTATAATTCGGTAGAAGCAGCGGCAGTAGTGCCGGAAGATTTTGAAGTACCTTTCGGAAAAGCACGTATCCGCCGTGAGGGTACGGACTTGAGTATTATCACATACGGAAATACGACCCATTTCTGTCTGCATGCCGCCGAACGATTGGAGAAAGAGGGTGGTTGGAAAGTAGAAGTGATCGATATTCGTTCTCTGATTCCGCTGGATAAAGAGGCAATATTTGAATCGGTCAAGAAGACCAGCAAAGCATTGGTTGTACATGAAGATAAAGTATTCTCCGGTTTTGGTGCGGAGCTTGCAGCAATGATTGGTGAGGAAATGTTCCGTTATCTCGACGGACCGGTGCAGCGTGTCGGTTCTACGTTTACTCCCGTCGGTTTCAATCCGATACTGGAAAAAGAAATTTTGCCGGACGAAGCTAAGATATACGAAGCTGCACGGAAATTATTGGAATATTAAAAGAGAAGAATTATGAAAAAGATAGGTTTGTTTTATGCTACCAAAGCCGAAAGAACGAGTTGGGTGGCAGAGAAAATACAGAACGAGTTTGGTGAAGACAAGATAGAAGTAGTGCCTATCGAGCAGGCCTGGCTGAATGATTTTGCAGCTTATGACTGCTTCATTGTGGGTGCTTCCACCTGGTTTGACGGGGAACTTCCTACTTATTGGGACGAACTGTTGCCGGAACTCCGGACAATGAAATTGAAAGGTAAGAAGGTTGCTATCTTCGGTTTGGGAGATCAGATACGCTATCCGGAAAATTTTGCAGATGGAATCGGTTTGCTGGCAGAAGTCTTTGAAGAGGATGAGGCTACCTTGGTCGGTTTTACTTCTTCCGAGGGTTACACTTTCGAACGTTCCAAGGCTTTACGTGGCGAGCAGTGGTGCGGGTTGGTTGTCGATTTGGATAATCAGTCCGAACAGGCGGAAAAGAAAATCAAAGCATGGTGCCAACAGGTCAAAAAAGAGTTCGCGTAACGACTTTGTTTCTCTTTATAAGATAGTGACGCTATCCGATGCAAATAGTGACGGTATATGCTATGGATAGCGTCACTATCCCACGCGTATACCGTCACTATTTTTTTTCTGCATTAATCTGGAGTCTTACGCTTGTTTATAGCGTATATCGACTGTGATTTTTGCTTGCTTCCTTATATCTCTTAATGATAAGGGAGCTTTCTCTTTTAAAGATATTTGTTGGCTCTTATCTTTTATAAATAAATTTCACTTCTGCCCAACGATTCTTTTCTTTATAATGAACGAAAGTCAGTCCGTTCTTCTCCGCTTCTTCGCGGATGGCGGCAATGTCGTCTACATAAAATCCACTCATATAGAGTTCGGAATTCGTATGCATACAGGCAACATATTGCTTCATATCATTTAGTAATATATTCCGGTTGATGTTGGCGATGATAACGTCGAAAGGTCCTTTTCCTGCAAGCGACGAGGCATCTCCTTCTGATACGGCAATATCGTCTACGTGGTTCAATTCGATGTTTTCGATGGAGTTTCGTACGCACCATTCATCAATGTCGATGGCCGTACAGGGACGTGCGCCCCGCATACGTGCGAGGATGGCAAGAATCGAAGTTCCGCAGCCCATATCGAGCAGAGATTTATCTTTCAGTTCACTGTCCAACAATTCTTCAATAATGAGGCTGGTAGTCTCGTGATGTCCTGTTCCGAAGGCCATTTGAGGATTGATGACGATGTCATATTCCGCTTTGGGGACATCTTGGTGGAAAGTGCTGTGGATCACACATCGGTTTCCGATAATGATGGGTTGGAAGAAATTCTTTTCCCATTCCTCGTTCCAGTCCTTGTCTTCCGCTTCGGTATATGTATAAGTAATATCCGTATCGGGTAGGGGGAACTCGGTGATGGCAATCTTGATGGCGTTTTCATCACAGATTGTCTGTTGGATATATGCGGTCAGTCCGCCTTCACACTCAACAAAACTTTCAAATCCGACTTCACCCAGTATGGCAGCCAGTACGTCATTGACGGTTTCGGTACAAGGCTGGGTGCGGAATGTGAACTCAAAATACTTCATAGTTGTTTTTAATTCTGGTGAATAATGGACAAAGATAGTTAGAAATAGGGATTTCCCTATTATCCTTTGGGGAAAATCTCCTTCGGACGAAAAATCTCTTCCTTATCTTTGTAACGTGAATAAGTTTAAGTAATTACATAAACCGAGATGATATGAAAAAGATTGTTTATTTCTTGCTATTTGCCTTGTGCCTTCCGATAGGTATCTTTGCACAAAGCGTTGATGACGACCTTTACTTCGTACCTTCCAAAGACAAACAGGAGAAGAAAGAAACTCCGGTTAAGAAGGAAACGAAACAACAGGTGACCAACATCTATACTTCACCGGGTACTACAGTGGTTGTTCAGGACCGTAAGGGAAAAACACGGGATGTGGATGAATATAACCGCCGTTACGATGCACGTGAAAATGAATTCGTAATGGATAATGATACCTTATATATAAAAGAAAAATCTAATCCGGATTTGGACGGAGAATGGGTGACAGGCGAATTCAATGGTACGGAAGACGACTATGAATACGCTGAACGTATCATCCGTTTCCGCAATCCGCGTTTCGCTATCAGTATCAGCAGTCCGTTGTACTGGGATGTAGTTTACGGTCCGAACTCATGGGATTGGAACGTATATACCGATGGTATGTATGCTTATGCATTCCCGACGTTCAGTAACCCGCTTTGGTGGGATTGGCGTTATGGCTCTTACGGCTGGGGATGGAACTATGGCTGGGGATGGAATCGTCCTTATTACTCTTGGGGATATTACCCCGGTTATTGGGGCGGAGGCTACTGGGGTGGCTGGTATGGCGGCGGATATTGGGGACATCATCACCACTGGCATGGTGGTCCTAGCTGGGGCTGGGGCGGAGGTGGAAGCGGTCGTTGGACAGGTCCTACCTATACCAATCGTCGTTCTTCCGGACAAAGCAGTTACAGGAATCCTTCTACTATTCGTCGTTATGGTTCGAGTGCCGTTCGTTCCAGTGGCTCTTCTGTTCGGGGAGGCTCTGCAGTTCGTTCAGAAGGTAGTTCTGTTCGTTCTTCTGGTTCTACTTATAGTAGGGGAACTACTTCCAGACGTGTAGTGGGTACACGGACTTCAGGTGAACGCAGTGGCTCAAGTAGTCGTAGCAGTGCTACTTATTCTCGTCCAAGTAGTACTAGAAGTAGCGGAAGTTCTTCATCTTCCCGTTCGACTGGTTCTTCTGGTTATTCGCGTTCGTCTGGAACCACTACTAGAAGCAGTAGTGCAAGATCAACTTATAGTCGTGGAAGTTCAGAAGCACCGCGTAGTTATTCTCCAGCAAGTAATAGTAATACCCGTTCTTCTTCCTATGGTACTTCTCGTTCTTCTTCACGTAGTTATTCTCCAGCTTCGTCAGGTGGCAGTAGCTCTCGGGGTAGTTATTCGAGCGGTGGTTCTTCTTCTAGATCATCATCAGGTGGAGGTTCCTCTCGTAGTAGCAGTGCCAGAAGATAAGTATTAATTAAATGGTTTTGACAGGAATGAAAAAGATAAGTGTTTTAACTGCTCTGGGGATGCTAATGATAGCGCCTTGGGGAATGGCACAAACGATATATGACGGTGCCAAACTAACAGGAAAAGATTTGAATGGCACAGCTCGATTTGTGGGTATGGGTGGAGCTATGGGAGCTCTTGGAGGAGACATATCTACGATGGGGACTAATCCGGCAGGTATTGGCCTTTATCGCAGTAATGATGTAATGACTTCATTTGGGCTTTCTCTTTATGGGAATGAAAGCCAGTATTTGGGGAAAAAGTTTAATTCCGATTTAACTAAAGGAGATTTTAATAACATCGGATTTGTATTTTCTTCGAAGATTGGTAATGAAACTCCGCTGCGTTTTGTGAATTTCGGTTTTAACTATCATAAAGCGAAATCATTTAATAACAACATGCGCATGGAAGGTAATTTGGGGCTTTACTCCCAAACCTATCTAATGGCATCTCAAGCAGCTGGCATTGAAAAATGGGGAGATTCGCCTTATACGGATAATGGTATTGGGTGGCTTTCTATTCTTGGAGCTGATGCTGGGCTGATTAGAGATATTACAATACATGACAAAACAGGAGGGGTAAACAATATTCCTTATACCTATAAGGATGAACAAGGGAAGGAGGTACAGTATAAGGATATAAATGGTAATCCTCTTTATATCTCTCCTGGACATTTTGAAGGAATGTTGGATAATGGATATGCAAATTTTCATTCAGAAGAACGCGGAGGAATTGATCAATATGATTTTAATGTATCATTTAATTTCAATGATCGGGTATATTTGGGATTGACGCTAGGTGCCTACTCCGTGGATTATAATAAATATACTTTTTATGGTGAGGATTATGGAAACGATGAAAAATACAATTTGCAGAGTTGGAATAGAATAAAGGGGTCTGGCTTTGATGTGAAGTTTGGAGCTATTATTCGTCCTTTTGAATATTCGCCTTTTCGGGTTGGATTAGCTATACATACGCCAATATTCTATAGTTTGGATTATAAAACGAGTGCACAAGTTATATCGGATGTGATGGATGTTGTAACTGGAGAAATAAAGGGATATGACGTGAAATCATGGGATAATCTTCCGGGAAAAGGGGATATGATCCTTCCTTTCGATTTTCAGACTCCTTGGACTTATAATGTAAGTTTGGGATATACGGTAGGCAAGAGCTTGGCTTTAGGAGCAGAGTATGAGTATCAAGATTATTCTTCCATGAAGTTTAAAGATACTGAAGGTAATTCTTCTGCTTATGAATTTGAGAATAGTACGACGTCTATGTTGAAAGGGGTTAGTACAGTCCGTCTTGGTCTAGAGTATAAGGTGATTCCACAGTTTGCTTTTAGGGCAGGATATAATTATAGTACTGCGGCTTTCCATCAAGATGCTTTCAAAGATTTGGCTATTAACTCTATTCAGACAGATACAGACTTTGCCAATTCTAAATCAATGAGTAATTATACATTGGGTATTGGTTATCGCGGATCAATGTTTTATGCTGATTTGGCTTATAAATACTCTACATATAAAGAAAATTTCTATCCGTTTGTGAATGGATTTACAGATGAAGATGGTAATACAGTCATTGGTTCACCGGAAGCAACGAAAGTTACGAATACACGCAGTCAAGTGTTATTTACCGTAGGTATGCGTTTCTAACCTAAAAAAGACAGTTTTCAATTTCAATAATAACTTTTGTGTGTAAAAAATCCCTGGAATGCTGAGTGTCTACAGCGGTTCCGGGGATTTTTATTAGTATCACTTTTTATTCTTTAGTCTTATCTGAATAGTGGAGTTCGTTCGTCAATGATTCCGCGTCTTGCGTACATTTTTACCGCAACAGGAGTTCCGGCTTCTATGGTAATGTCCTCCTCTGCGATGATAGGTTCTTCTTTACCGTCCTCCAGGATAACCGTTCCTATTTTCTCGCCGGCTTTGATGAGCTGTGGAATCAAGTTAGTCAAGATACCTTCAGATACTTTCCGGATATCAATGTATTCCGGTTTTGCATTGGGGTCAGCTTCGATTTTACCGCTGAACAGGTCTTGCACACCTTTGTTCTTCAAGAACAGTTTAACGATTGCTCTACCTTCGTACGGCTGGTTGTTCTCGTCGAGCAGAACGACGGGTGTTGTCATTCTCTTGAATGTAAGAGCAACATTCTTAGAACCTTTGTTGGCTTGGGCTGTACCGAACAAATATTCTAAGCCACCCTTGATTTCACGATAGCGGCTGCTCAATGATCTGGTAGTAGCAGCTTCGTCGGTCAATTCAGGATAATGAGCATAGAAAGTAACCGTTTCCGAATCGGTGCCTGCTTCGTTCCAGGTTTGGCTATCCATGCCTATGGCAAACGGATGATAATCTTGCTCGGCAACGGACATGGAGATAACATCTCCGGCAGCGAAATTGCTTTTTAACGGAAGTGTCAGACTACTGCTGTTACGGGTAAGAGCATTGTTGATACTTTGGTCAATAGAAGTAGAAAAGTCGATCACTCCATTACTGGGGTCTTGCAGTTCTTCTTGCTGTTGACAACTGAACAGGCATACTGATGCCATAACAAATAAAAGGCTTTTTCTTTTCATTTGAGGGTAATTAATAGGTTAATAATAGTGAGAGGTTTTCTAATATTCTACTCTGTCTTCTTTGGCCACCCAGGCTTTGAAGGCAGTAAGGGCTTCATTATGTAGTAGGATTTCGGAAGGCAGCTTTCTGTCTTCAGGTTTCAGTTGCAGTTCGTCATAGATAAAAGAGTCGTCGAAGCCGATGTTTTTGGCATCGGTCTTGTTGTTTCCATAGTACATCTTATCCAGGCGTGCCCAATAAATAGCACCCAGGCACATGGGGCAAGGTTCGCAGGAAGTATAGATTTCGTATCCGCTAAGATCAAATGTTCCGAGTTTGGCAGCTGCGGCACGTATGGCGCTTACCTCGGCGTGAGCCGTAGGATCACAAGATGCAGTGACACGATTAACTCCTGTTGCAACTATTTCTCCGTCTTTCGTGGCAATCACAGCACCGAAAGGACCTCCACCATTTTCAACATTTTCTTTGGAGAGCTCGATTGCTTTCCGCATTAAGTCTTCTCTAGTCATGGCACAAAAAATATATTGTTAGTTTCATTTTTTCTTTGCTTCTTCCTACAAAGATAGAAAAAACTAACAATATACAATGGAATGTCCCTATTAATTTTTTAACAATACTGGCAGAATCCGGAAAAAGAAGGAACTTTTTTTTGCTTTTTTTAGGGTTATAGCTTACCTAAGATCTTGTCCATTACCCAGTTAGTCAACGTTGCGCTTTCGCCGTCGCAAGAGCAAACCGACTTACCCAATAAGTGGTCTACTACTGCTTGGATAAGAGGCTGTTGCACGTGTTCCGGGTTGCCGATACAGATTTCTTCCCGTCCTTTCTCGGTATGTAGTCCGATAGGTTCGTAAGTAAAGACAGAGAAGCAAATCATTCCTTTGTCGCCGATAATCTCTATGCGGTCTTCGCGGGCAGAATCATGGGCTACGAAACACCAGGAACCACTACCCACCAGTCCGTTGTCAAATTGGAAACAGGCGCTTAATGTATCTTCAGCAGGATAAAGCCCGCCGCGATTACTCTTGTAACCGCTTGCTTCGAGGATGCAACCGAACATATCCTGCAACAAATCAATCTGATGCGGAGCAAGGTCGTAGAAGTAGCCGCCTCCGGCAATATCAGCCTGCACACGCCAGGGAAGATTATCACGATTGTAATCCAGATCGCGTGGCGGCTGGGCAAAACGAATCTGTACATTGATAACGTTGCCGATCGTTCCGTTCTCTACTAATTCCTTTACTTTCTGGAAATAGGGAAGATAACGTCGGTAGTATGCTACGAAACAGGGAACCCCTGTTTCATTGGATATGCGGTTGATTCGGGTACATTCTTCATACGTCACCGCCATTGGCTTCTCAATATAGGCCGGTTTACCCGCTTTCATGGACATAATGGCATACGTAGCGTGTGAAGAAGGAGGAGTGGCTATATAGACAGCGTTTACTTCCGGATCATCTATCAGCTCCTGTGCATCGTCATACCATTTCTTGATTCCTCTCTCTTTGGCATACGCTTTCGCTTTCGCGCCGTCACGACTCATCACGGCTACGACTTCCGAATGTTCTACTTTCTGGAAAGCGGGACCGCTTTTCGTCTTGGTTACTTCTCCGCAACCAATGAAGCCCCATTTGATCATCTTTTCACTCATAATATAATATACCTATTGTGTCTGTTCTAACAAACCCCAAAGATAAAGCTATTTTTTGTCAAGAGCAACTTTATTGATTATTAACTTAGCGGGGACAGTTGGAAAACAGACATTGTGTTTTGTTTCAACAGAAGCTCTATTTTATCGGAACAAAGGCTCTGTTTCAGGCAAACAGAACGTCTGTTTGAGGCGGATATATACTTCATTTCGGTAAGAAGCAAGGTGAACACTGCTGATCCTCCGGCTGAAGAACCATAACCACCGGGCAAAGCGCAAGGAAAAGCCGGGGCGGGGAGAGGTTTTTCCCGGCTGGATAAAAAGAAAGGAGAGAATCGCGATTCCCTCCTTTGCATGTAGTTTAATTGAAACTACTTTATCATTAACTCTGTAAAGATACGACATTCGAAAGCGAAAGTCAAGTCTTTGGGAGTTTATTTCTCGTAATAGACATGAATATATCTATCTTACATTCTGTTTTTGATTGTTTTCTTCTGATCTGTACTATGATAAGGTTATTCTTTATCATAGTATTTCTTATAAATCTTTTGGTATTCCTTTTCCTTTTGGAATTTATCCAGCCATGTATTCAAACTATCGAGTAAAACGGGTGATTGTTTGCTGACTGCCCATGAGTAGAATTGTGTAAAGCTGATAGCTGTATTTATATCTATCTGCGGGATGGAATCGGCGGCCGCGCGTGCGATGCTTTCGTCACAAACGGCATAGTCGATATCCCCATGAGCTACCATTGAGATTAATTGTTCGGAACCGTATTTATCTATTTCTTTGATATAAATGGTATCTCCGATTTCATTTCCCAGGTTTTGGATACGCAGGATGGAGGGAGAGCCTTTTACTACGTGAAGTGTCCGCCCCGCCAAGTCCAGTTGGTTACGGATATAGAGTGAATCGTTTTCTCCGTTTTCTCTCCGTTGCACGAGCACTTGTTTGTTAAGCGTGATGGGAGAGGTGAGGAGCAGAGAATCTTTCAGTTCGCT
>ERZ860590.1372-NODE-1372-length-12929-cov-2.730465_pt1 | contig 12929 bp, 8 predicted proteins | sample MGYA00509975_ERZ860590 | MGnify/ENA primary metagenome ERZ860590 (study PRJEB30046, sample SAMN00715250) | human gut metagenome | study: EMG produced TPA metagenomics assembly of the A metagenome-wide association study of gut microbiota in type 2... | reverse complement strand
TTCTGGCCTGCAGCAGGAACCACACTGTAATCAGAGCCCTTGTCGTTGGCCCAGCTGTCAGGAAGGTTGAGATTACGCCAGAATACATTACCTTCGAAGAGTGTAAACTCTGTGCGCCACCACTCGAACGTACCAGCTTGTACGTAAGCGCGCATTTCGCCTCCGCCTACAAATTCCGGAGACACCCAAATGCCACTACCATCGGCAGGAGCCGTCAACTGCAAGGCAGGACTTGCTTCATCCCCCGGTAGCATTACCAATGATATAAAGAGCCGCAGGATATACGGTCAGAGTATAGTCAATGGCTTCACCGTTAATCTTAGCCTTGAAGCAAAGTGTATACCAGCCACCTTTTGCAAACTTGATGTTACCACCATCATCCGAGATTCCGGCTCCGGCCTCGTCAGCGTAAGTCTTCACATCGGCATAGCCCAACCATTCTTCAGCGAAAGTACCCCATTTGAAAGCGCCTCCGTCGGCAATATATACCACTGTAAAATAATTACCGTCCAGACCGAACACACCGGCAAACGGCTTCCAAGTCTTCCAAGCTTCACCAATGTCAGAACCTGCAATGAACAACTTTTCGGGCAACGTGATGCTCGGGGCCTGATAGGTAGCCTTCACTTGCAGTTTGATTACGTTAGAGTAGCAACTGCCCAACTCCAACTTATTCACGTTAGCATGCAAACGCACATAAAGGTCTTTCACCTCGTTAGAAGGATATTCCACACCTTCATTAGCATCCTGGAACATAGTAACTACAGCATCGTTCATTCTCTTGCCCGACACTTTGATGGAAGTAGAAGTGGAACTTGTCACTACCTTATACACAGGTTCTTCTGCGCTAAAATCGTCAAAGGAAATCTCCACATCATAGTTAACGCTCAAAGGTATACCACCATAATCCGGCTGGCTGGTAGTAAAAGTGAGTTCATCGGCAGTCAGCAAGTCCAATACATTATTGGCTGCGTTGGCAGGCATATTCAATACAAATCCTGTAGTATTTTCGTGGAATGTAGGATTGCTATCTATATCCTTCTCACAAGAGGTGACCAACACCAATGCAAGGACGGGAAGCAACATTCTTAACAATATTTTTTTCATATTATTGTTTCGATTTTAATAAATTCGACAATTATTCTATTAGTAACGTGGGTTTTGAGTCAAGTTCTTATTACCATTGATGTCATCAGCCGGAATAGGATACACGTTGAAGAAATCTTCCACGCTCTTGCCTTCGGCTACACCACCCTTGAAATCCCAGAGGTACCCATCACCTGTGAAAAGGCCAAAACGAATCAAGTCACTGCGACGACGGCCTTCCATATAGAACTCACGGCACCATTCGTCAATGATATATTGTTCGGTGATGGTGGCTGGAGTAGAAGCGCCTGCACGGTCGCGCAAAACTTTAATATCATCGCGAGCCTGCTGTGGGTCACCGCTCAAACGGAACTTAGCCTCGGCACGGGTCAGATACATTTCGGCATAACGAATCAAAGGAATGTCCACATCAGGGAATTCATTGTGTGAGGTGGCTGCACCATCTGTGCGGATATTGCTCCATTTCACGATAGAAAGACCGGAATTGAAGCCTGTAATCTGATCGGCCTGCAATTTGCGGAGTCCGCCACCGCAACCGGAATAGAACAATGCACGGTCATCATTCGCTTTCGCCTGCACATCTTTGGTTGTAGTACCTGCCGCCTTATCAAGCGCAATAATATCAGCTTCGGTAGCATCTTTGGGAGCAGCCTCAGTAGCAAGCGGACAATCCTCGATAGTAGAGAAGAATTTCTTAACCAAAGCAGCACGAGAGAAGTTACAACTCCAGCCGTTGGAAGTACCTATATAGGGCATTCCGGTGATACGAGTGGAACTTACCAAATAGTTGGCACCACTATAACACTTTGTCTTGGCACCATCTTGGCGAATGGGTAGAATGATTTCTTTCATGGCTTGTACGTTCTGATCGTTGTCGGCCATAAATACCTGTTCGTAGCCGGTATAGCCATTCTTCTCTGCTTTAGAAAGCTCGTATTTTCCATCAAGCAAGTTACAATAGTCGATAGCCTTCTGGTAATCTTTCACGGCACCTTTAGTATAAACCTCCGAGTTCAAGGCCAAACGGGCGTGAAGCATATAAGCAGCTCCCTTGTCGGCACGGCCAAAATTGGCGGAATTATTGAACTCACCCACTTCAGCAAGCTGCGGTTCTATATCGGTCAATTCCTGGTCAATCCAGTCGTAAAGGTCTTTACCGGCCTTCTCTACCGGCAACTCGTAAATGTCGTATGTAGTCTTGAAAGGAGCTTTGCCCCAAAGGTCAAGGAAATACCACAGATGAAGAGCACGCAGGAAACGAACCTCAGCACGATAAAGTTTGTAATTGGGGTCATCAGCCTTATCTTCAGTGTTAGTAAGATAGAAGTTGCAAAGTGTCACGTCAAAAGCCAAACGCTGGAATGTCCATTGCACACGGGGAGATGAAGCCGTCCAGTCGATATTGGTGATTTGAGGAATATCGGTGTCAGTCTGCCAAGCCCAAAGACATTCATCAGTACAGAGTTCCTGCAAATTGAATGTAGTACGGTAAAATCCACTTTCACCTTCATCACTACTGATATCGCCACTACCGGCAGGACCTTTTTGCCCTGTCAGGCCCAGCGTACTGTAAACTTTCGCCAGCAATTCCATATCTTCATAAGACGAACTGGATTGCGGGTCGATGGACGAAATATTCAAGTCGTTGATACACGACGTTGCCACTCCACCTATCAGAAGGGCGGCAAGGGCTGTTTTCAAAAATATATGTTTCATCTTTATATACATTTAACGGATTAGAAATTCAGGCTCAAGCCAATTTGAATACTGAAAGGACGTGGATAAGGATTGGAGTCGATACCGCTTGCCACTTCAGGGTCGATACCTTTGTACTTGGATATAATGAATGGATTTTGAGTAGTAACGAATGCACGGCCGGAACATGTTTCATGACCTGCGACCTTGAACAGTGCGGGGAAAGAATATCCCAAAGTAATGTTGGAGCACTTCAAGTAGGAAGCATTACGTACGAAATAGTCACTCAAATAGTTGTCGTTGCCGGCTCCTACACCTGTAAAGCCCAATGCCACAGCTTCGGGAGTAGAGTTGTGCAGAGCACTGTTGGAATACAGACCAGACTGGCTGACCACTGCACGGTTGGACAAAAAGTCATAGTAAACATAGTTACCGAGGGAAGCACGGAAAGACATGCTCAAATCCCAATTCTTATAGAGGAATTTAGTGGTAAAGCCCATGATGACATCGGCAGAGGGTTTCTTGTAGAAATAGCGGTCGCCATTGTCAATACGTCCATTACCGTCACGGTCCACATACATACCTTCAATGGGTTTGCCATTCTCGTCATATACTTGCTGATATACAAAGAATGAGTTAGTAGATTCACCTACCGTATTGGCCTGGATCAAAGTATTGTTACCACGACCGATTTTATCTCCGGCCCATGCATAATAGCCTACTTCACCATCTACCAAGTCGGTAATCTCATTGTGATTCCAAGCGACATTATAGCTTACATCCCAAGTGAAATCTTTTGTAACAATGGGTTTTGCATTGATGGAGAATTCCACACCATAATTCTTCAACGAACCGATATTCTTGGTCAACTGAGAACCGAACTGCATACCAACAGGAATAGTGATGGAGTTCAGCAAATCCTTCGTTTCACGATAGTAACCATCAATATTAGCAGTGATACGGTTGTTCAAAAAGCCGAGGTCGAAACCAGCATTATAAGTAGTAGTAGTCTCCCACTTCAAGTCGGGGTTATAAGCCGATGGACGCATTGTACCATAGTAAGTATCACCAAAGGGATACTGGGCAAAAGAGTCGCTTGAAGTATAATGAGTTTCATAACCGAAGTCAGTTTTGATATCCTGCTGACCGGTCATACCCCAACCCAGACGAAGCTTAAACTCGTTCCACCAGGTAAACTTTTTCATAAATGCCTCTTCATTGATTTTCCATGCCAATGCCACTGAAGGGAAGTAACCCCATCTGTTGTCATCAGAGAAACGAGAGGAACCGTCGGCACGGAACGTAGCCGTAAGCATGTATCTGTTGAGTAAAGTATAGTTCAAACGGCCGAAGTAAGAAACCAAAGAACTGTGAGTGGCCCATGCCTGTTCTTCTCTCAGCTTAGCGTCATGAGGTTCACCATTGTAAGGGTCGGTACCCTGCCCGTAGTCATAACCACTGCGGTGGAAATGGCTCTCTTCACCACCAACCATAATGTCAAAGTTATGTGCACCGATTTCTTTCACATACTGGGCATAAGCATTGGCAGTGATACTATATTTATAAGTCTGAGTCACGCCGTTCCAACCGTAGTAGTTGGGGCTATAAGCATATTTAGAAGCTATATCGTCCTGCTTGCTCTCTGTGTACTGACCTCCATAACTTGCATGCAGACGCAAATCCTCAAAGCCATGTACCTTATAATCCACATCAAAATTACCCGTAAAGTCATTGGCTACAGCTTTCGTTTCTTTGAGCATCAGCAGAGCCAAGGGATTCTGGGGAGCGTTGGGGTTATTAGTATATTTCCACTCGGGATTGAGGTCCTTGGGTGCCTGCGTATGCTGGAAATAGCCGCCAAAGAAAGGAGCACGCTCATCATCAGCGTCGAAATAAACAGGCTGCGTAGGATCCATTGAGAGGGCTGCTCCTATCGCACCGCCTGCATCAGCATAACGGTCTTTTTCGTACATATACTTGGCATTAATCTTCAAATTGAGATGATTGTCAAAGAAAGAGGGAGAAAGGCTCAAGCCGACATTGGCACGACGCATCCAAGAGGTTTCGACGATACCGTCAGAAGAATTATATCCCACACTCAAACGGTAAGGCATGTTCTTCAAACCGCCGGACACCGATACATTGTGGCTGTACGGAAAATCAAGCCCTGCCAGTCGGTATTGGCCTTGCCCATACCGACTTCACCGGCTTTGTCGCCCCACATGTTATTAATAAGATCGCGGAATTCATCGCCATCAAGCACATCATACTTTTTCTGGACCATAGAGATGGTCATGTCACCATTGTAGGATACTTTGGGAGCAGATCCGCTCTTACCTTTCTTCGTAGTAATGATGATAACGCCATTGGATGCACGGCTACCATAGATGGCAGTGGCCGAAGCATCCTTCAAAACGGTGAAAGTCTCGATATCGTTCGGATTGACCATCGCCAAAGGATTACTCATGCCTTTCGGAGTTTCGTTATCGATAGTCAAACCATCGATTACAATCAGCGGGTCATTAGAAGCATTCAGAGAAGAACCGCCACGTACACGAATCTGCGCACCGGCGCCCGGGGTACCTCCCGCAGTGATAACGTCCACACCGGCAACTTTACCGACCAACATATCCTGCGCATTGTTGGTGATACCTTTACTGAGTTCATCCGGTTTAATAGCAGTAACCGAACCAGTCAAGTCATCTTTCTTAGTGCGGCCATAGCCCACAACAACAACTTCGTCCAGCAATTCGCTATCTTCTACTAAAGTTACGATGATACTGGGAGCCGCAGCCACTTCCTGAGTTTTATAACCGATGAAAGAAATAACCAAAGTGGAACCCTTCGGAACATTTAATGAGAAATTACCATCCAAATCGGTAATAGTACCATTTGTAGCATTCCCTTTTTCCACTATACTCGCGCCTATCACGCCACCCAAGGCATCTTTCACATGCCCTTTCACAGTGATGTTCTGTGCATAAGCGCCTACAGACAAGAATAGCCCTAAGATTAGGGTAAGAATCGTTTGACAGATTCTAAGATTAACTTGCTTCATGCATTTAATAAATTAAAGTTAACAATATTAATTACCTATATATATTATTCGAAAAATAATTTTCGTACTTTCGCTTTCTAACGTCTTTCAAGTACCTAAAGCATGACGCAACAAAAATATGCTTTATTACTTTAGTAAAGTATAAAGAGAGTGTAAAATGTGGGAAACGAACAGTGCAAACGATTGCATGCGGTTGCACAAGATAGAAAAATCACTTGATATATCATAATACAGCGCTTCTCTCCACTCTACATGTGGCATTCTTGCACATAACATATATGTTTATTCTGCTGAAGTACAGAGATTTTCACCGCCTAACGGCCGTTAGGCGATTTGTCGATGGCCGTTGACAGATCGCTTTACGGCCGTCAACAAATCGCTTTACGACCGTTAAGTACTACACAACATCAAGACAAAACAAAAGAAACACAAAGCTTTTACTGAAGAAATGCCATGCATGTATAAACCAAGCAACATACTTTCAGGATATGAATAACGTGTCTGCACAATATTAATATGCCATTAACACGATATTAACAAAATGGCCGACATGATATTAACTTGTTACATTACAACAAGTTAACATCATATCGGCCCTAAAAACAGAGGTGGAAGCAAAATTTGCTTCCACCTTTTTCTGTTGCTTCCACCGCACCTCAAACACCGATGAACAAAGGGTTACAGAGCAGGTGTGGTAGAGTGGAAGCAAATAGTGCTATTTATTTCTCTGAAGTATAAAGTACCAGCTTTCCGGACTTCAATCCTTTAGCCCTTGCCTCAAACACAATCTCACCGGCTTGCTCGCCACTCTGCACAATAGCCGTCAGCTGACCGCTGAAAGCCGGCATCTTGGGCAGATGGAACAAATCGAGGCTGGTAGCATCTCCATTGGCAGCAGCGCGATATTTTCCGGCACCCTTCACCGAGAAGTTTACCATGCGGCTGTCTGCCGGACAAAGGTTACCGTCCTTATCCACGACACGGACTGTGATATATGCCAGGTCCTTACCATCGGCAGACAAGTGGGTGCGGTCGGCAACCAGCTCCAGATGATGGGGCTTGCCAGCGGTACGAATCACCTTTTCTTCTGCAGGATTGCCGGAAACATCATAAGCCACCACTTTCACTTCGCCCGGTTCATAAGGAACATCCATCCACATCAAGCGATAGCGACGCTGCAAAGCAAGGGAGTCCCTGCCTTCCAAAGCACGGCTTTCATCAGCAGTAAGTTTCCGTTGTTTGCCATAACTCTTTCCGTTGACGAACAGTTCGGCACTGGGATAGCTGGTGTAAACAAAAACCGGAGTATTCTCCCCTTCCCTGCCCGGCCACGTCCAGTGCGGAAGGACATGCAGGGTATTTGCCTGCTTGTTCCATAGGCTGCGGTACAGATAGAAACGGTCTTTGGGGAGGCTTGCCAAGTCTATGATACCGAAAACGGAGCTGTGGCTGGGCCAGGAATCCGTACTATAAGGAGAAGGTTCACCCAAATAATCAAAGCCCGTCCAGACGAACTGTCCGATTGTCCAGTCATAATCATCAGCCAAAGCAAAATCCTCATCGGGAAGATTCGACCAGGAACAACACTCCACATCATAACCGGAACACTGATGGTCATCATACATCACACTGGCACCCGTCTGTACGGGAAATTTATAGACACCACGAGAACTTACAGTGGAAGCCGTCTCCGAACCGAGCACAATATTCTGTGGAAGAGTCTCATAAGACTCCACATAACGGTGAGCCCGATAATTAAGGCCAGGTACATCAATCATTGCCGCAAACCCGTTGGCAAGCACGCAAGTCACTTGGTCCATACCGCAAGTAACGGGGCGTGTAGGGTCTTCGCGATGGCAAATATCCTGCAGGAAAGAAGCCACTTTGTAGCCCTCGGGACTACATTGGGTAGGAACCTCATTTCCTATACTCCACATTACCACACAAGGATTGTTCCGATAATGATGCAGCATGTTTACCATATCCTTTTCTGCCCATTCGTTGAAATAGCGGTGATAACCATTCTCACATTTGGCAATATCCCATTCATCGAAAGGTTCCAACATCATCATAAAGCCCATCTCGTCACAGAGTTCCACCAATTCGGGTGCAGGCATATTGTGGGAGGTACGGACTGCATCACATCCCATATCCTTCAATAATGTCAACTGACGGCGAAGAGCAGCCATATTGACAGCCGCACCCAACGGACCTAAATCGTGGTGATTGCATACCCCCTGGAATTTACGGTGCTTACCATTCAGGAAGAATCCCTTATCAGCTATAATCTCAATACTGCGGATACCAAAACGCGTGGTATATTCGTCAGTCTGTTTGCCATCTACATAAATCTTAGATACTGCCTTATATAAATAAGGTGTCTCAGGGGACCACAGAGACGGAGCATTTATCAGAAAATTCTGCTCAAATGGCTGTCCGTGATTAATTTTCCGGCTATTATCCTTACGGGCTACTATCTTACCGTCCGGCGCAATAATATCAGTAGAAATACGAACATCCGCATCACCGGCATTCCGTATTGTAGTACGCAGACGCACGGAAGCGTATTCATCAGAAACATGCGGTGTGGTGAGCTGTGTACCCCAAACCGGAACATGGACACGTTCCGTAGTAACCAGGCGGACATTGCGATACAATCCCGCCCCCGGATACCAACGGGAGGACTGGGGCCTGTTTTCCAGACGGACAGCCAGCACATTGTTTTTACCGTCGGCATTCAGCAAACCGGTAACATCGCAATGAAAAGAGTTATACCCGAAAGGCCAGAAACAAGCTTCTTTCCCATTGACATAGCCCCGAGCCTCACTCATAGCACCATCGAAAACCAGAGTGACCTGCTTGTCTGCAGAAGCATCAAAAGCCGTACGATACCAACCGACACCCACATAAGGCAACCCTCCGGTACGCCCGGTCTTTACGGAAGCTTGTTTTTCAAGGTCTTGCGTAACCGCTACCTCCTGCAAATCGTTGTTGCGGTCGAACGGACCAAAGATGGCCCAATCATGAGGAATGGTCACTGTTTCCCACTTACTGTCGTCTAAATTTGTTTGTGTTGCTTCGGGAACATCTCCCTTGGTGAACTTCCAGTTCTTTTCCAACAATGCTTCTGTACGCTGCGCCATTGCCGCCAAGGCAAAAAAAGCGCAGCAGGAAAAGATAAGTATTGTCTTTCTCATTCTTCTTTAAAAGATTTTGTTAATATAATTATTTAAAAGCATCCATTATCACAGTGGGGCGACCATCTTCAGTGAATGCCCCCAGCCGATATTGGTTCGGCCTGCATTCCGGTTCCCAGTAGAACACGCCCTTGCAGCGTCCGCCGGTATTCTCCTTGCACTCTTTCAGGATACGTGCCAGTTGGCGTTTCCCTTCTGCCAGCACGGAAGCACTTGCCAGATTCCCTTTGTCGTCGGCACACTCCATGCCGGTTTCCACCACCATCACGTCACAGTTGTATTTCCGGGCTACACTATTAATATTGGCAATACACTCGGTGATAGTTCTATCAGCTGTATATTCCTTGTGCTCGAGCATCGTCCAGTAAGGATAGAGCGACATGCCTATCATATCCCACTTACCGCCATTGGCTTTCAGTCCATTAAAGAACCAGGTATACAATTCGTTGTCATATCCATTGTCCAGATGGACGATGACAATGGCATCGTCGAAGACGGACTTTACCGCATCGTATCCTACATTGATAAAAGCAGCCAGGTTGGCAAAGTTCTTACGGTATTTCACTTTCTCGGAAGTGCTGTTGGAACCCTTTACATCACATTCCCTCACATCATAGGACGCACCACTCAATGCAGCATCTTCATCCCAGAGCATCCCCGGACGGATTTCATTGCCTACCTGAATCCACTTAGGAGTAACTCCTGCCGTTTTCAGCGCATTAAGTACATCGGCAGTATGGTCGGCGACGGCTTTCTTCAAGTCGGCCAAGTTCAGTCCTTTCCATGCAGCAGGCTTATGCTGCTGTCCAGGGTCGGCCCACCAGTCACTGTAATGGAAGTCTACCATTACGTCCATGCCCAGCTCTGCGGCACGCTTGGCTTTCGTCACCAAATCGGCCGTATTGCACCAGTTATCGTGTTCTTTGGGATTGACCCATACTCTGAGTCGAACTGCATTCAAGCCCAAATCCTTCATCAGCTGGAAACAATCGGTCTCCACACCGGAAGCATTGTAGAATTTCATACCCTTATGTTCCATCTCCGTTACCCAACTGATGTCGGCACCTTTAGCAAAGTCCGTAGCCAGAGGTTCCTCCTTATCGGGAATTCCACCGGCGTTGGGGTCTGTCTCATTATTGCTGCTGCATGCAAATACGGCAAAGGCAATACAAAAAAAGAAAGTCAAAAACTTCATGTGTTTCATGGCGTTATCATCATTAATTGCGTACTGCAAATATAAGCATTTAGGAAATATAGAACTACATATCACCTTAATTTGTCAAAATACGGGTGTCCGCAATCGTTTGCACAAACTTACAACCCGATAAACCTCAACGAATAAGCACAATTTACCATATTACGTTATTTTTGCAATCGGATTAGGGAAGTTTACCTTATCTTTGTCCTCAAAACTATACCATGAATAAACCGCAGATTACCATCAAGGATATTGCCCGGGCGCTGAATGTCTCCCCTTCCACCGTGTCAAGAGCGCTGAAAGACAATCCGGACATCAGCAAGGAAACTCGTGACCTTGTCCATGCCTATGCGCGCGAACATAACTACAAGCCCAATGTACTGGCTGTAAACCTCCGCGCAAGCCGCAGCAATACCATCGGCGTCATTGTCCCCCAACTGGTACACCACTTCTTTTCCTGCGTATTGAGCGGAATTGAGAAAGCGGCGGCAAATGCCGGATATAATATCATAGTGGCGCAGAGCAGCGAATCGTACGAGCAGGAAGTGAAGATTGTGCATTCTTTCCTTGCCGCCCGTGTCTGCGGAGTCATCGCTTCACTTGCCAAGGACACTTCCCAATACGACCATTACCAGGAGCTACTGAACAACGATATTCCCATCGTCTTTTACGATCGTATCTGCACGGGGCTGAAAACCGAGCGAGTGGTGGTGGACGACTATGCCGGCTCCTTTGCAGCCGTGGAATACATGATACAGACCGGATGCAAGCGTATCCTTTTCTATGGTGCGGCTCCCCACCTGGAGATTACCAAAAATCGCCGGAACGGCTACCTGGATGCCATGAAGAAGTATAAAATTCCGGTGGACGACAGCATGATTCTGTTGTGCGACACCCGTGAACGCGCCATCTCCATCACTCCCGACCTGCTGGAAAGCGAAAACCGCCCTGACGGTTTCTTTGCCATCAACGACGAGACAGCTTCGGGCATACTGTATGCCTGCAAACTGGTCGGCGTAAAAGTTCCCGATGAAGTATCCATCTGCGGATTCACCGACGGAGCCATTGCGCAAAGCACCGACCCGAAGCTGACTACCGTGGAGCAGCATGGCGAGGAAGTAGGTAAAAGCGCTTTCAGCATTCTGACCGGAAAGCTGGAGGGAGAAGAGAAAAGCAACAACAAGATAGTACGTACCAATCTGGTGATAAGAGGAACTACGAAATAATAAAACATATTAAACCATCATGAAAGTAAAACCCGATTTAAGTTTCTGGAAGCTGTGGAACATCAGCTTTGGTTTTTTCGGCGTACAGATTGCATATGCTTTGCAGAGTGCAAACATCAGCCGTATCTTTTCCACTTTGGGTGCAGACCCGCATAATTTGAGTTATTTCTGGATATTACCGCCGTTGGCAGGTATCATTGTACAACCCATTGTGGGAGCCGCCAGTGACAAGACCTGGACACGCTTCGGACGGCGCATCCCTTATCTGTTTATAGGTTCGTTGGTGGCCGTACTCGTCATGTGCCTGCTACCCAATGCCGGAAGCTTCGGCATGGCAGTAAGTACAGCCATGATTTTCGGACTGGTATCGCTGATGTTCCTCGACACCTCCATCAATATGGCCATGCAACCCTTCAAAATGATGGTGGGTGACATGGTGAATGAGAAACAAAAAGGGCTCGCCTACTCCATCCAGAGTTTTCTCTGCAATGCAGGCAGCCTGGTAGGCTATCTCTTCCCGTTCATCTTTGCATGGATTGGCATCAGCAATACAGCTCCCCAAGGAGTAATCCCCGACTCGGTGATTTACTCATTCTACATCGGAGCAGCCATCCTTATCTTCTGCGTCATCTACACTTCGATCAAAGTAAAAGAGATGCCGCCTGCCGAATATGCAGAGTATCACGGCATCACCGAAGAAGAGGAACATGAAAAGACCAACATGCTGAAGCTGCTCATCAAGGCTCCGAAAGCATTCTGGACTATCGGACTGGTACAGTTCTTCTGCTGGTTTGCCTTTATGTTCATGTGGACCTATACCAACGGCAGTATCGCTGCCAATGCTTTTGACGCCCCTACAGTGGAGCACCTGGTAGATGGTGTGACCAAAATAGTACTCGACACCAAGAGCCTGCAATATCAGAATGCCGCCGACTGGGTAGGCGTACTGTTTGCCGTGCAAGCCATCGGCTCTGTGCTTTGGGCCATCTGCATACCGATGTTCAAGGACCGCCGCCGCGTCTACTCACTCAGCCTTGTTCTGGGAGGTATAGGTTTCATTTCCACCTATTTTATGCACAATCCGTATATGTTGTTCATTTCCTTCCTGCTGATAGGTTGTGCATGGGCTGCCATGCTGGCACTGCCGTTCACCATCTTGACCAATGCACTGAGCGGAGGACATATGGGTACCTACTTAGGTCTTTTCAATGGTACCATCTGTATTCCACAGATTATTGCGGCAGCTTTGGGCGGCAGTATTCTGTCCTTGTTTACTCCCAAAGGAGTACTGCCCCCCGAAATCAATATGCTTGTATTGGCAGGAGTGATGCTGATAATAGGTGCTTTCTGTGTATATTTAATTAAAGAGACTAAGGGAGAGAAATAGAACCAAGCTCCTACTTCTGCACACAGATGACACAGATAAGGCAGATGAACACGGATAAGTT
>ERZ860590.1361-NODE-1361-length-13028-cov-2.468126_pt1 | contig 13028 bp, 10 predicted proteins | sample MGYA00509975_ERZ860590 | MGnify/ENA primary metagenome ERZ860590 (study PRJEB30046, sample SAMN00715250) | human gut metagenome | study: EMG produced TPA metagenomics assembly of the A metagenome-wide association study of gut microbiota in type 2... | reverse complement strand
AGAAATTTATGAGGGTTCTATTCGATTTTTTTATTAATATTGCGCGTTGGGCCTGGCCTATTCCGCCTCTACCGCAAGCGATGTAGTATCTGTCTTTTCAGTCCATCAGCTTCAGCAGATCATGTCTCTTGTATCCGTTATCGGCGCCGGCTCTCTGGCCAACGTTTTTGCGAACGTTCTTCATGAATTTTTGCCTGAGTTCAAACTCCATTCCGTTTTAGGAAGAAGCCAAGAGAAAGCCGAAGTCTTCGCTTCTAAGTACAGTTGTCAGGCAGTATTTAACATTGACGATTTTCTGAAAGAAGCCGCGCCGGTTGTCGTTGAACTTGCCGGCGGAGCAGCGCTCAAGGACTACGCTCTACCGATTCTCAAGTCCGGAAGAACTTTGATTTGCCTCTACAGCGGCGCATTTGCCGACGAGGATTTCAAACAGCAAGCGATTCTCACCGCATCTGAAAACAACGGCAGGATCTGTATCGTTAACGGGGCCATCGGCGGTCTGGATTTCCTGCAAACCTACGCACTGCAACGCGGATCAGCCGAAGTCATTATTGAGACAACCAAATCGCCAAAATCTTTGCTCGGCGCCCCTGGCTTAGACGGTAGAACTTTGGACTTAACCAAGAGGACTGTGGTTTTTGAAGGCGGAGTTCAGGAAGCAATCAAAGGATTTCCCAAGAACATCAATGTCGGCGTTATTGCTTCACTGGCTTCCCAAAAACCTCAGACAAAAGTCCGAATCGTTGCAGATCCCGCTGCCAATAGCAATACGCACCAGATTACTTATCGCTCAGCGCTGGCGGATGCCGTGATGGAGTTTTCTGGCAAGCCCGATCCGGCAAATCCGAAGTCCAGTACGACAGCGGCGCTCAGCGCAGCAGCTTGCCTAAAGAACCTCTACAGCCCCATTACCTTCTGGTAACCACAGTTAAGAAAACAGAGGCTGTCTCTCTTGACGCCTCCGTTTCCAAACTAACTTTTTCAGGACCGTACTTAGCCTCTCGGCTCCTGGCATCTTTCCAGGAAATTCATTGCCGTATCAAAAACCTTGGTACGGGCGAAGTCCGGCAGACTCTTCCAAATCTTCGTCCCGTATCCCTTGGATAACAAACGGTTATCGCAGAGAATCAACAGCCCTTCATCTTTCTCATCACGAATCAGTCGGCCGGCGCCCTGCTTGAGCAGCATGATCGCTTCGGGAATCGAAATCTCGTTAAACGAACTCTTGCCTTCGGCCTCAAGTTCTTTTGAACGTCCTTCAAATACCGGATCATCGGGCGGCGGGAAAGGAATCTTATCGATCACGACGAGAGACAAAGCATCGCCTTTGATATCCACGCCTTCCCAGAAACTCATAGAACCGACCAGAACGGAGTTTTCTTCGCTTCTGAAACGGCGCAGCAGCTCTTGTTTGGACTGTTCGTTCTGAACAAGGATGTTCATTGAAACGCCTTCCGTCTCAGCAAAGTAACGCAGCGCCTCGGAAATCACTTCCATTGCGCGAAGCGTAGTACACAGCACAAAAGCTCGGCCTTTATTCTTCTTGATGAAGGGCCAAATCCGTTTGGCGACTTCGTCAGAAAAATTCGGCGCACTCGGAATCGGTAAGTCCTCGGTAATGTAAAGCATGCCTTGGGCCTTAAAGTCAAAGGGACTCTCCCATGACTTGGTTTCAGCATCCTCCAAGCCGACTTGGTCGACAAAATGCTTGAAGTCGCCGTTGGCAGCCAATGTCGCAGAGGTCAAAACCCACGGCTTACCCTGAACCTCGCGAGCGCTTTTGAGCATCTCTGCGTATGAGAGCGGCGTGGTATTAAAGAAGATGTTCTTAGGTTTGACCGTAAACCAATCTAGGAGCGGTCCTTTCATGGAACGCGAAACGGCTTTCCCGTTGAATACATCACGCCAGTACTCGATCAAATCAAGCGCCTCGGTGCACCGCTCATCGAGCTTCGTCATCTCCGGAGATGCCTCTTTGTGCACATGAACCGCGTTGCTGAGTTTCTCAACCGCATTTAACAGCTTCTTGAACGGCTCAACCAACAGATGTTTATCCTTGAACTTGGCGACCGCAAGCTGTTTGTCTTTGCTGTTCAGGATATTGTGTGTTGTGCTGATTAAATCGTCACAGGCGTTTGAAATGGTTTTGTAGATGCCGTTCCAATCAATCTGTTTATTGACACCGTATCCCTGAGAGACTGCATCCGCAGCCAAATTTCTGACATCGTAAAGATTCAGCGTCTGAGAAAAGAAGTTCGTCGCGATATTGGTCAGCTGGTGTGCCTCGTCTAGCACCACCAAGTCAAATTCCGGCAAAAAGTCCGTGATTTGATTGTCTTTGAGCGAAATATCCGCCAAAAACAGATGATGGTTGATCACCAAAAGCTGAGCTTCTTTTGCCTTTTCGCGAGCCTGCATCACAAAGCAGTCGTTGTAATGATCGCAGTTGGCACCGAGACAGTTTTCTCCCGTGCTCGTCACTTCAGGCCAAATGCCGGAATTCTCAGGAACATCAGTAATATCACCGCGCTCGCCGGTCACAGACTGTCCCGCAAACTTTTTGATGCGATGAAGATGAACCACTTCTTCACGAGATTTAGCGACGTAGGAATCCTCTTGCAAGGCATGCTCGAGGCGCTGCTTGCAGATATAGTTGGAGCGGCCTTTAAGGAGCGCCACGCGACAGCCCATTCCCAGCGCTTTTAAAAGCGCCGGAATGTCTTTCGTAAATAGCTGATCTTGAAGCGTCTTGCCAGCGGTTGAAATCAGTACTTTCTGATCTTTCAGAAGCGCAGGAACAAGATAAGCAAACGTCTTTCCGGTGCCGGTTCCAGCCTCGGCAACCAGTGATTTGCCCTGCTCCAATGCTTCCGCTACCGAGGTCGCAAATTCAATCTGCGAGGGTCTCGGCGTATAGTTCGCGGTAACTTTGGAGAGAGGTCCGTCCTTGGCAAAAACGTCGGCAACTTCTTTTACGAATTCTGATGGCATTTCGGTTCCTTATTTAGGAACACAATCCTATCAGATCAATGAGTTCCGATCCTTTTTGGATTGTTACAGGCGCGGTACTAAATCACCCGTGACGCTGTTCTTTTTCTGTTCTTCGCGAAGCTTGACCTGACGCTCGTACTCAGCCGCTTTTTCTGCGCGCTTCTTGATGTTTTCAGCGCGTTTCTTCTCTGCAGCAGCTCTGCGTTCGGCACGGGCTTGAATACGCTCTTCCGGCGTCATGGAAGGAGCTTCGGGAACCTTACGCTCCTGCTCGGCTACGCGTTCTTCACGTTCTTGCTGTTTTTTCGCATAAGCTTCGGCATTCGCCTTTTCTTCTTCCGGTGTCAGAACACGGTCAGCGGCATGGCCTTCGCCCGGTTTACGAGGCGTGACATCTCGTGTCTTGGGAGGAACTTTAGCAACGCGAGCGGGCTGAGCATCCATCTTGGCGTTTTTGGCGGCTTGCTTGGCCTCTGCAGCTTTGCGGTCTTTCACCGCCTGCTCGGAGCGTTCCTTCCTCAGGAAGTCTCTGGCTACGAGCCAAACGCGGCGAGCTTCATTGATGTGCTCGGTGCGTTCTGACTTGGCTTTGTCCAAGCAATAGGTCACAAAAAAGTTGCGGTAGCATTGAGCTGTTTCTTCTTTGTACCAGTTCTCCCAGGCTCTCTTTTCATTGTCGTAAGCCGCAATCACTTCTCTGGCGCGAGCCGCGGTCGTAATGGAGTGCGGATCGTACCTCTTGGCAAAAGGTTCGGTCGACGGCGGCTCCACGGCACATGCGTTAAAGCTGAGCAAGCCTAGAGTGAGAAGAATAAGCGGGATTCGCATCCGATAAGCTCCTGAATGGTGTGCGGCCAAAGCGAAAAAATAAGACCTGAGATTTGTTATTCCCAGGTCTTATTATTCTAACTAAAAGTTAATCCCTTCTTTATTTACCGCCAAGGCTGCCTCTTTGATAGCCTCGCTAAAAGTGGGATGAGGATCGCAGATCAGTGCCATGTCCTCTGCCGTTGCGCCGAAAGACAAAGCGTCACAGCCCTGCGCGATCAGCTCGCCGGCCTGCGGACCGATGATGTGCATACCTAAAACCATATCGGTCTCCGCATCTGCCAGCATCTTCACAAAGCCCTGCGTTTCACCGACGGCTCGCGCCCGACCGTTTGCCATGAACGGGAAGACGCCGACCTTATAGGCCCTTCCGGCGTTCTTCAATTCCTCTTCGGTCTTGCCGACCCAGGCAATTTCCGGTTCGGTGTAAATCACGGAAGGCACACGTTCAATGTGCGTTATCGCTTTGCGTCCTGCAATTCTTTCTGCAACCGCCACACCTTCTTCTTCAGCCTTATGCGCAAGCATCGGCCCTTTGACGAGGTCACCGATCGCCCACACCCGAGGAAGGTTCGTGCGGTTTTCTGCATCAACTTCAACAAAACCTCTTTCGTCGAGCTTAAGACCGACGACTGGCGCATCCAAGGCTGCTGTGAACGGAACGCGGCCGATAGAAATGATCAGGCGGTCAACCCACATTTCACTGTTTTTTCCGTCCTTATCTTTATATTGGACAATGACACGGTCACCGTCATTTTTGATGCTATCGATGTGAACGCCGAATTCCATATCGACGCCCTGCTGCTTAAAGGCCTTCAGGGCTTCTCTGCTCACTGCAGAATCTGCAAAAGGCAGAAACGTAGGCATGGCTTCAAGAATTCGGACATCGGCACCGAGGCGTTTCCAGACACTGCCGAGTTCGAGGCCGATCACGCCGGCGCCGATAATGCCTAAGGTGGAAGGAACGCTCTTTAAATTCAGTGCGCCTTCGTTGGAGAGAATACGTTCTTCGTCAAAGGGAACGCCCGGGAACTGTCTGGGTCTGCTGCCCGTGGCAAGCACCACATTCTTAGCAAACACGCGTGTTTCGTCTTTGCCTTCCACACCGATCAAATAGCCGTCTTCGTCGGAAGTCACAAAGAATCCGCGACCGCTTAAGAATGTGATCTTGTTCTTGCGGAAAAGATAAAGAATTCCGTCATTGGTCTGTCGAACGATCTTAGCCTTGCGGGCAATCATCTTCGGGACATCAATTGAAGGTTCTTCGACGTGAATGCCATGCTCGGAAGCTTTGTCTCTGATCTCTTCGAACAGGCAGCTGCTCGCAAGAAGAGCCTTAGAGGGAATGCAGCCGACATTAGTGCAGGTACCTCCGGGTGCAGGTTTGCCGTCGCTGACCCAATCATCAATGCAGCATACCGACAGGCCGAGCTGTGCTGCTCTGATCGCAGAAACATATCCTCCGGGACCGGCGCCGATGACGACGACGTCAAAAGTCTGAATATCATCTTTCATGACCGCTCCTTAAAGATCTAAGAGTAAACGAGCCGGATCTTCGAGGGCTTCTTTCATCGCCACGAGTGCCAAAACGGCTTCACGTCCGTCAATAATTCGATGGTCGTAGCTCATCGCAAAGTAGTTCATCGGACGAATAACGACTTCTCCGTTTTCTGCCACGGGACGAGGTTTCGTAGCATGGATGCCGAGAATTGCAGACTGAGGCGGGTTGATGATCGGCGTAGAGAACAAGGATCCGAACACACCGCCGTTGGAAATCGTGAATGTGCCGCCGGTCAGCTCTTCAAGCGTCAACTTGCCGTCTTTGGCGCGCTTCGCAAAGTCAGCAATCTTGAGTTCGATCTCTGCAAAGGTCATTTGGTCCGCATCTCTTAAGACCGGCACGACCAAACCGCGGGGAGAGCCGACTGCAATACCGATGTCCATATAGCCGTGATAAATGATGTCATGGCCGTCGACAGAGGCGTTGATGATCGGATACTGCTTCAAAGCGTGAACAGCAGCTTTCACGAAGAAGCTCATAAAACCGAGTTTTACGCCGTACTTCTTCTCGAAGCTCTCTTTGTACTTCGCTCTCAAAGCCATTACCGGCGCTAAGTTCACCTCATTGAAAGTGGTCAGGATGGCACAGTTGGACTGAGACTCAACGAGGCGTTCGGCAACTCTGGCGCGGAGGCGAGACATCGGCACTCTCTGTTCGGGTCTTCCGTCAAGTGATGCTGCCGGAGCGGCTGGTTTGGCGGGAGCGGCCTGCTGAGCCGGAGCTGAAGCGACTGCTGAGGGTGCCACAGGCTGAGCGCTCTTCAAAGCGGCGATGACATCAAGTTTCGTGATACGGCCGCCGACGCCGGTTCCGGCCACTTGAGACGCAGACAATCCGCTGTTGGCCATAAGCTTTTCTGCGGCAGGCATCATAAAGGGAGCGGCAGCAGAAACCGCCGGAGCTGCAGGTGCGGGAGCCGGCGCAGATGCTGCGGCGGGCGTCGAAATAATGACTTCTTCAGCAACGGCAGCTTTCGGTGCTTCCGGCTGAGCCGCTGCCATCCCTTCGGTATCGATCGTTGCGATCAGCTGATCACTCAGAACGGCAGCTCCGTCCGGCTGCTCAATGCTTGCCAGCACACCGTCAGCCGGCGCCGGGATTTCCAACACAATCTTGTCGGTCTCAATTTCAATAAGGATTTCATCGGTTTTAACCGGCTCGCCGACTTTCTTTTTCCATTCAATCAAACTGGCTTCCGAAACAGACTCGGACAGCTCGGGTACTTTGACTTCAACAATAGACATTTCTTTTTTCTCCGAATTCTTTACAAAGCAACGCTTGAACTATTTCGTCTGGATAAAGCCCTTGAGGCGTCCGAAAGCGTTTTCCACCAATTCTTTGAGCTGCTCGGCATGTTTGCTGGCATAACCGACGGCAGGCGAAGAGGAAGCCGGACGTCCTGCGTAACTCAGTCTTGCGCCGGAAGGCATTTCTTCAAGCAAATGGTGCTGCACATAGAACCAGGCGCCCTGATTCTGAGGTTCGTCCTGAACCCAAACCACTTCGGAAGCGAAGGAGTAACCGGAAGTCTCTTCACGGAAGCTCTTATGCGGGAACGGATAGAGCTGTTCAAGGCGAACAATGACAACGTCATCGATTTCATGCTCTTTGCGGTATTTCACGAGGTCGTAATAGACCTTGCCGGTGCAGACCAGAATTCTTCTGACCTTATCGGCATCGAGCTCTTCAATTTCACCGATGACGGTTTCAAATTTACCTTCGGAGAGTTCTTCCAAATCAGAACTTGCCATCTTGTTGCGCAGCAGGCTCTTCGGAGAGAAGACGATTAAAGGTTTGCGGATATTGCCGACCATCTGACGGCGCAGCAGATGGAAAATCTGAGCAGCAGTTGTCGGCTGGCAAATCAGCATATTGGTATCTGCTGCAAGCTGCAGATAGCGTTCGACGCGAGCCGAAGAATGTTCAGGCCCCTGACCTTCGTAGCCGTGCGGCAGCAGCATCGTCAAGCCGCTCTTGCGGCCCCACTTAGCTTCACCGGAGCTGATGAACTGGTCAATCACGACCTGAGCGCCGTTAGCAAAATCGCCGAACTGAGCTTCCCAAATCGTCAGACACTTCGGAGAAGAGCTGGCGTAGCCGTATTCAAATGCCAAAACAGACTCTTCAGACAGGACGGAGTCAATTACTGTGAACTGAGCCTGATGCTCACCCAAATGCTCCAAAGGAATCCAAATGCCGGAATCCCAGCGGTCACGGTTTTGGTCATGCCAAACCGCATGACGATGACTGAAGGTTCCGCGGCCGGAGTCTTCACCGGAAATTCGAACGGAGTATCCGCCCGTCAGCAGTGTGGCAAAAGCCAGATGCTCGGCCAGCCCCCAATCCACACGGATTTCTTCCTGCATCATCAGACGACGGTCGGCAATGACCTTCTGAAGGAGCGGATGGAGTTTGAAGTTTTCCGGAACGGTCGTAATGACGCCGGTAAGACGCTTCAATTCGTCCAAAGGAACAGAGGTCTTGACATCGTCTGTCCAGCTTCCGTTGTAGCGGGACCAATCAACGGCGTAAGGATTCTTGCCCTCAATCAAAGCCGTCTGTCTGGGCGGAATGCCGCTTTCGAGACTGCGGCGATAGGCGGCAACCATTTCCTTGGCTTCTTCGGGGCTTACAACGCCCTGGAGTGCCAGCTTGTCGGCATAAACCTGACGAGTACCCGGATGAACATTGATCTTCTTGTACATCAGCGGCTGCGTCAGTCCCGGAGTGTCCTGTTCGTTGTGGCCTAAACGGCGGAAGCAGACGATATCGACAACTACATCGCGGCTGAAGCTCTTGCGGAACTCCATGGCTAAACGAGTGGCAAACACGACGGCTTCTGGGTCATCGCCGTTGACGTGCAAAACCGGCGCTTCAATGAGTTTGGCGGGGTCCGTACAATAAGTCATCGAGCCCTTATCGCGTGGGTCGGAAGTCGTAAAGCCGATCTGATTGTTGATCACGATGTGCATCGTGCCGCCGGTACCGTAACCGCGGGTATCAGCCAGGTTTAGGGTCTCCATGACGACACCTTGTCCGGCGAACGCTGCGTCGCCGTGAACAAGAACGCCCATGACGCGACGGCCCTTCGGATCGTGACGACGGTCCTGACGGGCGCGAACGCTCCCGACCGCAACCGGGTCAACGATTTCAAGATGAGAAGGATTAAAGGCTAAGGCCAGATGAATCGGTCCCGAGGCTGTGACGACGTCGCTAGAGAAACCGTTGTGGTATTTCACGTCGCCGGCCGGCAGGTCTTTACTCTTGTAGTGGCCTTCAAACTCAGCAAACAATTCGCTCGGAGCTTTACCAAGTGTATTGACGAGCACATTGAGACGTCCGCGGTGCGCCATACCGATGACCATTTCTTCCAGGCCTTGAGCGGCACCCGTTTCTACGATCTCGTCCATGGCGACAATGAAGCTTTCTCCGCCTTCGAGCGAGAAGCGTTTCTGACCGACATATTTAGTATGGAGATAACGCTCCAAACCTTCTGCAGCCGTCAATTCTTCAAGAATGCGTTTCTTTGACTTCGCATCCATGCTCGGGGTTGAGCGGCAAGGTTCAAGTTTTTGCTGCCACCAGCGTTTGATCACCGGATCGCTGATGTACATGAATTCGATACCGATATCGCTGCAATAAGTTTGTTTCAAGGCAGCGATCAAGTCGCGAAGCGTCATCTTATCGGCGCCAAAGTACGTATTGGCGGTCGAGAAAGTGCTGTCCATATCTGTTTCGGACAAGCCGTAGAAAGACGGTTCAAGCTCGGGGATCTTCGGGCGCTCTCTTCTGTGCAGCGGGTCAAGATTAGCCCAGCGACTTCCCAGGAATCGGTAAGCGCCGATGATGGACTGAACCGCAACCTGCTTTTTAGCCAAGTCGAGATCTCTCTCGCTCACCGAGCAAACGGTTGAACGAGGTTCGGACGCTCTCTGTGCGAAAGCTTCAACAATAGGTGCATGAGGAACGTCGACGGTTTCGACGCGGCCGTCGGAAGCCGGCGCCTGCTGCAGGCGGTCAAAGTACTGACGCCATTTCATCTACGGAACTTGGGTCTTCGAGGTACTGCTCGTATAAATCTTCTACGTAAGGAGCATTCCCGCCGAAGAGATATGAATTCTCTATTAAGTCTTTAATCACTTTTTCACCTTGGACAAATTTCTTGCCGCTCAGGGGGCCGCAAATTATCGGAATATTTTGCGGCTGCTTCACAGGTTTCCTGTTGAGCGTGTTTCAGCAAAAACCAGCCGCTGAAACAAACTGATTATAGATTTGAAGCCGTCACTCAGGAACAATTTTGTGAGCGGTAAACAGCTCTGTCGAAGTCTTGATTTTTCGGGTTTGCTGCTTCGATCGTTACCTTCAAAAAACAGATTTTCTTCTAACTGCTTTCCTTCACTGCCTCATTTAAGCAGACCTAACCCATTGCCGTTGTAGTTCTTTTCTAAAATTTCCTTCGAAAATTAAGGAATTGAAATGATAACCACCATATTGCATTGGACCTGCGATCCAACTTCTGCCAGCATGGCTTCTTTACTGTTTAGATGGGCAATTGCGTTAGCGATGCTGCCATACGGAGTGCAGAAACTTTTCCATCCAGAAAACGCTACGAAGTTTCCGAAGGTCTTATTCTTTTCTCCACGGGTCGGGTATTACTCAGCCGCCATCATTGAAACCTTCGTTCCGCTATTTCTCATGGCTGGTTTCCTCACGAGGCTGGCAGTCATTCCTGCGATCGTTAGCTTCACAATCGCAACCAAAGTCACCATCGGCAAGGATCTGACCTCTCCGGCCCTTCCTTATTTATTCGGGCTCATTGCGATATTTATTGTCGGCTCAGGACTTTACTTCGCAGACTACTGGCTCCTGTACATTCTTGCCGGTCATTGATTCTTGAGTCGTAAATCGGGGCAAAGTCTCGAATGGCTGAGCGTGTCGCCGTTGTATAGTTCTGTGAACTCAAACAACAAAACTCAGAACAAAATGGATAATTTTCACAAACTTATAGAAGGCTTCCACAACTTCAAACAGACTTACTTCTTAAAGGAAAGACAGTATTTCGAATCACTGGAAAAGGCCCAGAATCCTAAAACGCTGGTTGTCGCCTGCTGCGATTCGAGAGTCGATCCGGCAATTCTTTTGCACTGCAAGCCCGGTGATTTGTTTGTGATCAGAAACGTGGCTGCGTTAGTTCCCGCTGTTACACAGGCCTCAAATCCTTGTTCTGTGATGAGCGCCATTGAATACGGAGTTAAACACCTCAACGTCGAGCACATCGTTGTCATGGGCCACTCTCATTGCGGCGGCATCCACGGACTCATGGCTCCTGAAACCATTGCCGGAGAAACTTATATTCAAGACTGGGTTGGCATTGCCTCTCCGGCTTTGGAACGCCTCCAAGCTATTACGGGCGATGAAGATGAAAAGACTCGAAGCCGCCACTGTGAAGAAGGCGCCGTGCTGATTTCCCTTGATAACCTGCTCTCATATCCTTGGATCGCAGAGCGTGTTAAAAACGGACAGCTCAAGCTTCACGCACTTTACTACGATTTATCGGAAGGCAACCTTTATCGTTTCAGCCCCGACTCAGAAGATTTCGAGCTGCTCTTCCACACTATCGAAAATCCCTGACAGACTTCGGAAAAATTCTATAGTCCTCTATAGAAAAACTCCATATTGGACTATAGAAAAATTCCATATCTAGCTAGGAATTAGGGCTGATTTTTTAGGCCGTCAGCAATTTCCATTTCACGAATTGGCGAGATGGAATTGAATAGACCAACACGACACGCTTAAGCTCCTTAGAACTCCCTTGCTCTCCGTAATGTCTGGCTTTCATCTGTGAAATGCCGTCTAGAAGAATTTCTTCTTCCTTCTCCCCGTCATAGGAAACTTTGAACTCGAAAACCCAATGTCTTTCTCCGACGCTTACTTCTAGATCACTTCTGCCGTGAGCATTGTGCTGTTCAACTTTCGGCTCTAACCCTGCTCCTGAGAAATAGACCTGGACATAAGCTCGCAAGGAAGCTTCGTCCTTCACCGGATAGTTCTGATAATCAATTGCCAGGAAGAGTCGGTTGAGAATATGGAATACCGACTCGGCAGATTCTTCACCAAGTACCTTTGCTATTGGACCCGCTCCCACTTGACCGGCAACTTTACCATCGAGCAAGCGCTCCATATATAACTGAGCCATAGCGCGCTTCACTTCTAAGTTCGGATAATCAAGAAATACCGTATCTCCGTACCTTACCGCCTTGATCGTCAGGTAGCCTGCTTGTGTCAGAAGACCCAGATCTGACAAATTTTCCAAATCAGAGGACCCGGAAAGAGTAGAAAGGGAAATCGATTTTTCACGCCCATACTCTTCAGGATGCCTAAGAGCGTGAGATTTTAAATATTCAACTAAGACGGACGGCTTTCCGCCGCTTTCAAACCAATAGTCCACAAAACCGTTTCGAGGAGATGAGAGAAAGTTCAGCATGGACCATGGTGCAAAAACATGTTCTTTCGCGGTTCTTTCAAAGCAAAATCCGTCGTAATGCTTGATAAGCTCTTCCGTGAGTTCTCCTCTTGAGATGCCTAACAACGAGGCGGCATTATCTAAGTATCCGGAAAAGTATTTCTGCGTTTCAGAGTATGTGTAACCTAGCAGGGTGCCATATTCCACATTTAAAGAGAGATCCGAAAGATTATTCAGCTCTGAAAAAATGCTTGTTTTATTAAACTTGGTAATACCGGTGATGAACGCAAATCTCAACGCACCCTCATTTGACTTTAATACTGAGTAAAAAGCCGATAAAGCTCTGCGTACTTCCTTGAAAATAGTTTTGTTGTTCAAACAAGAAGTAAGAGGCGCATCGTATTCATCGATTAAGAGAACTAAAGAATTCTTTTCCTGAGCAGTCAACCAATCGGAAAGCTGATCAGAAACTGTTTGGAAGGGGCGAAGTTCGTATCGAAAACCAAAAGGAGCAAATTTTCGCGAGATAAGGGATATCAATCGTTCTGAAAAAGATTCTGCATCCGCGAAATCCTTAATTTCCGAAAAATCCAGCCGTACTACGTTATAGGTTGCCTCTTCTTTCCAAAGGTTCTCAATAGCCAAACCTTTGAAGTCACGTAGGCCGTACTTAAATAAAGACTCAAAAGTCGATATCAGAAGAGACTTTCCAAACCTTCTCGGTCTAGCAAGGAAATATTTGCCACGATTAACAGCTAAACTAAAAACCATCTCCGTTTTATCAACGTAGATTTCATCGGCCATTCTCAAAGCAATAAAATCCGATGTTCCAAGTGGTAAACCTTTCAGCTGATTGATCGCCATCTGTTGTCCTCTAAACTCTCCATTGTTAATTTTAGGATAACAACTCTTATCACGCTCAGTAATGACATTGTTTAACCTTGAAGATGCCAAGCAAATCGCCTTAAATAAAGAAGCCGCTTTTTCCAGTAATTTTGAAGACAACAGAAAGTTAAGTTATTCAATAGAATTCTTCGGATTCAATTCACGCATCAGCAGACGGTCCTCGATATGCTGAATAATCCTCGATTTCTCTTCCGTCGTTAAATGATCAAGGTTGTAGAGCGAAAGCATGAATAAGCCTTCGATTGCCATAATTGCCGTCGCAGAGTCTAACGAAGCCGG
>ERZ860590.1360-NODE-1360-length-13034-cov-17.075584_pt1 | contig 13034 bp, 10 predicted proteins | sample MGYA00509975_ERZ860590 | MGnify/ENA primary metagenome ERZ860590 (study PRJEB30046, sample SAMN00715250) | human gut metagenome | study: EMG produced TPA metagenomics assembly of the A metagenome-wide association study of gut microbiota in type 2... | reverse complement strand
GAGCATTTGGCTCTTTTTAATTATATCGAATTTACACCATTATACAGACTTTATCTATTAAATTCATTCTTTCTGCAAGATGCGTAGGTTTTATCACTCATGTAACTCAAACTTGTCTCCACAAAAGACCTACACAATTCAGAAATATGAGCTTTTAGTAGGCTTCGACTCCAGCTCATATTACCTACATTAAAAAATGCAGCTAACACTTCATGATAACTGCATTTATAGTCTTTGTTTATTCATTACTCATCTTCTAACTGTGACTTAATTATCAGTCTTGAGAATATCTGCAGTACTAGAGCATACACAAACCCAATGTAACACATAGCATTTATGCTAAACATACTATCAATCCCATATTCTTCAAGTTTGCTTCTTATATACATTCCAATTATTATTGTAACGCCAAACATTACCATTCCACATATCGACATTCCTTTGTCAACATCTACTATTGTATCAATATGGTAATCTGAAATTATATATTTAATCAACAGTATATCAACAATTAAAAGCACTATATAACCTATAAAAAAAGCCAAGGCACATATAATAATTAAAAAGTTTAGTTTAATGCCATAATCTGACATATCTCCCGATTTAAATACTATTTTATAAAGGAACTTAATTGCACTAATTTTTTCTGTTTTACTTATGAACCAACCATCTGCTTGTATTACATATCCCATACCAAAAAACTGCACAATTGCCAGAAATATTGCACTAACTATGCTGGTAATTCTTATTACTGAATTTGGATTACCAAAATTTCTTAACATATCCATCACAAAATTAGTCTGCTGATAAACTTTTCTCTGACTAGTTACATTCTGTTCTCCATTAATACTCTTTCCACATTTGGTGCAGAATCTAGATTCACCATCAATAGGTGTACCGCAATATTGACAAAATTTTTTCTCTTCCATAATTAATCTCCTCGTGTAATTTAACTAATTTCCAAAACTATTTGGATTAATCTGCTTCGCCTTATTATATGTATCCGTTAAAATGCTAAATCCGGCAAATATGCCATTCGCTATATCCGATACATTATCCATAATTATCGTATTTGAACTTGCCGCAATCATTTTATCTCTAGCAGTTTCAATTATTGCATTACATGAATTTCTACTATCATAAACCGTATTATCTTTATCAACTTCGATATTTTCTAGGGCTTTACATCCATGAAAAATATTGTTTCCGATATAGTTTACACTCTTAGGTATATAAATACTTTTTAATTTACTACAATTTTCAAAAGCATAATTTCCTATTATCTTTAAGCTGTCTGGTAATTTAATTTCGACAAATTTACTATAGTTGAACGCTCCTTCTTCTATTTCTTTAACTCCTTCTGGTACAACTAAACTATCAATTTCACACCCATAAAATGCATCCTCAGCAATACATTTAACATCATCTGGAATAGACAAAGCTTTATTCATAGCATAAATCAATGTTTTTGTATTATTGTTAATAATGCAATCATTCTTTATACTGAATATACTATTATCCTTTGAAATCTCAATATCAGATAAATTATTACATCTTGAAAATTCACCTTTTCCAATTGTCATTACCGTTCTAGGTATATAGATACTTTCCAGTGATTTACAACCAGAAAATGCACTATCTCCTATTTCTTCCAATCCATCTGTTATATAAACATTTTTTAAAGAATCACAGTTGGCAAATGCGTATGCACCTATGGAATATAGGCTGGGAGGCAGCACGATTTCACTTAAACTATCACAATTTCCGAAAGTACTCATTCCTATTTCTTCCAGATCATCAGCAATATAAACATTTTCTATATTTTTCCCTAGTTCAGACCCTAACCCCGTAAATATATCTTCTTCTAATTTGGTAATTCCAGAATCAATAACAACTGTTTTTATAATAGTATTTGCTTTATGCCATGTATCTTCTGTTACTACACCTTCACCATAAATAATTAATGTATTATCTTTGTAATACCATTTTGCCTTACCACCACAAGTTCCTTTATCTTCCGCAGAAGTTTCCGGCATTCTTTCTTTTATTTCTGATATTTTTTGCTTTACTTCTGTTCTCTTATTTTTATATATGTTTTGTACCATTTGTTCATTATTATCAGATGTGTCAGCTTCCTTTATGTTTGTCTGATTTTTACCACACCCGGCAAGTCCTAATATCATAATTATAGATAACACAAAAACAATTTTCTTTTTCATAAGCAATTCTCCCCGTGCATTAATTTACTGCTGTACTCTCTGATAGGTTTCAATAGTACCATCATCATCAGTCAATATTAATTTATTTCCGCTTATTTTATAACTACATACATCATCCCCCATCTTTAATCTTCCATTTTCAGCTATCCATTTCTTCTCATATCCTGCACTGCTTATACCTGTCCCATCACTGAAAAGTTCAAATTTTTCACCAATATAATAAGCTGATCTATTATACTCAGTTTGTACATCTACAAGCTCCCATCTTCCTACTAACGCATTCTGCTGTTTTACATTCTGTTGTGTCCCAGATTTTCCTCCACAAGCAACAAGACCTGCCAGCATCATTAAAGCCAACACTAAAACAATTTTCTTTTTCATCAGTTATTCTCCTTTGCATTTTATTAACTGTATAAACACTGTTTGCCTATCAAGTTAATGAAATTTTAACATTTTAGACTTTGTAATTCAAGTTATTTTTAACTATATGCACATATTATAATAAAAAAAGATGTTGTAGTTCAACCACAACATCTTTTTTACCGTAATATTTATTTATGTAATATTATCTTATCTTCTTTTTCTGTTTTAAAATTATATGAATAGATTTCCCCATTCGTTACATATACAACAGTTCCATCATGATAACCATATAACATATCGTTTGTAATAATATCTATTGATTTACCAATATACTCTTTAGTCGTAATATCATATGCCATATATCCTGTTTTTGTATTAAGAATTAAACGATTATTTCCTATAGATGTAAAATAACTAATCGAATCTGTCTGTAATTCTATCAACCATTCACCTTTAGTATTTATTAAACCATTATATTCTTTACCTGATGGATTATTAACTGTTATACTACATATTCCATTTTCATCAAAAACATATCTCTTTATTCTATCATCATTTGTTCCACTCCACTTATATGGATTTTTAACATCATATTGAGATAAGTCTATTACACATTCTCCTTCTATATTATAGAATTTATTATCCGTACAATTATAGTATAATCCTTGACTATATATACACTGTAATCTAGGCATATCGCTTTTCATAATATTGTTACCATGTGTATCTACAATTCCACAACCGCCATTTCCATTAAAAGAAAGATATCCATTAATATAATCTCCATGTGCATTAAATGTGTCTTTAAAAATTTCTTTAGTTTCAAGATTTAGAAAATAACTATTTTTATACCAATTATGCAAATATACCATTCCATCGCCCATATAGCTTAAACTTGTATCTGTATTTTTTAAATATGATACATCAATTCCATTAGACTTCATATTATCATCTTCTGTACTAAATACATATTTATCTTTTCCATCTTTTGTTTTAAACACAACTTGTCCTTCACTTGTCGTGGCTGTATCGTTAAAAACAAATGCAGCTATTAATGGCTCATCATTTAAATTATATATCTTAAAAAAACGGTCTGCTGATGAAACATATTTAGATGTTATTACATTTCCATCATAATCTGTAATAACATAATATCCATTATTATGAGCTGTATCTACCATTTTTTTTATGGCAATTCCATCAAAAAATTCAGTAGGGCACACTTCCCCATATGCATAAGTTTTTATTATTTTTCCTGTTGTATCAAATAAATATGCCTTTCCATCAACGCTAGTATAATAATAATCCTTATATCCACTGTATCTAACGGATTTTACTTCACCTATACTTACAGTGTTATTTTCTGTACTCACATTAGTATTTTTTATTTCTGTAGAAATTGTCTCCCTATTACTTACTGTTTCTCCCGTTTCTACAGTTGGATTATTTTTACAACCTATACTGAGTATAGACATAACCAGCAACATCTGAGTGCATATTATTTGTTTTAACTTCTTTTTCATATGTTTCCACCTCGCGCCAGAATATTTTAACTATATAAGCACAAAATAGCCCATATAGTTTATGTAATATTACCATTTCCGACCATACAATTCAAGTATAATTATATTCTATAGGCAGGTGTATTATGGATTATTATATGATTGGGCAAAAAATCAGAAAATTCAGAAAAGGATGTGGATTATCACAGGAACAACTGGCTGAAAAAGTAGGAATCTCTACAACACATTTAAGCCATATTGAAACAGGAAACACTAAGCTCAGCTTACCGGTATTTGTTGATATTGCGGAGGCTTTATCTGTACAGACTGATGAGCTGCTTTATGACACACCAAGTATTAATCTATCTACCAAAGCAGAAATACTAAATGTTTTGGATTCCTGCTCGACACAGGATTTTTATATTCTTCGAGATATTATTAATGCAACAAAATGCTCACTTGATAAGTATAGAAATTAATTCACTCACAATTAACAAAGAACCGGGCCGCAAGAAAATCCCACAAAGGATTCTCTCCGACCCGGTTCTCTGGCTTGTTTATAGTTTTATTATGATTGTAAGCATATCAATTATCTGATGTCTTTAATTCTGCGTCTTGATACAACTGTTGCCCCTGCTGCCAGTGTAAGTAATGCAACTAATGAATATACTGCCATGTTGTCTGCATCACCAGTCTTAACATCTGATACAGATGTATCTGATGTACCTGCATCAGTTGTGTTGCCAGACTCTTCTGAACCAGAAGGTGTACCTGCATCAACCTTTACTAATGCATTGATTGCTGCTGTAAGATGCTCTGTTGCCTCATCAACATCTGCCTGATATTCTGCAACTGCAAGTGCATCGACTGCTTCCTCATACTCAAGCTTCATAGCTGCCCAAGACTCGGCTGTGTAATCAGCTTCGTTAAGTGCATCTGCTGCTGCAATAGCTGCTGAAAGCTTTGATGTATCACTTACAGGTGCTTTAATCTTAACGATATTAGCATCAGTTGCTTCAAAATCAATTGTAGTATCAGTATATCCTAATGCATATACAGTAAGTGACCAGTAACCTGTTCCATCATATCCTGCTGGTAACTGGCAGCGTGCTGAATCAGTAAGTCCAAGCTGGATTCCCATTACTTTGTGCATCCAGTTATCTGCTGCGAATTTAGTACCATATGTAGCAACAGCATTTGTTCTTGTTGCATCATTTCCATAATATGTCCACTTAACAGCCTGCATCATAGCACCTAATGCGCCATAACCATCACCATTAATATCAACTCTTAAGAATTCACCGTATGAACCTGTAGCATCTTTTACTGTAGATGTAATGTTAGCAGCCACACTTATATCCTGCTCTGCAAATGACTTTCCACTTCCAGTCTGTCTTGCAGAGAATGAATATGTTCCATCTGCATTCTTAACTGCTGTCTTAAGTCCGTTAGTATCTGCATTAACTGCTGCTGTATACTCATATGAGCTAAGCTTGTTCTCACCGAATCCACCGTATAACTTTTCTCCATTCTTGACAACTCTGTAATGCTGCTCAAAATCAGCAAGATCAGATGTCTTAACCTTAACCGGAACATACTTAATACCAGTTACTTCATATGATACTAACTTTGTTGTTGTACCATCAGCATTAGTAATTGTGCCTCTGTTGTATGAAAGCTGTGTACCATCTGTAAGTATCATCTGCTTTCCATCACTACTCCATCCGGCAAGCTCATACTTCTTACCATCTTCTGTATCAATTGTTGCCATGCACTGGTAGCTTCCTCTGTGAAGACCATGATTGGTTGTAGCTCTTGTTACTGTATCAAAACCGCCTTTATCGTACTCACCATGTGTATCCTTCTCATTAGATGATGTTACATCTCCTGCGTTATATACGCCCTCGTTAGCCCAGTATTCCTGCCATGTAAGCCCAGCATATACATATGAATACTCATCATCTGCTGCATGTGTATCAGACACAAGAGCTGGAAGTGCTGTAACTGCAAGAACAGTAGCGGCTGCAACAGCAGCAATCTTAGTAAAAATGTTCTTCCTCATAATTCCTCCTTGTTTTGCGAAGCAAAATCCGAACCCATTGGTGAGGAGAGGAATTTTGCCTCCTTATAATTTTTTCTATTACAAATCTGCTCTACTTCTTAGCCGATTTATAAGCATAGTAAAATGCCTTCTTGATGGCATTGCTCGATTTAGTAGCCCCAGAAACACTGTCAACGCCTGATGTACTCTGATTTGCAAGAAGCTGTGCAGGAACCTTTGCATTTGCCATATTAAAATACTGCACATCCTGCGCACCCGCTTCTGATTCAGCAGTAACCGATATAATCGTATCTCCCGATATGACTATTGTAACCGTTACATTATAGTTATAAGTCTCACACACAGCTGAACCTGTATAAGTTCCATCTGCTTTAAATTTTGTATTAGCCGGTGCGTCACTGCCTGAACCGCCGCTCAGCTCTCCACTATTGTCAGAACCATTATCCGGCTTGGCTGACTGATTACCACTGTCAGAACTATTACCTGATGAATTACCAGAAACATTATCCGAACCGGAATTATTGCTATTCCCCAACACTTCATTTCCTGCACCACCAGCCTGTGAGTCTGACTGTCCATCCGATGAAACTGATTCTTCCAGACTCTCTTGTGTTGTTCCTTCGGCATCTGTCTTAGCCGTACTGCTCTCAATCTCTTTGACCATTGCTGCAACTGTCTCTTCGTTAAAGAAATCGTTCCATTCCTCATTGTCTTCCGATGCCGACACTGTCTGTCTTCCTGCAAAGCACGACACCGTCATCACTGCACATATAACCAATGCCAGTCCATACAGAACCGTCTCTGGTTTCTTACCGTATGTCTTTCCGGCTCTTGCTGCCTTTACTGATACAGCCTTTGCTATTCTCATAGCTGCATATCCTAAGAAGACTATGCTGTAGATAACAACATTTGCAATATAAGTACCAAGTCCAAGTCTTGCATATGGAATATTGATAAGCATTATATGTACATACATAAGACCGTAGAATACGTATGCTGTGCGCTGTAACTGTTTCCACTTCTTAGCCTTCATCTTCTTTCTTACAGCCTGAAATGAAGTTACTGTAAGCACAATCATTATTATGATAAGCACAAGGCTTATTATTGCTGCTGTAAGCTGTGTTGCTGATAATGCCTCCGGCTTAATAAAAAGCATTTTAAAATATGTTATTCCGTATGTGAAATTATGACACAGGACAAGTATTGCCGCTGTAATTGACAATTCGCCTCTTATCTTCATAAGTGGAACAATCAGCTTGTTGCCCTTAGGCAGTGCGCCAGTGTACATTACTACAACAAACATTGCCGTTCCAATAGAGCCTTTTGCAAATATTCCTAATATATTGTTCTTTACAAACAAAGGCATTGGCAGGAACTCAAGCAGGAATACCGCAATAGAGATTACTGCCGCACCTATATAAAATATATTGGCATATTTCTTAAGTGAATCTTTGAGAAAATATATAAATAAAGCTACGATTATAAGTGATATTATTAATAACATGTCTGCTCCTTCAGGTCTGTATATCTTGGTTAGCTTTCTTTAACAAAAGTATATTCACCTATCTTTAATTAGCTTTCGCTAACCGACCTATAGAATATATTTTTCTCACCACATTTGTCAATACAGACAGTTAATAATAATTCTCATTAAGGATGTCTGGTAATTATTTCCTTATCCATATCTGTTGAAAATGTGTCTTTGATTCCTTCTGACACATACACTTTACTGCCATCAAAAAGTATCATATCAAAATCTATAGCCCCGCTTCTGTAAAGTTCTTTCGCACCATCAAGCCCCATTACAAAAAGCGCAGTTGATAATGCATCTGCTGTTGTTCCGTCAGAGCATACAATTGTAACCGAAGTCAGGTCGCTCTCTGATGGATAACCTGTCTGCGGGTCTATAATATGATGGTATACTTGTCCGTCCTGCTCAAAATATCTCTCATATCCACCTGATGTTATAACTGCCTTATCAGCAGTGCTTAATACACCAAGATAACTGCTTTCACTGTCTGGATTCTGTATGGCAACCCTCCAGTCTGAGCCATCAGTCTTAGTTCCAAGCACCTGCACATTGCCCCCAAGATTGACAATCGCATGCTCAATGCCGCAATCCTTCATAATCTGGATAACCCGCGAAGATGTGTAGCCTTTGGCTATACCGCCAAGGTCAATGCTGGAACCACCTGTCAGTGCCACCTGCTGCCCGTTTACTGATACATTTGTATAAGAAACACCCTTAAGTGCCTCTGCAATCTCACTGCTTTCAGGCACTCTGTAATTCTTGGTGGTAAATCCCCACAGCTCCATAACCGGGTATATCGTAATATCGAAAGCACCTTTAGTTTCTTTAGATACCTGCATTGCCCTGTTCATTATAAATGCGGTTTCTTCCGATACTTCACCGCTTCCATTTTCATTTATCTTAGTAACATCACTGTCCTCATTTCCTACCGAAAACATTGCATCAAGCCGGTTAATCTCCTGAACTGCTTTACTTACTGCTTCCTCTGAATTGCTGCCATATGCAGTAAGCGACATATATGTATCCATTGCAAATATTTCCTGTGTACTCTTGACTGTATCGTCCTTCTCTGGCTTACTGCCACCACATGCCGTCAAAACAGCCGCTGCAAGAATTGCTGTAATTCCTGCCAATATATATTTTCTGATATTATATTTCATGCTTTTAAGTTTTATCCTCCATCTTATACTGGTTAGTTCCATAAAACTTTATAGCATAATAATCAAAATGTCAATCACATACGGTCACACATTCACCACGCAAAAACACCCGCAATATAATTGCGGGTGCTCCTGTAAAGAAAATTCTTATGAAATTAGATATCTTTTCTTCTTCTCATGTATACTGCTGCCATTCCAAGTAAGCCACTAAGTCCTGCTGCCATTAATGCTGCATACATTCCTGTATGACTCATATCACCAGTCTTGACTGTTGTGTCTGCTCCTGTTGATGTTCCTGTTGAATCATCAGGTGTCTCGGCAGGATTCTCGTTATCTGATGGATTTCCTTCAACATATTCTGGGTTCTGGTTATTCTCACCTTCCCATGTAATATCTAAATTATGAAGCATTGTTGTGTTCTGCCATCCGCCTGCGCCAAGTGTTCCTGCATGCTGGATTGCAACTCCGCCAAAGCTGTTAGCTTCAATATCTGCTGTAAGGTCAACCACATGTGGATATCCCTTAGCTGCCTGGTCTGCAAGCTGTTCTGTTGGTGTCTCAACATGTGCTGTGAGCTTATTGCCTTCAGCCTTTAAGCTGATTGTACAGCCTGTTGCATAGCAGCTTGCGATAACTTCATCAGAAATCTCTGTTACTGTTCCGTTGTCGTATTTTACAAGTACAAATGTTACGGCATTAGATGAAGCCTTTGTTCTTACTATTCTTAATCCGTATCCTGTAAGTGTAGATGTATCGAACTTAAGAAGTACATCCATATACTGTCCTGCACTACCAAATCCCTGACCTGCTGTCTTGGCTGGGTCAACTACAAGCTTAAGTGACATGTCACCATATGTTCCTTCAACTGGTGTATACATAAGTCTTGCGCCCTGTGTACCTTCATATAATCCAGCGCCTACACAGCCGTTACCTGTTGTTCCATATTTCCAAGGTTCTTCTGTATCAGCTCCCTGCCAGCTTCCAAAACTTTCTGTATCTGCCGGACGGTTATAATCTACAGTCCAGAAGCCAGCTTTGATTTCTGACTGCTTTACATTAGGGAAGTTAGAGAAATCTGTAGCAAAGTTCTTGCTTCTTACATCTTTCACTCCGATTGCCTTGTCATATACTGTATTTTCCGGTGTTCCATAATCACTTCTGATGTTCTTAGATTCTACCTTAGCCATGATGTAATATCCTACATCACCTGCTGTTAACTTATATGTATACTCTGGTGAATCATTTCTTGTTACTGCTACAAGTATAGGATTGCTGCCCTCTGCATCTGTACATCTGTACCATGAGATTGCAGACATGTCTTCTCTGCTTCCTAAATCAAGTGAGTAATCTACTTTAAGACTTCCCTGTCCGTCATTAGTAATAACTGGTGCCTTTGTAAATGCTGGTGCTTCTATCTTGCTTGGCTTTACAGTAATTCCAACTGCTGCTTCAAGACCTGACTCTGTAGATGCATTTATAATGACCTTCCTAGCTGCATCATCATTATTAGTACCTTCTACTTTGCATGTTCCGTCGCCATTATCTGTTAACTTCACATATGCCTTATCTTCGTCTGATACGCTGTATGTTATCTTCTGTGTTGTATCATTAGTTCCATAGAAATAGTTAACTGTTCCTCCTATTGAAGCTGTTTCCTTTCCAGATTCAATCTCTGTGACATCTGATGTTATTGAAAGCTGTGTTGCAACTGTGTCCTGTCCGGCTGCTTTAATTACATCCTTAACTCCTAATGGATCCCAGTCGTCACTGCCCTTTAAAAGATTATATGTATTGTAATATGTTTTACCACCTGATACTACCTTGTAGGCATTAAGCACTGATTTACCTGTCATATCAACAGTTTCTTTAGCACCCTCGCCACCGATTGTGATGCTCTGTCCATTATGAATTATGTTGCTCTGATAACACTTTAATGAAGTTGATGGTGTTTTAGTCCATCCAATTGATATAGGTACACTTAAATTACTGTGATATACACAATCTATTGCGGTAATTGTACCGCCTTCCTTAGTAAAGAACTGTGTTGGTTCAGCTTCAACATTTAATATCTTACAATTAAATGTACAACCTAAGAATGTTGAACCTGTACCATATGATGAATATAATGGCCTGTTTCCATAGAAATCAAAATCGCATCCTACATATACAGCATTTGCATTGAGAGCATCATCTGTACTTTCAAAATGACAGTTATTATAAAGACTTCTTGATGCTCCATTTATTGGGTCAAGATTAAGTCTGCTTATGAAGTTACAGTTATCTGCAAACATCTTATCTCCAGAAACATCAGCAAGCTGTGCCTGTGTGATTGTCTCTGTTCTCTTTGCCTGATTAAGCTCGCTCATAAGCGGATAATCAAGATCAACGCTGCAATAGTTACCTATTGTTATGTTCTTAACTGTAAGTGCACCGCTGCAGTTGAATCTGAACATAGTATAGTTACCGTTAGAGGCATGTGACTGTCCTCTGTTTCCGGCTAGCACAACATTATCAGGATTTCCTGTAAGACCTTTGATAGTAAGATAATCTGAATTAACAACCATTCCATAAGGTACTGAATATCCCTCGGTCTTCTGTACTGTATCTGTTGCTGCCGGATCATCAATCCAGTATACATATGGTGCAACATATACTGTCATTGGTTTGTCTGCTGTTCCATTCTTTAATGCATCTGCTGACAATGCCTTAGTAATATCGTTATATACATATGGGTACTGGGCAGCAAGCTCGTCTGATAACGAACCATCAACATATATGGCTGTCTCCGACAACTGGATTGTCTCGCCCTGATACTTAATGTAAGTTCCACCGAATTCAACCGGATCAGAACTGTCCATTGGTGTGTAACCTTCTAATGTTTTGTTAATGTCTTTTACTGCTGAATACCTTGCAGTTTTTACTCCTGTTTCCTGTGCAAATGCATAGTATCCCTGTAATGGAGCTAAGTTGCCTGCAACAAGAACGCCTGTCATGACACTTACGGCAACAGAAGCAATAATTTTGTTTCTTCGTATCATATTATTCCTCCTTAATATTAAATTGTTTCTGCTTCTTAAGATGCTTTTATTATATTCACATTGTTTTTTTATAGATACAAAAAAACAGCACGAAATCTTTCAAAATCAAAAAAATATGTAAAAAATCAGTAACAGTTTCTCTATAAACGACCTATAATCAGTATATGATTTTGCTTCGTAAGATATTATTCATATACCAAGGAGACGGCAATGTACCATTTTATTAATGACAATTTCCACACGGATATTGCTACTGTGCCTCCATCTTATAAGATGAAACATTTTCATGAACATAACAGATGGGAGCTGATGTTTATATATTCTGGTTCCTGCACCCTTTATGTAGGTGATGAAATATATATGTTAAATCCGGGCGGACTTGCTCTTATCCCACCAGACATGGCGCACATGACTACTTACCTCGCCGGAAGTGACCATACAAGATATGTGTTATATTTTAATAATGATGATTTAAAGTGGATTGCTGATGATTCTTCTCTGGATATAGAAAGCATTTTCCATAAACATCCTGTTGTCCATATACCAGAAAGACGACTTGATTATATATCATCAATTATCCAGAAGATTTCTTATGAACACAATGGTGTCGATAGTCTGTCTTTATCTTTCGTACATTCTTATTTTCATGAACTTATACTTTTTATTCTGCGCTGTCAGATGTATGAAGATAATGTTATTACGAAAATGGATACAGGTAATGAACTTATCCAGAAGGTTATTGAATATATTATCGAGAATTATCACAATGACATAACTATGGCTGCTACTGCAGAACTATTTAATATGAGTGAATCGAGCCTTTCCAAGAAATTTAAGGCTTTTACAGGCTTCAGATTCAGAGAGTATCTTATTAATGTAAGAACGCACGCAGCAGCAGACCTTTTAGTCAACACCAGCCTCTCTATTACTGAGATTGCTGACAAATGTGGTTTCGCCGACAGTAATACTATGGGCGGCACATTTAAAAAAATCATGGGCGAAGCGCCCGGAAGCTACAGAAAGAACCATTAATTATATTTTTTTAGAACGGAGGTTATTATGGCAGATTTTATTTTACTTAATGAAGATTTCTCTGATTTCCCTATTGGTGAATTTCCTTATGATAAGAATCATTCGGCAATGGGTGAGTATCATTTTA
>ERZ860590.1357-NODE-1357-length-13056-cov-3.598800_pt1 | contig 13056 bp, 4 predicted proteins | sample MGYA00509975_ERZ860590 | MGnify/ENA primary metagenome ERZ860590 (study PRJEB30046, sample SAMN00715250) | human gut metagenome | study: EMG produced TPA metagenomics assembly of the A metagenome-wide association study of gut microbiota in type 2... | reverse complement strand
CTATGGGGGACAAAGTTACTGCCGCCATAGTCATCATCAATACTTTCTTTCTCAAATTATTCATATCAGCTTACTTTGCGTCACGAGAGAATGAATACGGGAAGTCTGATTCGTTGATACCTCTTCCCTTATTCGGTTTGTTATCCATATCAAACACCAGACGACCGCCTTTCAACAGATCGAAATGGTTCAGATAATTCTTTGTATAATTCTTGCCATTATAATTCAATGAACGAATATAACGATTATCATCGTTATTCTTCGGGGCGGAGATTTCCAGTTTCTTGCCGTTCTCCAGTGTAATCGTTGCTTTCTTGAAGTAAGGAGCTCCCATTACATATTCATTGCTGCCGGGACATACCGGATAAAATCCCAATGCAGTAAATACATACCAAGCCGAAGTCTGACCGTTATCTTCATCTCCACAATAACCGTCCGGAGTAGGAAGATAGAGGCGGTTCATCGTCTCACGCAACCAATATTGGGCTTTCCAAGGTTCGCCGGCATAGTTATACAAATAGATCATGTGCTGGATAGGTTGGTTGCCATGTGCATAGTTACCCATGTTAGCAATTTCCATTTCACGAATCTCGTGAATCACTCCTCCATAATAGCTATCATCAAATACAGGAGGAAGATTGAATACAGAATCAAGCATACTGACAAACATCTTCTTGCCGCCCATCAGATCAACCAGTCCTTGTACATCGTGGAATACCGACCATGTATAATGCCAACTATTTCCTTCCGTAAAGGCATCTCCCCATTTAAAAGGATTGAAAGGAGTCTGGAAAGTTCCGTCGGAATTCTTTCCCCGCATCAACTTAGTTTCCGGATCGAACAGATTACGGTAGTTCTGACTCCTTTTCTTATAAACATCCAGTTCTTCTGCCGGACGACCTAATTTTTCACCCATACGGTAAATGCACCAGTCATCGTATGCATATTCCAATGTGCGTGCCGCATTCTCATTAATTTTCACATCGTATGGCACATAGCCCAGTTTGTTATAATATTCATATCCACGGCGTCCGGTAGTAGAAACTTTCGGATGTACGCTATTGGCCCCTTTCAGTAGACCTTCATACATTTTTTCTGCATCCGCTTTGGTTATATTCTTCATGAAAGCATCCGCCACTACAGAAGCAGAATTGTTCCCAACCATGCAACCACGATGGCCCGGACTGGCCCATTCAGGAAAGAATCCACTTTCAAGATAGGTATTCAACAGGCCTGCCTGCATCTTCTCACCCATTGAAGGATATATCAAATTAACAAATGGAAACAAGCAACGGAAAGTATCCCAGAATCCAGTGTCGGTAAACATATATCCCGGACGGATTTCACCATTATAGGGGCTGTAATGCACAGTTTCCCCCTTACCGTTTACTTCGTAAAACATACGAGGAAACAACACCGAACGATACAAACAAGAGTAGAACGTACGCATACGGTTCTCATCGCTGTCTTCAACCTTGATACGCCCCAAGACATTGTTCCATGCCTTACGACCGGCCTCTTTTGTCTGTTCAAAGGTCTTATTACCAATTTCTTTCAAGTTCAGTTCAGCCTGTTCAGGACTGATGAATGAGGATGCCACCTTTGCATGTACCAGTTCTCCTTTCTTCGTTGAAAATCCGATAGCAGCACCCACGTGATTGGATTGCAGTTCGAGATGTGTTTCAACCAAATGATAGTCTGCCCATACTTTATTGAAAGTAAAAGGCTTGTCGAACTCTATCACAAAGTAATTTTTAAAGTTTTGAGGAACACCGCCACTATTGCGTGTCGTATAACCAACTATTTTATTTTCTTCGGGAATCACCTTCACATACGAACCGCGGTCGAAAGCATCTACCACCACATAGGCATCGGAGGTTTCAGGGAAAGTGAAACGGAAATATGCGCAACGTTCCGTCGGAGCTATTTCAGTTGTCATGTCATACTCTGACAAATAAACACTATAATAATAAGGAGTGGCTTTCTCTGCCTTATGAGAGAACCAGGAAGCACGACTGTCCTGATCGATCTTCAACTGTTTAGTCATCGGCATGATTGAGAACTGACCGTAGTCATTGATCCACGGACTAGGCTGATGGGTTTGCTTGAAACCTCTGATTTTGTCGGATGCATAAGTGTAAGCCCAACCGTCACCCATCTTTCCGGTTTGTGGCATCCAGAAGTTCATTCCCCAAGGCAACGCAATGGCGGGATATGTATTTCCATTGGATAGTGATATTTTCGAATCAGTCCCCATTAAAGGATTCACATAGTCTACCGGTTGCTTTTGTGCAAAGGTAGAGGAAACTCCCAATAGCAGGGCTATTGCGATAGATAGTAGTTTCTTTTTATTCATGGTCTACGAATTAAGCTATTAATTAAATTATCAAGTCTTTTTTATTTACGTTACAAATTAAAGCATCTTTCTGCAATTATCCGTCCTCTGATACGCCAAAATAAGAAAAAATAGCATGTGGTCAACCAAAGGATACAAGCGTCAACGAGAGTACAACCGAAAGACTAACCGTTTAAGCAATAGAGAGAGGATAATTAGCCTTTACCCTCTCTCCAATTCTATCAGAAACAAATATTTATTATTACCTAATTAATTCCATCCCGGGTTCTGATGTCCTTCCAACGCAGGATTAGCCTGAATTTCATCTAACGGGATAGGCCATAACAAAGCATATTCAGGAATGGCGCCGGCTCTTATGCTTCCATCGGGCTTGTTTTGGATTTGAGCCGATGCAAGAGCAGTCCATTTCAATTTTCCTGATTCGGTAGATGCTTCCGGATACAAACGAGTACGGCGAATGTCGTCCCAAATCTTAAATTCCAACGGTAACTCATGTAAACGTTCAGTCAAAATCGATTGTATTAAATCGTTTCCTGTAGCCGTCTCATCTGCCAATCCAGCACGTTTACGCACTTGATTGAGATAATATTTAGCTCCACCGACAGCATTATCTTCATGATTTGTACGTGCCAAACCTTCGGCCGCAATCAGCAAGACTTCCGCAAAACGGAATACCGGCATATTATAATCACCATCGTGACCACTAATCAAGGCATTTTCATCAAACCATGCCCAGTTGCCTGCATTATTCAAAGTATGAGTATTTCCTTCAGCATCGGTATATTGCTTAAAGAAGAACTGTTTCTCATGTCCTCGAATATCATTAGAGGCATAGCTGTTAAGCAACATATCACAGGGAAGGTATGCATTATACAGCACGTCTCCTCCCGGATGGAACACTCCCCACTGAAAAGCATCTGTACCAATAGAACGACAAGCATAAGAGTTACCTACACTATAATCACTATAATTATATTCTTTAGCATAAATGATTTCAGCTGATTCTTTCGTTGTCTTAATCACATTATACGCAGAGTTCAAATCATCAGTCGTTCCATTCGGATGAATAAGTCCGTGAGGACTATCATTAATCACTTTCAATGCCATCTGTGCAGCTTTTCCATAATAGTCTGCCCCCCCGTTTAACGGTGCACCAGCCCATTGTAGATAAACTTGTGCCAGCAAAGTCTGCGCCATTGCTCTGGTAACATAACAGCCATTTTCATAGAACGTTTTATTCGGCAATGCATCCCCGTTGACAATATCCAGCAAGTCGGCTTCAATTTTCTTATAAACCTCTTCAGCAGAAAGACGTTCTTTGTACATACCTTCTGTAGATGTGTAAGGTTCTGAAATATAAGGAACACCACCAAATTCTTTGACCAGCCAAAAATACCCGTATGCACGGAAGAATTTACCTTGAGCCACATAATTATTAATAGTAGCTTCATCCAGCACACCGGTCATTGACGGAATATTGGCTATAACAAAGTTGGCACGTGAAATACCTTTATAAAACTCATGCCAGTATTTCATTGCAATATCATCAAAAGATTCAATATTGAAGTTACACCCTTCGGATGCCGTAGTAAATGTTCTATCCTTACGCTTATCAACGTACAATCCGGACACAATACCACCCCACATTGTCGCTTTAGGAGTCCAGCCACCGCCTACATCAGTGTTGTGTAAATAAGGTACACCACCAAAATACAATGCGTTCACACCCGACTCCGCATCAGCTTTCGTCTTCCAGAATTGGTCAGATGACTTCATATCCAATGGTTCTTCTTTCAGGAAATCGTCGCATGAATTCAGCAACACAGAAAGTGAACACATACAAAATGCAGATATATATACTTTTAATAGTTTCATAATTCTTATAGTTTTTATAACGGTGAATTAAAATGCTACATTAAGACCGAACGTAAACGTTCTCGGACGCGGATAGGTGAAGAATTGGCGGTTAGCCCCCCATTTGTTGTCACCTAAACGAGATGAGTTATCCGGATCGTATCCGTTATAGTCCTTAGAAGTAATCAGGAACGCGTTATTCACATTCGCATACAAACGCAATGAAGACAGACCGATCTTCTTAATCAGTGTTGGATTGAAGGTATATCCGAGCTGAATCATGTTACAACGCAAATAAGAACCATTGCAAACCCAGTCATCATCTGCCTGGTTATTAGCTCCCTGACCAAAGTTATTCAGACGAATTGCCTGTTCTTTACCCGACGGATTGAGAGTTGGATGCCATGCTTCCTTATAAAGACGGTCTATACCGTTAGTCAGGAAACGGGCTACAGTAGAGTGATAATATTCTTGCATCACGTCTACCCCCCATGTAAACTGGAAGTCTAAAGTCAAATCGAAACCTTTATAATTGAAGGTATTGATAAATGAGCCCATCCAGTCAGGCAATCCGTTACCAATAATTTCGCGTTTCTTATAAGTTACCTTTTCACCGATAGTGGAAGGTATGTTCATTGTCTCCGGATCCCAGTTAGACGGAATACCATCGTAAATACCGGCGCGCTTATAACCATAGAAAGAAGAAAGCTCTTCACCTTCACGAATCAACATATCGTAACCCACAAAACCATCGGTTGTAATCTGACGCTTACCGGTGACAGGATCAACAGATGCACTTTCATCCAGTTTCTCTACACGGTTTTTGTTGAAACCCAAATTAAGAGTGGAAGTCCACTGGAAATCATGTGTCTGAATAGGATATGCTGTAACCAGAATATCTAAACCACGATTGGAAACGGCTCCAATATTATCCATAATGGAAGAGTAACCTGTTGATTCAGGAACCGGACGGTCGAGCAACAAATCTGAAGTATATTTATAATAATAGGAAATATCGAAATTCAGTCTGTTATTGAATAAACCCAACTCGAATCCTAAGTCCCACTGTCCGGTCTTTTCCCATTTCAGGTCCGGATTAGGCATATTGTCCAGATAAGACACTACGTGCAGAGCATCACCAATGATCGTATTCGACTGGCTCACCGTAGCCAATGATTTATATGTACCAATTTCCGAATTACCTGTCAGACCGTAAGAAGTATGTAATTTCAGCTTGCTGATCAATGAGTTATCTTTTAAAAAGTCTTCATTAGAAATCATCCAACCCAAGCCGACTGACGGGAAAAATGCATATTTATTGTTCTGTCCGAATTTGGAAGAGCCATCATAACGACCGGTTACGGTAGCCATATACTTGTTGTCATAAGAATATGCCAGACGCAAGAAATAAGAGTTCATCGCCCACTTGTCGTAATCATTGCCTACAGAAGGACGGTTCGTTCCGGAACCTAAATTATAATATCCGTAGAAGTCATCAATATACTTACTGTCGGAAGCTTCGAATTTGGTATAATTATACTCTTGCCAAGACATACCCGCCATTGCATTAATGTGATGTTTGTTTATATCTTTCACATAAGTCAAATAGGTTTCTTCCTGCCAATACAAAGAGTTGGAGTTATTTGCAGAAGCTGCTCCCTCGGAACTTTGATTAATCATCGGACGCGGAGTGAACGGCGTATAGTTAGCATCACGATTATTGTGGTAGTCGATACCGAACTGGGTCTTCAAATCCAATCCTTTCATGAGATGGAAAGTCAAAGCAGCATTACCAAAAATCTGCGTACGATATTGCATAGCCTGCATCCGTTCGAGCAACTCAACGGGATTACCTACACCTTCCGGGCTGAATCCTTGTTTTCCGCTATTAGGATCAGTCTGATTATTGAGAATAGAGCTTGTATTAATAATGTTCGTCTGCGTATATTCACCATCCAGCTTAACCGGTAAGAAAGGCAACTGTTCGATCATTGTACGCAATGCGCCTTGTCCGTAAGGGTTATCAGAAGTTCTATTACCCCAAGTATGATTTACTAATAAATTAACGGAAGTAGACAGCCAATCAGTCGGTTTGTCATCATACGCCAATTTTGCATTGATACGTTTAAAGTAAGAATTCAACAAAATACCCTGTTGATCGGTATAATTGATGAATGCTCCGATAGAAGATCCTTCTCCTGTACGTTGGATACTGATCTGATGGTTATGAGAGATGGCAGTGCGGGATGCTTCATCCTGCCAGTTGGTATTATATTTCGGAGAACCGTCTGCATTGAACAAACGTTCGTCTGTGAATATCTGTGACAGATCAGTTGTGAAGTTCTTGCCTTGAAATTCGTTGGCATTTTCCAATCCCTGCTTGAAGGTAGACATCCATTCGTTAGCATCCATTACATCTATTTTTCTAGCCATCTTACCGATAGACAATGAACCATCATAGGAAACATGGACTCCTTTTCCTGCATTACCGCGCTTGGTAGTCACCATGATAACACCATTCGCACCACGGGCACCATAGATGGCAGCAGAGGAAGCATCTTTCAATACTTCGATAGATTCGATATCATTCGGATTAAGCAATTCGAAGTTTGACATCACCACTCCATCGACTACGTACAGCGGTGATGCTGATGCGTTGATAGTAGAAATACCACGAATGATGACACGTGATTCTCCACCCGGCTGACCGGTATTAGAGAAGATATTCACACCGGCCACTTTACCTTTCAATCCGTCAAGCGCATTGAATGATTGTGCTTTCAGCATGTCTTTACCTTTGGCTGTGGAAATGGAACCTGTCAAGTCTGATTTGCGCATGGTACCATAACCTACAACGACTACTTCGTCCAGTGCTTTCGTATCCGATTGCAGAACTACGTTCAGAACATTACTCTTTAATTCCGAGACTTTAAATTCTTGTGTGATATAACCAATATACGAAAACACCAAGGTGGCATTGGAAGGAACAGAGAGAGTGTATTTACCGTTAATGTCAGTGATTGTTCCTGTACTACCGTTTTTAACTTTCACCGTACCACTGATAACCGCCTCTCCCTGATCATCGGTTACCGTACCGGAGATTGATTTTACAGATTGAGCATTCATGCCCAAACTCAACATCATACATATTACAAATAAGGTAAGATACTTTAGTTTTTCATTCATAATTCCTTTAAATTTGATTAGTAATAAGGTTAATTCCCTTTAAAAAGATTGTTGCAAATAAAGGCTATTCGAATAAAAGTCCAATGCTCTACCTTGCCAAAAAAACGGCAAAATAAAGACACATATTTAAAGCACAGAATGGTAAATTAGAGCACAGATTAACATACTAATAATCAATACAATAAAATCAACAAAAGGGATTTAGAGCACAAGGTTGTGACAAACAAATAAATAATAATGTTTCCCAACTAATCACCTATACGAAAGAATTTAACCTGACAATCAGCATACCTTTCGCTGTTCCCGATAATCTTTCGGTGTCATCCCGAACCGACGGGTAAACTCTTTATAAAAATAAGACCGGCTGGAAATACCGACCTCCATAATAACATCTTGAATAGAAAGTTCTTCATCAAGTAACAGACGGGCTGCCTTTTCCATACGGTAACTCTTTATTAAATCACCGGGAGCAGTATTGGAGATTTCCTTGAATTTACGATAGAACTGACGGGAACTCATTGCCATACGATCAGCGATCAACGTTGAGCCCAGTTCTTCCTTGTCCAGGTTTTCTTCAATCACCTTTAACAATTTACGAATAAAATCAGCTTGTTCGGTAGTTGTACAGACAATCTGTCCCGCCAAATCTCCCAGTTCCTCCATATATATCTGCTTCGCTTCCCGCTTTCCATAAATAGCATTATGGACAACTTCCCGCAAGAATAATATATCATAAGGAAGTACAATATAAGAATCAGACCACAAGATCAGTTCCCGCTGAATGGCCGAACCAACTTTCCAGGTTAACAATGGAATAAAAGCTGTCTTTGAAAGCAGAGTACGATTCCGGCTAACATACTCCATAAAAGTACTTTCAGCATTGGCATACATTGTCATATCCACTAATAATAGAGCCGGAGCCGACCGACGAATTTCGTCAAAAGCAAGCTGCACACTCTTTACTTGATGAACCACATATTCATCAGCCAGGAAATTACTAATCAACCAAGTCATTTCATCTCTGTCTTCCAACAAAAGCACAGTTTTCTTCCCTTGTTCACCTGCCACTGTCAAGACCGCCGGTTCAAAGATAATCGTCAACCGACTACCACTCTCATCATCATCATAACGAAGAACGGCATGAATACGTTCCAAAGCCGACCGTACAAAACCTAAAAGTAAATGCACAGCAAACACATGATCGGAATCTTTCTCCGTCACTGAAGAAGCTTTATCTGAAAGATATTCATACAACGCTTTCGCAGTAGCATCTTTAGAAGAAAAATGTAGCTGCATCTTACCATCCTGTTCTGACATTTCTACTATTACGCCATGAGTACCTTTCATTTCAGTAATCCGGAGATAGCAGCAATAAAGAATACTGTATAACGCATTCTTGTAAACTGGAAATGTTAAGTGTTCCGGAATCATTGACGATATAGAAGAATGATCAATCCCTTGTTCTTCCAACGTACGCAACACCTCTTGAGAAACTCCCTGTATACTCATACGCGCAGAAACAATAAACCGATCCGGAAAGAATTGTTTAAGTTCTTCCAAAAACAGAGCGTCAGGATTAAGAAGTGCGCTCATCACAGTTTCGCGTATCAGTGACACTTTCTCAAGACATTGCTCATAAGAAAGATTCTCAGCACGCAATTGGTCACAATAATTATAAATGAGAGTAAAATCTTCAAGCATCCTACGGTTTGTATATACAGTCTCGGATTTCCGGCAACTTTCTGTCCCCATCAGTGTTTTCATCATCCGTTCCTGAAGGTAGTTTTTACGTAGTAAATATATCACGTACCCTAACAGCAACAAGAAAATGATCAAATAAACCAAATAAGCCGCCACCGATCGATACCAGGGAGAAAGGATATATACCGGAATAGAAAAATGCCGATATTCCGTATCAAATACATCCCTCTTATAGCGTACCTTAAAGATATAATCACCTGCCGGCACTCCTGTATATGAGGCTTCATTAATACTACTAAAAGAGGTCCAATCCTTATCATATCCTTCCAACTGGTAAGAATATTCTATATCTTCTCCTGATAAAAAATCCGGAACAACAAAAGAAAGTGCAAATGAAACCTCCGTCCCCTTCAACTGTAATGCCTTACCATCGTCTGTATAGTAATCTCCATCCCCCTGAACCACTTGCGTATGTCCAACAGTCAACTTACGTAACAAAATATCCGGATAAAATTCCGGAGCAGCCTGCACCTCTTTATCCAAATAAAGCAACCCGTCAATCCCACCGAAAAAAAGCTCCTGTGTATATGGACACATGTAATAAGCATCATCACTAAACTCACCGATTTGAACACCTGCACTGTAAAAGTAGGCATGTGATGAGCCATTTATCGGATTATATTTAATCAGCCCCCGATTCGTACCAAGCCATAAGAGTCCGTTCTCATCTTCAAGTACACCATGAATCATATCATTGAGCAAACCTTGCTCCCGTCCGATATAGGTAGCTTTCATCTGTTTGCCATTAGAATTCAGACATACCAATCCTGATGTTGTCCCTACATATAACAACCCTTCTTTGGTCCGATACAGGCTGAGCACATCGTCTACCGACTTATGAAGCATTTCTTTCAAAGAAATCACTTTATATTCTTCAGTCCGCTTATCAAACCGTACGAGTCCTTTCTCCCGACTGCCAAGCCACAAAATAGAATCCCCTTCGGGCAGCATTGGATAGAACATCGTAATTTCTCGCTGACCGTGAAAAAAATGATAACTTTTCTGCGACTTGAAACGAATGGTACCTGCCTGCTTCTCAAGTATTAATTTATGAAAACCGGAACCGGCTGTCACCACATAAAGTACACTATCATTTTCCTCATAAATGCCATGTATCTCGGTGGGTTGTGCCGGCAGATTCTCCACAGAATGCAAAGCTTTGTCTTCAAAAGAATAGTAAAATAGTCCCGGATCTCCAGATCCTATCCAAAAGCCATCCATATAACGGCTTTGAACCAATTTATAAACAGGAAATTCTTTATTCCATCGTATATAAGACACAACATTTTGCTTACCTTCAGGAGAGTAAACTGTAACGGCAGAAGCCTCCTCATTCTCACGATAATCCGGTATATGCAACAGTCCATCACCTTTCGTCCCGAACCATAGTCCACCACTATCGTCTGTCATAACAGAACGTACCTGCCTGCTTAAGTTAGATGACAGTTGATTGAGCATCAAATTGGTGGCAATAGAATATTTCTTAGCATACATAATCGTTCCTTGTCCGTCCGAAGCAACCCATAAGACATTCTGATGAGGATCTCGATAAATACTATATATACGCACATTCCGGTCGACCACTTCTTCTTTATATTTTTGTGAAGTACGGAGACGGACTAACCCATTCGTTCGAAAACCAATAATAATATCTTCATAGAAAAGGGCTATTCCTGCAATAGTTCCATTCTTCTGCACTAATGAAGAAAGGTTACGAATATAAATTTTAGATTGTCGGGAAATATCATAAACATAAAGATCATGCTCACTATCGATAAAACAAAGAACGCCATTCTGATAAAAGACATCTTCAATAGGTTTCGCATGAAAATTAGTAGATAAAACAGTTGAATGAATTGATAATGTGTCACAATCAAAAGCATCCTGCGAAACCTGTAACAGCTCCCCTGTTTGTTGAGTGAAAATCCACAAAACACCATCATCCGTGACGAACGCCCGTTTATCCATATCTTCTACGGGTACTTTCAGATTCTTAATCTGTACAAATCGTTTATAAGATGTATTATAGTAGAAAATTCCACCATGACTCACCACCCATGTGTTTCCTTTAGAATTGGAATGTAGATAATAATCATCTGTAAAGTCATAATATCCGACAACTTGCCGTGAATCCTGTGAAAGACGATTGATCCCCAAATGGGTAGAAATCCACAAACAATTATTATCCGCCTGCTGAATAGAATGGATTACGTTGTTACTCAAAGCCTTGGGAGCTGAAAAATCGGAACGGAAAACTTCCATGCTTCTGCCGTCATAACAATTGACACCATCGTAAGTACCGAACCACATCAACCCTGTATTGTCTTGAAAAAGACAAAGCACAGCGCTATTAGATAATCCTTGCTGATAATCTACTTTCCGGAAGATATATGAATCTTTACCGCCATCTGCCTGACAGATCAATGAATAAATCAATAGAACAAAAGGAAAAATCAAGCGCATTTTCATTGTGTTAATCATTAATATCATCTATTAAATATCAGGCAATCGCTTATATGTTTTGTTTCGCAGTGCGAAAAAAATAGCCATTAATAATCGATGTCTTTGATTCTCTTTACACAAAGATACGTTTTTATACGGAAAATGCAACTCTATTTTATCAAGTACCTCTATTTTTCAACAATTACTTCACTACTAAGTTCACACAATCTAAGAGTCTGCCTCTTCCATTTTTCAATGATCTCATCATTATAAATAATAATGCAATCAGTTTTATTTTCATATCGCACGTTTATCAATATGTATATTTAAGCCATGTGTTTATCATTGATATAAGACCTATAAAGTTTTGTATACCAATTGATATTCTTGTAGTGTATCTATGCTAACGACGCAGAGAAGTAAGCTTTGTTGATTACTTCTCTCTCAACACTGCTTACTTCTCATGTAATCTATTAATAGAAAAGTTGCTCTTGATTAAGTCCAAACTTTCTTTTTATTAACAGTAAAGTTGCTTTTCATCCCTTCCAATCTATAAATGCAATCTTCATTTATAAAAACAAAGGTTCCGTTTTTAAAAACAAAGCTTGCATTTATAAAAATGAAGCTTTCATTTTAAGTTTGTAAATAACAAAAGAGAAGTTTACTATTAGACGAAAGGAAGTTTAGACTTAATCAAAAGAAACTTTATTGTTAATACTCAAGGAGAAGAGTAACTATTATCATTCAGTGGATATCATCCTAATAAAAAGTCTCGTATATCAATGAGACAACTTATTCAGTTATCTTTATGATATACGAGACTCAAATGTTATAAATAAAATCCTATTTTACAGGATATTATTTTGCTAATTCATTAATCACATCCATTATCTTCTGACCGATTTCTTCGGCAGCTTCCATGGTAGAAGCTTCACTATACACACGGATGATCGGTTCTGTATTACTCTTGCGCAAATGCACCCATTTGTCGGCAAAGTCTATTTTCACACCGTCGATATCGTTGATTTCTTCGTTCTTATAGATTTCCTTTACTTTTGCAAGGATAGCATCTACATCGATTTCCGGAGTCAAGTCTACACGGTTTTTAGCAATGAAGTAAGGAGGATAAGTAGCACGGAGCTCGCTAACCTTCTTTCCTTCGTGAGCCAGATGGCTAAGGAATAATGCGATGCCTACCAATGCATCACGTCCGTAGTGGCTGGCAGGATAGATTACTCCACCATTTCCTTCACCACCGATAACGGCATTGGTTGCTTTCATCTTCGTTACAACATTTACTTCGCCTACGGCAGAAGCGCTGTATTCCATTCCATACTTGCGAGTTACATCACGCAAAGCACGGGTAGAGCTCAAATTAGAAACAGTGTTACCGGGGGTATGTTTCAGTACATAGTCGGCAACAGTAACCAGTGTATATTCTTCACCGTACATTACGC
>ERZ860590.1338-NODE-1338-length-13235-cov-2.672079_pt1 | contig 13235 bp, 10 predicted proteins | sample MGYA00509975_ERZ860590 | MGnify/ENA primary metagenome ERZ860590 (study PRJEB30046, sample SAMN00715250) | human gut metagenome | study: EMG produced TPA metagenomics assembly of the A metagenome-wide association study of gut microbiota in type 2... | reverse complement strand
CAATTAGTTTCGCAAATACCTACCATTATTTATAATGAAAGGATTTTAAACATGAATTTACAAGATACAAAAAAACGCAATGACATTATCCTTATCATATGCGTTGTCGTCGCCGCTGTCATTTGTTTTGCGGCTTACAAGTTATATTTTAATAAATCAGGTAAGTTTGTCACAGTTAAGGTTGATGGCAAAGTTACCGCTTCTTATCCCATTGATGTTGACAAGACCGTTACGATAAATGGAGTAAACGGCGGTAAAAATGTTCTTAAAATAAGCGGCGGTACTGCCGACATGACCGAAGCCGACTGCCCTGACCAGACCTGTGTTAAAAAGCACAGTATAAGATATGAGGGCGAGACTATCGTGTGTCTGCCGCATAAAGTCGTGATTTCCATTGACCATTCTTCTAATGACAAGACAGATGATGATGCACCTGACGCTGTAGTTAAATAACAAAAAAAGCCCCATCACCCAAGGGTAATGAGGCTTTTCTTCGTATCTTACCAGACAATCAGCAATAGTAATTAAACAACATTCCGCTATAAAGCGAAGTGATATAGGAGTAACCCACACCCTCTTTTGTGTAGTTTGGGTATGAGACAAGAAGTTTGTCTACATACTCCATAGGGTCAAGTTTTACACTCTCACTTTTACCGAGCAGGCGTTTTGATAAATCCGAATCTGATGCAAAAAGCTTCTGCATATCTCCATCGTTAATCGCCTGAGTTGCAAGTGATTCATCTATTTTCATCGTGCCGTCTTCTTCAAATAAAAGACCACATGATTCCATCTCTGACTTGAACGGCTCGACAAGATATTTAAGTTCTGACGCAAGTTTTGATGTCTTGTTTGTTATCTTTGCGTACTCATCTGAGCCCTCTATCATATAATTGTAAGCATCTTTTACTTTATTTAGGCTCGTGAGTATCTTCTCACTGTCGGGTCTGTACCGGATACTGATACCGTCACCGTCAATATTTATTCCCTTTAATGATACCCTGAGTGCTTTTCCAATGGTAAATTCATTTGCCAGCGTACTCTTTTCTACGCCATCCATATAAAATTTTGAACTTGTTGCACTCTTTTCCTGCTCATTTAATCCAAAATAATCGACTATCCCCAGCTTTCCGTCACTGTTCCTGTCAGTGAGTGTAAATATCCTCTCGTCTCCGCTGTTTCCCGTTGCATCGGAAACAATACTCATCCTTACTCTGTCATCGCTATCATTTGGAACGACTCCAACATTCAGACCGATATTTGCTTTATTTATAAATGACGCAACTCCATTCATAACTTCCGCATTATCCGAGTCTTTTTTAATATTATACTGAAAATCATACATATCATCAAGAACACTTATCCTGAACTTGTATGTTCCCCCCGGAAGACTCTGGCTTGAACCATAAACCGGATTTCCAATGTTATACTGTGGAGTGGCAAGCTTCTCAACTTTAAGTGAAAACTCATCGGGAAGTTTTTCCTCGTCCTCATCTACTATTTCAACTCCGACTTTTTCAGGATCAGATGCATATGCTTTCTTCTTAGAAAAAACACCATCTGCTGAAGTGTCTGAAAGCTCTTTAAGTCCTGTCCCAAGAAGCATGGACGACTCTTTGACACCAAGTGCATATGACTGTTTTGCATCTGTAAGCCTAACCATATATATCGGAGATGTCTTTGTTTTTTTAGCAATCTGATTTACAACACTTCTAAGTTCTGATGCTTTGTGTGTATCATATTTAGTCAGCTCTTTTGGTCGATACTGCGTCATCAGATGATTATAAACAGCGGTATCCATCTCAAACATCCCCTTTCTTTTTCATTTACTATCTTCACTTTCCTTATTTATAATAACTCAGATAAAAAATTTCATCTAAAAAATTGTACTCATTTACAATATACCACAACTTTTATTATTTTTAAAGGGGGAGAGAAATTTATTTTATGGCTGAACTGTTACCAGCAATCTAATTTTATCTAATTCATCATGCATCAAATCATCCAACGAAAAGTTATTTATAACCTTACATCCTTAATTGCCAAAATCTTCATGTTCTTCTTTTTTCATACGATATTTTCAGTTCTGAAAATATCTGTATTCTACTTACTCGGCAAACACTACTTCTTCCAAAAACTTTGCAGCATCTCTTATGCAGTCCTGGCAGCTTCTTAAGATAACTCCTGTTTCCACACCTTTTAAGTCTTTGCAGCGTGTCGCTTTGTTCTGGTCAAGGAATTTTTTTAATATCTGTCTTGAATAACTGTATGTTTCACCTTTACTTACAGGATTTTCAAGGTCTCCGCAACTGTTTTTCATTCCTGCTACAACACACGCACCGGTAAGTGCACCGCAGGTTCCTTCCATGCCGCCCATTCCAAGTCCTAATGCTTCTGTTGCCTTGAACATTGTTTCCTCGTCCATTCCGACAAGGTCACAGTATGTGCAGGCAACCGCCTGTGCACAGTTATATCCTTTATTGTGTCTTTCTATTGTTTTCTCTACTCTTGTTTCCATGTCTTTGATTTCCTTTCTTTTATCTTTATTCTTTCTTCGCTGCATATCCATCAGTCCTTTACCGCAAGTTCTGCAGGTGGTCTTGATATTATCTTGTTTACCGGAAGTATGCTGAGTATTATGTTTATTGCAAAAATAATGATTATCAGCAGCAGAACCGCCCACCACGGATATATCATTTTTATCTGAAGCGATGGCACTTGTGCCATAAATTTTATAATACTGCTTGTTATCAATGCCCCCGGCAGTACGGTGTATGCACAAAGCATCATCATTTCGAGTACATATGCCTGTAGTATGCTTCCCTTTTCTATTCCAAGAAGTCTGTAAACCGTCAGTTCTTCTATTCTCGAAACAGCATTTGATTTTATTGAAAAGTATATCATTATAAATGCAAGTACCGCAAGTGCGATTGTGACAATATTTTTTGTGCCAACATTCATTTTACGCTTTTCCCTATATTTATTAAGCTGATTATTGTATTGGCATTTTACACTCGCCATAAAATATTTTTTTCTGTAAGCTGATGCTTTTTTCTTTAAATATTTTATCGCACCGTCTACATCATCAGTATAAACATCAAATGACTTTGAATATGCATTATAGGTAGTTCGTATATTTTCGCAGTCCTGCTCATTTGCAATATAATCTACATTTATATCATCATCGAAATACCCTACAATCTCAAATGTTCCATACCTCTGATCCGTAAACAAAAATGAACCCATCATCTTATCCTGATTATATATGGATTTTCTCGCAAGAACTTTTTTGCTTTCAAGCTTAGTATCTGATTTTATTCCACTGCCTTTTTTATCCGCATAAATCCGTTTCATCTCATCAAGTGAAGCAAGATTCATAGCAGAATATGAAAGACCTAGCAGTTTATTTTCTTCAACAAATATATCCGGTTCTCCTGTGTCGGACACTCCTGTTATCTTAAACTCAATCTGATTTGCCGGTGATATTATCGTTGTTCCGATAAAATCATCAACTTTTTTGTATAACGGTGCTATGGCACTGTCCGATTTCATAAAGTTTTCAAGCACCCATTTATCGACTACCGCTTCATCCCTGTTTTCCGGCATTTTTCCACATATAAGCGATGATTTTTTCAAATGTTTATTTGAAATAAACGAATATCCGCTAAGTTTTGCAACACTTCCCCCAAGCTGACTGTATCCGTTATATTTTACCGCCATATCGCAATTTGCAGAAATAAATATATCTGAATATTTGTTTTCCTGTTTTATTTTTCCGATAAAATCTTTCGCCGCTTTATTGAGCTGATCGTCAAAAACCCCCTCCACCGGACTTAACTGCACCGTAACAACATGAGAATCACTTTTCACAACACTCTGTTTATCTATCGACATACGATTTGTAAAATCCGCCGCACCTACGGATAACAGCACTGATACCATCAAAAGCGTTCCTATCATAAATGCCTGTTTTTTTCCGAGAAGTTTTAAATTTTCTCTCGCCATTTTTACTATCTCCCTAAACGGAAGCTTTGCAGTTCTGCCTGCTTTTGGCTTTTCAAGCGAATAATCTATCTCATCGACACTGCTTATGTCTATCTGTGGCTTTTTGTCATCCACCATCTGACAACCTGACTCCTCCCCTTCAAAGGCTATCTCTGTGTCAGAAAGATTTTGTATGTAGAGTTTTCCGTCTTTCCATGCAAAATTGAGCACTATCTTGTCAGTCTCATTTTTTATTTCATTCCCTTGATTTTCCTTATCTTGTGCAGCCACAGTTTTTATTTTTTCACTTATATTTTCTCCGGATATTATTTTACTATTTTCTTTATCCGCATTACCCTTTATCTGCCGGCTGTCCTTATATATATTTATCCTAAAATCATCATTTTCCATGCTCTCTTTTGAAAGCTCTCTTAAATATATATTAGAGTCGTCCGCCTTTTCATAGCTTTTTGTAGCTTTATTTTTATAATCTTTCTTTACCTGTCCGTCCTGTATCTCAATTATCCTGTCAGCAAAAAATTTTGATATGCGTTTTTCGTGTGATACAACTATTACAAGACATTCCTTTGAGATATTTCTCAAAAGACTCATAGTGTTTATCGTGTTTTCTTCATCGAGATTTCCAGTCGGCTCATCGGCAAGTATTATTGATGGTGCTTTTACAAGTGCTCTTGCTATAGATACTCTCTGCTGCTGTCCACCTGAAAGTTCGGAGACAAGTTTCTTTTTGTAACGCCCCATATTTAAGGCATCCAGAACATACTCCGTCCGCTCCTGCTTCTCCTCATCCGTCATATCATAAACGCTAAGTGCAAGTTTTACATTATACTCAACAGAGTTATCCATCAAAAGATAATAATTTTGAAATATATATCCGAATTTGTCATTTCTTATTTTTTCTATCTTCTTTGGCGAATATCTGTTTACAGTCTCACCGTCATAATCTATCTCACCATCGGCAAACACATCAAGTCCGCCTATCGTATTTAAAAGCGTTGTTTTTCCCGAACCGCTCTCACCTAAGATTACGACAAGTCCATTATTTTCAAACTCCAGATTTATATCATTTAACACATGGAGTTCATTATTTTTTCCTTTATTAAAATATTTATTTAATTTTTTAACTCTGATCATCCTTCAAGCCTCCCTCCGGTACAAGTCATGCCGATATTTGCAATCCGTTCTTCTGCCTGCTCATACATCAATTCTTAATTATTCGTTGTACAAGTAACTTATTAAACGCTTTTACCGTAACACCACACAATATAAGATTATACACTATAAAAATCAGATAAAATGGTATCGTATAATAGGCAAGCATATCAATCATTACACGGCTGCCGCACAATGCGATAATATTTGCCGCCACTATCACAAAAACAATCGTGACCGCACAATACGAAAACATTTCCATAATACTTATCTTGTTTATCGTATTTAACTTCATACCTATAAATTTAAGTACAAAATAATCTTTAATCTTAATCTTCATGAGTGAACGAAGAATAAATATTTCAAGTATAATAAGCATTACAAGAACTCCAAGTGCTATTCCAAGTGTTACAAGCCGCTCTGATACTTTTTCATCATTATATTCTCCAAGTGACATTCTATAGGCACTTACAGCCTCATAGTTTTTATCAAGCTTTTCAATACTTTTTATAACTTTATCCGTCTTTGCATAATTGCTGATATAAACCGCTGCCTGATTGCTCTCATTCTTGAAATACTTATAATAAAGATGCTTTGAAATTTCTATAAACCTGTCCGAATAATCAGTCACTTCTTTTGTCACTTCAAGCACAAGCTTATCACTTTCTCCTGTCAGCTCACCATTTTTATCTTTTTTGGTGATGGTAAGTCTGTCTGTTCCCATCATCGCAGTTGCATCTTCATCGTATGTTTCATCATAAGTACCTAAATTATTTAATGTAACCTGTGTATTGCATGAAGCTCTTGCTTTTTCGCCGGATGGCACTCCATTCCTATAATCATAATCTCTGTCTTTTGTGTCCTCATCCTCAGTCATGTCCACACTACTGTCATACAAGTTATCCCTTGTTTCACTGTATATCGGAATCAATTTGTAACTTCCCTGATAACTGTCAGTCTTTGTGTCATACATAAAATCAATCTTAAATTTTGCTCCATCAGCCGATGACGAAAGCATATTACAAAGACTTTCTGCAAAATATGCCTGCTCTGTCTCTTCCTTAAGACAGCCTGTTATCTTCATATCCTCGTAGTAATATCCGTCCATTCCCCAAATGTTTTTTGCCGTAAAATAAAACCTCTTCGTCGTTCCGACTACTGAACTGTCCTTTGAATATACGACAACCTCGTTGTTTTTCTTTGGAAGACTTCCTTTCACAAGGTCTGATTTTGTAATGCAGCTAACTGACCTCATAAACTTATTTTTTTTGATAAAATTAACATTCATATCCTGTTTTACGGCTTTTTTAATACCTTTTGCAAATGTCCAGTTGTTCTCCGACTGTGTACGAATGCTATATGAAGACGATGAATCATCCGGATCCAATGCACCATATGATGAACCATCTGACTCTACCGCACCATATGAATATTTATAATCCTTTCCCTCCTCGCAGTAATAATTTATATCATCTGCCTTGTCGCATATATCTGTATTTTTTACATATTTTATCTTATTCAGTTTTTCTATATCACTCTTATTAAAAGATGTTCCGTCTTTTTTCCTTACGGATATTCTCGTCTTATCACCGTTATAATAAACTGAATCGTCATATTTTTTTGTTGATGAATCATCAATATTGGAATATATCTGACCTAAAAACAAGAAAGATGCAGTTGAAACAACCATAAAAAACACTATAAACAACAGCCCTCTTAATTTTTGGGTAGAAAAGTTTTTCCACGCAAAATACCTTGCGATGCTGTTTTCTTCTTTCCTCTTTTGATTTAAATCTGCCTGTGTGTTTTTCGACTGATTTCTTAATTTTTCCCCGGCATCCGCATTTTTATCATCACTCGGCTGTTCAGCTTTATCATTTATCCTCTTATCCGTATTTACTGCCACATCAAGCACTATCTCACCATCATGTATCTTAACCTTTCTCGTCACATAGTCCTGTGCCTGTTCATAATTGTGAGTTACCATTATAACAAGACATTCTTTGGATATTTCTTTTAACAGTTTAACTATCGAAAGTCCTGTCTCACTGTCTAGGTTTCCGGTCGGCTCATCGGCAAGTATCACTCCTGTCTGTTTTGCCAGTGCTCTCGCAATGGATAATCTCTGTTTCTGGCCACTTGAAAGTTCATTTGCAGGATGTGTTTCATATCCTTTAAGACCAACCTTTTCTATATAAGTCATCGCCAGACTCTCTGCTTCTTCTTTGCTCTTTCCCATCGCAAAAAGACCGCTCACGATATTGTCAAGCACCGTATAATGTCCTATAAGACTGTAATCCTGAAAAATATAGCCGACTTTTCTTCTTCTGTATTCTTCCCAGTCTGCATCGTCATACTGAAATGTAGGCTCACCGTCAACATACATCTCACCGTCATCATAACCTGTCATTCCTCCGATAACATTAAGAAGCGTGGACTTACCTCCACCGCTCTCGCCCGTTATCGCAACGAACTCGCCAAAATAAAAATCAAGATTTATCTTGTGAAGTGCCTGAGTAACTTCATTCTCAGAAATATAACTCTTGCTCACACCCGCAAGACTGATTTTAGCTTTGCTCATATTTTCTCTCCTTCTCTTTTATCAGATTATATATCAGATTTTGTATATTTTATACAAATATCTGAGTATTTAATTCACAAATACATAAAATATTTTACCATATTTTTTTTATAATTTCATCAATTATTTTAAATTTTCATAAACAAATCTATGCTTTTTCACATATTTTTCACATATTTCACAATATCAAAAACTATTTTAATCAAATATAATTAAAAAAAAACAGTTAAAATCAAATTTTCGGTATTCACTCCATATATCAAATATATGAAACCGGAATCTCCAATTCTAACTGTTTTATTTACAAATCATTTATATCTCTGTTTAATTTTCACATTCAGCCACACTAATATTACTATTCAAGTGTAACAGTTCAGCCTTGCATTTCTTACATTCAAGTTCTCTTTTAACAAATATTTTATTGATTATCATTTTTCAGTAGTCTGTCAATAATATCATAATGCATATCAATAGCGTACATACATAAATCTCTTTTATTCTCTACAAGTCCGCTGAATATAAGTGAATGGCTTTTCAATAATTTTTTGTAATCCTCTGCATCTGACTTTTCCAGCACTTTATTTATCCACTCTCTGTAAACACCTATAACAGCATCCATTATCGTTATCCAGAATGAATTATCAGTTGCAAGCATCAGATTTTTATGAAAATCTTCATCCAGCAGGGCAATCTCATCATTTCCGGCAATCTCCATTTTTTCAAGGATAAGCTGCATTGTAACCCTCCACTTTTCCTGTGTACCTTTATCAAACACTGCCATACACACCATCTTGTCCATATATCTTCTAAACGAACATATTTCTTCTTTTGTGGTGCTGTCAATAGTGAGCATTATGCGTATCATATCCTGTATCGCACCAACAGAATTTTTTGAAACATAATTTCCGGAGCCCTGCCTCCTCTCAACAATGCCCATTCCATTAAGCATACTTAAAGCTTCTCTGATTGAATTTCTGCTTATTGATAACTTCTGTGCGATAACTCTTTCAGCGGGGAGTCTGTCCCCGACTTTTAATATATTTTCCTGCAAAAGACCACATATATATTCTATTACTTTTTTATATTCCTGTTTATTTGTCTCCTGCATACCCCATCCTTTCCACATAAAGTTCTACCATAGCCACTACCCCGTCAACACCAAGTTTTGTCACATCAAGACAAAGGTCATAGTTTCCTGAATATCCCCAGATTGTCCCTGCGTAAAAACTCTGATAATTTGACCTTCTCTCATCAGTTTCATCCACAAGATTTTCCGCTTTTCTCTCTGATATACCATGTTTTTTCTGTATATAATTTACTCTGCTTTTTTTATCACCGCTTATAAAAAGTCTTATTACATCTTTTCTGTCCTTAAATGCCTCATTTGATGCCCTGCCTATGACAATGAAAGAATTTTCCTTAAGCAGCATTTCAAAAGCTTTCTTTGGCGTATCATATGTAGACACACTCTCTTCTAAAGCTATCGAATATATAAGTGAATTAACAGGTTTTTCAGCAAAAAAGTTCGGATATCTGTCATATGCACCGCTTTTTATTGCCAACTCCTTTATCCCCTTTTTGTCATAAAATGGAATATTAAATTTTTTGGCAAGTGCCCTGCCTACAGTATCACCCTTACATCCACATTCTCTCCCTATAGTTATTATCATATCTCTTTCCCTCCCGTCTTTAAATATACAAAGTTATTGTTATCTTATTGTCTGCCGCCTGCTTGATAGTGTTAATCCTCATTTCTGCACACGTTTTTTTGTGCATAATGTGAGATATAATACACTATATAAAATTGGCAAAAATAGAAGCCCCGACAACAGTTATTATCCCTGCAACAGCAATAGAAAGACTGCTCATTGCTCCCTCTATCTCTCCCATTTCCATTGCCTTTGCCGTTCCTATGGCATGGGATGCTGAACCTATGGCAAGTCCTTTTGCTATCGGCTCTGTTATCCTAAATATCTTACATATAAAATCAGCAAGTATATTACCTAAAACTCCCGTCACTATAATAACGGCTACCGTGATAGTCACATATCCGCCTAACTCCTCGGAAACTCCCATGCCTATAGCCGTTGTGATTGACTTTGGAAGCATTGTGACATACTCTTTGTGTGACAATGACATTATTTTTGACAGAACAAACACTGTCACAAGGCTTGTCAGAACTCCCGACAGGATACCTGCGATAACGGCTTTCCAATGAGTTTTAAGAAGCTCTATCTGCTCGTACAGAGGAATGGCAAGACAGACCGTGGCAGGTGTCAGAAACCAGCTAAGATATGACGCCCCCTTATTGTAAGTGTCATAATCAACATCTGCTATTAGAAGGACTACTATGGTGACTGCGATAGATACCAGCAGAGGATTAAATATCCCAAGATGTGTCTTTCTTTTCAGGAACATACCGAGTGCGTATGCTAAAAGACTTAATGTAACTCCTGCAAATGCTGATATTTCAAAAAATTCATTTAATGTACTGCCCATGATGAGCCTCCTTTATCTGTTCTTTTTAATCTTTATAAGAAATTGTGTAACGACACCGCTCACACCCATTACCGTAAATACGCATACGACCGTGATTATGCTCACCGGGACAAGCACAGGTTTTAATACTCCCCATGATGCCATAAGACCCACACCTGCCGGTATAAACATAACAGGCATTGTGGCAATAAAAAATTTACCCGCCTCCCTGACGCTTTCAAGCCTGATAATTCCAGTCATAAGTCCGACAAACAATATGAGCATACCGTATATGCTCGCCGGCACAGGTAACGGAAGAAGATATTTTAATATCTCACCTATCATTGAGATTGCAAGAATAATAAGAAATTGTTTTAAGTATTTCATCATTGCTCCTTTTCGTTTATTATTTTTTCTGAATAATTTAGAAATATTTAACCATTATAAATTGGTTCTACCAATTATTATATTCGTTTTTAATATTTTGTCAAGAAAGAGCAAAAATGAATTATTTTCGCTGTGGCTTTTTAACGCAGAGACTGATATAAAATTTCCGACTCATGGACGGCTCTCTGCCTCTAACGCCATTCGCTGAAAAGTTTATATCAGTCTCTGCTGTTTATATATGCTTTTTTATTTTATGCAGTGTATCTTGCCAGTCCATTTGTTATCCCTGACTCTATTTTTGCTTTTGCTAATGTAAGCTGTATTATAAATGTTACGGTCATAAATATCTTCATCTTTTTCAGTCCTCTTATCGTATGCTTTTCAAATTGAAAATGAGAAGATAATCAATAATAAAAAGCACAAGATTTATCATCAAAAAAATCTCTTTGTATAAAATAGACAAAAGAAAAAGAATAAATATGTGAAAAATGCAAATAGAAAATATGGAAACATTATGTTACCATATGAAAAAGTTTTGAATTATCATATTAATTGTAACAGTTCAGCCTCTCATTTATTACATTCGTAAACTTGACAGCAAGCTGTCAGTCGCTGCTATGCAGCTTGTGTTTACTTCATTTCATAAATGAAAGGCTATTCCGCCCAAAAAAACAAGCCAATAATACATCGAGCAAGCTCGTGTATTATTGACTTATCTTTTTTTGGCTGAACTGTTACTATTAATTCTAAAATTGATACATCTTAAAATTGCGAAAAATGAATTAGATAAAATTGATTTTTTGAACAAAAGAAAGTCAAATCGAAAAATATCTTCTAAAATAAGTTATTTTTACGCAATAAATATTTAAAATCTTAAAATTTTTTCAAAAAACAATCAGCAAAATAAATTGAAAAATCACAGGAAAATTACTATAATGGAGGAAAGTATATGGGGAAAAGACATGGTTTAACAAACAAAAATACGGAACAGGACAACAATAATAATTATAGAAATGGCTCGAAAGAGACAGGGATTTACAGAAACCACAAAGATGGTGTCGCATACAAACTTTTTTCGGGTAAGAAAGAGTCATTGTCGTTGTATAACAGCATAATGAGAACAGATTACACCGACCCTGATGAGCTTGAGGTAGTAACATTAAACAGTGCAATTTACATTGGCAGAAAAAATGACAATGCAATAATATTGCATTTTAATATGCTGCTTACGGAGTTTCAGACAACTTTCAATCCGAATATGCCGCTTAGAACACTTATATATGTATCAAATGAATACGAAAAATATATAGCGGAGCATGAATTAAATCTATATTCGGAATATATACAGAAAATACCTACACCATATTTTGTAACATTATACTATGGAAGTAAAGAACAGCCCGAAAAACAGATATTAAGACTATCAGATGCATATAAAAACAAAACTGAAAATCCGGAGCTTGAACTTATGGTAACACAGTATAATGTAAATCCAAGCTACAATGAAGAGCTGAAAAGACGCTGTCCGGAGCTGGACGGTTACATAAAATATGTCGAAAAAACCAGAAAATATCATAAAACCGGTATGACATATGAAGAAGCAGTCAAAAAATCAGTAGATGAGTGTATCGAAGAAGGTATTCTAAAAGAGTTTTTCGTAAAAAACAAGGCAGAGGTGATTTCGATGACGATATTTGAGTATGACGAAGAAGAACACATGAGACTTGAAAGAGAAGAACAGTATAGGAAAGGCGAAGAAGCCGGAGAAGCCCGTGGGATTGAAATTGGAGAAGCCCGTGGAATTGAAATTGGAGAAAACCGTGGAAGAAGTGAGGGATTAAAAAATCAGATAAGAAAGAAACTTGCAAAGGGAAAAGCGATTCCACAGATAGCAGATGAAGTAGAAGAAACAGAGGAAAAAGTGATTGAACTGATAAAAGAAATTGAGACGGAGCAGGTGTAGGGGGGAGAATATGAGTTTTGGGTTTTGTACTTTTTTAGGTTACCGCTTATCGCAAAAATTGACCGTTCGTCGCATTGTAATGGAATATTGCAGATATGTTTGTTAAGATAAAGTTAATCAAAAATTGCAATGTTTGAAATTTAATTTAAGAGGAAGGGATAGTTTTGGAGTTATATTCGGGCGAAGATTGACTTTTTTGGCTTAAAAAGTTTTTTTAGTTAAAGGTTTAAGGTGAAACTACGGTAAATTATAGTTGAGATAAAGTTACAAAAGGACTCTCGTTCTTTAGGTTATCTGGGAGTGATAATGTTCTTGAAGTTAAGGAAAGAAGTAAATTAAAGGTCTATTAAGCAGTTAAAATTATTCGTTTTTTCAGGAAAGTTTTTTGTATATATGTTTATAAATGTGTGAGTATGTAATAGATAAAGATAATGCTTATGCGAAAAATGACAAAGGAGTTTTGATGTTGAGCATGGGTGGATTTTGTGTGCCGGAAATGGTTAGTATAAGAGTAAGGATGTTTTTGTGGTGTTTACTAACTTAAAGACTTTGCTTATAAAGAGAGCTATGCACATGAAGGATATAAAGAGGGGTCATATTCTAAAATAAATGATATTGATACAAAAATGGATTTGGAAAATAATCATAGGGGAAGAAATTTGGGGGAGATTT
>ERZ860590.1324-NODE-1324-length-13288-cov-3.323661_pt1 | contig 13288 bp, 10 predicted proteins | sample MGYA00509975_ERZ860590 | MGnify/ENA primary metagenome ERZ860590 (study PRJEB30046, sample SAMN00715250) | human gut metagenome | study: EMG produced TPA metagenomics assembly of the A metagenome-wide association study of gut microbiota in type 2... | reverse complement strand
CTGCTACGAGGCAGATACCGCCAAGGTGCATTTCTCCGTTCTCATCCTCAGAAAGGTACTTGTCACATACACCGTTGAATGCCTTTACACCGTACTCACGGTAGCTCTCAGGGAGATAGCCGAGACGGACACCCTTTAAAAGTGCGTAAGCCATGATGGAGCTTCCGCTTGTCTCAAGATAGTTAGGCTCAAGCTTGCCATAGTTGACAACCTGATACCACATGCCGCTCTCATCCTGATACTTTAACATAGCTTCCATGAGGTCTGTGAATGTGTCCTTTAAAAGCTGTGTATCCTTGCAGTCAGGGTCAGCCTTGTCGATGGTGTCGAGAAGTGCCATCGAGTACCAGCCGAGTGCGCGAAGCCAGAAGTTCTGTGACAAACCTGTTACCGGGTCGCACCAGAACATCTCGCGTGAGTGGTCATATGCATGCTTGTAAAGACCTGTCACAGGATCCTTCATGCTCTTTATAACATTCTTGAACTGGAGGAAAATGTCGTCATAGTTATTCTTATCGTTAAAACGTGTCTCATATTCCATGTAGAATGGCTGGCACATATAAAGTCCGTCAAGCCATACTTGATTAGGGTAGATGTTCTTGTGCCAGAAGCTTCCCTCTGCTGTACGAGGCATGAGCTTAATCTGGCTGTAGATGAGGTCTATCGCTTTGCGGTACTTTTCCTTGCCAGTGAGGTCGTACAGCTCGAAGAGAGTCTTTCCTGCATTCACATTGTCAATGTTAAGCTCGGATACATCATAGCCATCAATCGTCCCATCATCGTGAACGCGGTAGTCGATGAAAGCATCGGCAAAATCAAAATATTCCTGTTTCTTTGTGATGGAGTACATCTCAAGAAGGGCTTTAATCATACACCCATCGATATAGTTCCATGTGGATTTGAGTCCCTGCAAAATCTTTTCTATATTCCAGATAGGTCTGTCGGGTGTGCTCTTTGTAAGAAGCTCTTCTATGTACCTGTCGATTACACTATAATCCATAGCTTTCCTCCATGTCTTGTTATTTATGCAATATTATAAATGAAAATGGCATCGAAAACAATGAGTAATTATACTCATTGTTTTAGGTGGCAAAAAACTTATATTTTTAAGTGTCAGAACCTGTTTTATATCATAATTCCCGACTTTTCCTTATTCTTATCAATAATCTTATTAAGCTTGCGGAATGGGATTGCTCCGACAAGTCCGATAAAGAGTGAGACAAGCAGATATACGGAAAGTTTTGCTATGTATGTCCAGTAGCTGTTCTCGTAAAGTCCGCCGATTGTTTCCTTCATGGCATTCATGCCGAACTGGAACGGAAGGTAATTGTACAGTGAATGGAACACTTTCGGAAGTGTCTCGATAGGGAATGTACAACCGGCTCCTGCAACCTGTACAACCATTACAACAACGGCGAGTGCTTCACCGATATTGCCGAGTGCGACAGTGAGTGAGTATATGAACAGTGTGAATACAAAGCTGCACATCGCTCCTGCGAACCAGAACATGACAGGGTGCTCACACTGTATGCCTATAAAGTGTAAATCTCCGAGAACAGTGATAAGTGTCTGCAGCTGTCCTACGAGGAAGAAGAGCATATATCTTCCGAAGTATGCATGTCTTGGGCAGATTCCGCTCACACCCGGTATAGGGTGAACCTTTACATGTATTATCGCTACGAGGATGAGAGCGCCTACCCACAGTGCAAGCACTGTGTAGAACGGAGCCATGGCGGAGCCGTAATTCTCAATAGGATATATGCGGACTGTGTCAAGGGACACAGGGGAGGATGCGAACTCTCCGAGCAGTTCAGGATTGCTGTCCATAACTTCTATGAGCTTATTGTAGTTTTCATTGTCTGACAGCTCGCTCATATTCTCGGTCAGAGTCTTGATGTAGTCGGATAACTCCTGTGCAAGCTCAAGTGTTGTGTCAAGATTGGTATTTCCATCGGCAAGCGTGTCAGAATAGCTGGTAAGGACATTATCTGTGCTGCCTAAGTTGAGATTAAAGCTTGACAATGCATTTACTGTAGTATTTAATGCAGCCTGTGCATTTGTCACTGTGGAGCTTAGCTGAGGCTTAACTGAGCTGCTGTAGGTGTCTTTAAGCACTGCTATGTCATTGGAGCAGTGCTCAAGCTCTGCCTGAATCTTGTCTATAAGGTCATTTGAGTTGGACACAGCCACGGCTGATGATGAACCTACATGGTCGGCGTCGGATTTAACGAGGTCGAACTGTCCGCGGATGGCATTAATCTGGGAATTTATTTTTTCATCACCCTTTGCTTCTATTCCGGCGACAGAGCTGTTAAATATCTCTTTTGCATAAGGAATCATGTTGTTCACGGCACCTATACCGTTGAGGACGATCGTGGATACGGTCTGTGCGGATGAAAGGTCGCTGTTTACCACATTGGATATCATGGTAAGTGTTCCGTCAATCATGTCAAGGCTTGAAAGCATCATATCAGATACAGTGTTAACTGTGTTGGTGGAACTGTTAACCATTGTCTGCATACTTGAGAGGGAAGTTTTACTGCTGTCTAATACAGTGTCAAGACTTGGAAGCATAATCTTAGTTGTGGATATGATACTCTGTGCTGAGTCCATAATGCCCTTGAAGGAGGACAGAATGTTGATATATGTATCCATATCTGATGAAAGGGCAGTCAGCTTCTCAGTCATTGTATCAGCGATGCTCACTCCGTCTGAATCAGTTGCGGATATGACATTTCCTGCTTTCATGGCTGACTCGGCAAGAGTGCTTATGAATGTGGCATTGACCTGCTGGCGCACAGTCTTTTGTGCCTTCTGTGTTATCTTAGGTGCAATGGCATTCTTCTTTCCGTTCTCATAATATATAATCTGAGGATGTTCAAGGTCTCCGGTTAAGAAGCTCACCATATCCTCTGAGAATGTCTCAGGGATTACAAGTGCAGCGTAGTAATCGCCTGCCTTGACACCTTCTATTGTCTCATCGGAGTTGTCTGTGAATACCCAGCCGATAGTGTTGTTGGCTTGCAGTGCTTCGACAACAGTGGCACCTATATTGATTTCAAGCCCCGAAATCTCAGCGCCTGCGTCATCGGAGACGACAGCAACCTTGATATTTCCTGTGGAGCTTGGTCCATAGGGATCCCAGTTGGAAAAAATATTAAACCATGCATACAGTGAAGGAAGAATCGAAAGGCCAAGGATTATGACAACAGCTATCACGTTGGTCGATATTTTTTTCATGTCATTTGTGAATACTTTAAGTATCTTATTCATCGAATTCATCCTCCTTTACTAAGTTATATCCCACAAATCTACTTTCGGTGTTATTGCCGGTGTCTGCGGAATCCATGGAAGCACTATTTCCTACAGTACTGTTTTTTAAAGAGTCATCTGCAAAAAGGCTGTTTTCTGAAAAAGGCTTTTCAAGGGATACTCTGTTCGGTGCAGACAGTTCATTATCATCATTATTGCTGTCGGCTGCGCTGTATTCGCCGGCGGTGCTGCTTTTTGATGTACTCTTTTTATTTTTTTTCTTTTTGTCTTTCTTCTTATTTTTATCTTTTTCACTTTTTTTGGAATGGTTGTTTTCTAAACCGCTCTCATCCATAAAGATGCTTTCGCTGTCATCGTCCTTCGCATTATCGGACTTATTGCCGGACTTGTTCTTTTTCTTGATGTCTTTGCCGTCTTTCTTATCTTTTTTATCTTTATCCTTTTTGTGTTTCTTGTCCTTATCTTTATCTTTTTTCTTCTTATCCTTTTTGCCGGAGGATTTCTTTTTCTTGTCTTCTGATACGGAAGCTTCAGTGGAAGCGTCATTTTCAAGGCTGCTGTCAGAGGCGAGGCTCTTCTTTATTATGTCGGTGTCGATTTCCGATGAATATATATCGGAAGCAGCATGTGAGATTCCCTTATCCTCGTCAATCTTTACGGATTCCTTGGCGGATGCAAGGATATCGCGTGCTTCGGCTTTTACGGATGCAATTTTACCATTCATGCCGTTTATTCCGGATTCAAGAAGCGGAACAGGTTCAGCTTCATTGCCTGTGATAGAGTTGATGCGGTGCTGTAAATTGTAGTCACCATACTCTACAACTATCAGGTAAGCTGATATTGCAAAAAGTGATACAATCCACAATATAAGCCATATAACCTTATTGCTGTCTGTTATAAACATCAGCGCTAAGAATATCATAGGAATGATAAGCACACATAAAAGTCCGATATGAATACGCTTCAAATTCTGTGCGTGGAGCTTACCCTGAAAATCAGCAAGCTCGCCATATATATCAGATTTGTTTTCTTTTATCTTCTTAGACATATACAATCTCCTTTATTAATCACATATTTTACATCATTCCTGTATCTTCCATTCTCTCTTCCACGAAGTGATTAATCTTCATGAAAGGTATTCTGATTACAAGTCCGATTACAAGTGCAGCGACAGCAAATATCATAAGCTGTGCAAGATTCGTTATATAAGCTGAACCGTACATTCCCGCAACAGTCTCACGCATCGCGTTGATTGCGTAAGGGAATGGAAAGAAAATGTATATGTTCTGGTATACCTGCGGAAGCATCTCGATAGGGAAGGTTCCGCTTGAGCCTGCAATCTGTAAAACCATGACAACAACGGCAAGCGCTTTACCAAGGTCGCCAAAGGAGATTGCAAGAGAGTATATAAGCAGTGTAAATGTAAAGCTTGCAAGTACGGCAACCAGATAGAACAGTCCCGGTTCAAGTACCTGACTGTGGAGCAGATGAATGTCACCGAGCACTACGATTGCAGCCTGAATCTGTCCGAGGAGGAAGAATGTAAGGTAGCGTCCGAAGAAAAGGTGGCGCGGCTTCACATTCAGAAGACCTGTAGGGTCGGCATGAACCTTGACAAGCGATACAAGAAGTGTTCCTCCTACCCACAGGGCAAGTATCGTATAGAACGGTGTCATTCCTGAGCCGTAGTTTTCCACAGGATAGATTTCTTCAGTTACCATGTTGACAGGTTCGGCAAAAAACTCACCGTACAGCTCGGAATCGCCGCCGAGGAACTGTGTAACCATATCTATCTTATCGCTCTCGGATGTGTTATTTATCCAGTCAATAACATTGTCAAGCTCTGTTATGACATTGTCTATAACCTCCTGAATCTGGGAAAGGCTCTCATTTGACTTGTCTACTGTGTCGGACACACCATTTAGAATCTCACCCGCATCATTTAACGCACTTGTGAGACTTGACATGATGGAGTTGACACTTGAGAGTGTCTGCGATATAGAGTCGTTAAGGCTGTTAAGCTGAGGCTCCGCATTGTCAGCATAGTTGTTATATAAGTCGTCAAGCTGCTTCTTGCATGAAGTAAGAGATGACTTAATGCCGGATACAAGTGTATCGACAGCAGCCTGTGTGAGAACTCCGTTACCGGCAGCCTGTGAAGTGAGTGAGCCGATGGAGTTGATAATCTGTGTTACAACTGTATCTAATACTCCAAGGTCAGGAGCGTTCGGAATATCAATATTGCTTACATAGTACTCAGCGATCAGAAGCTTAAGGCTCTTCATCTGGGTACTGAGCTGTGAAGTGTCGGCATTCAGCTTGGAAATACTGTCTGCAACCGCCTGGGAATCACTTGCGAGTGTTGTATTGTCAAGCAGTGTGGCAATATTGTCAAGGGATGCAGACATGTCGTTTATGAGTGTCTTTAACTGTGTACTGAAAGTGCCAAGCGCCGAGCGGCTGTTAGAAAAAGCTGCCTGTGCGTTGTTAAGACTTGCAGTGGCACTGCTTATGCCTGATGCAAGATTGCTTATCTGTGAATTGGTATCGGCAAGGCTGCCGGTAAGGCTGGTATTGCCGTTTACAAGCATAGTAAGTGTATTATTATAGGAAGAAAGGTTTTCACGCAGACGGACAAGCTTGTCATTGAGTGTGGTCGCACGGTCCTCGCTTTCAATGTCGGAGGAGATAGTGTTGGTCTCTGTGAAAATGGTGCTTACGACAACCTCGATGAACTTAGTGTTGATTGTCTGCTGAAGTGAACCTACGGCTGTGTCTGTAATCTTGGTTGCTATGGCATTTTTCTTTTCGTTCTCATAATATGTAATAACAGGATGTTCGAAATCAGTGTCAAATACAGTGTACATGCTCTCTGTGAAATCTGAACCGATTGTGACACCGGCATAATAATCACCGGCTTCAACGCCTTTAATAACTTCATCTGCGCTGCCACAGGCGACCCAGTCGATGCTGTCATTGGTTTTTAATTCCTCTAATACGTCAGAGCCCATATTTTTGTAGGTGCCGTCCTCAAGCGTGTAACCGGCATCCTCGGATGCTATTGCAATCTTGATATTGGAGGTGCTGCCGTATGGGTCATGATTAGAATAGATATTAAACCATGCATACAGCGATGGAAGAATGCACAGACCAAGTGCGATGGCAAGTGCGAACGGACTTCTTATAAGTCTTTTTAAGTCCCGGACGAAGATGGTCAAAGTGTTTTTCATGATGAATTCCTTTCCTTTTTCTAATGACTTCATTATATTATATTTTATATACGAAGATTTTTGATGGTGCTTGTGCCAGTATCGAATTAAGATGCTGACACCACATTAACATATTATATGGCTTATATAGTTACAGTCAATGCAATGTTGTAACTAGGTTTTAGCGGTCAACGTTCTTTATAATAGCACATATAACATAAATGACTAGTAGTCAGTTTCTAAAATTTTTATTAAATTTACTATTTATTCCATTTTCTATCAGTTATGTGTACTAAGTAAATGGTTAAAAAGTACTATTGGATGAAAAATTTGGACTTGCTTTTTTTGATTTTGTGAGTACAATATGTGAATGTATCAGTGAGCGCAGAAGGCACCCACATATTACACTAAAACTAAATATAGAGAAAGGAGTGAGTTCATGGGAGATTTAAAGGAAAAAATAATGGAAGAGCTCAACTGCGAGACTGTATTTACCATTCATATCGGAAATTTTAATATTCCGATTGCCGAGTCTACTGTCATTACATGGGTTATCATGGTGATTTTACTTGCACTGTGTATATTCCTGACAAGAGGGCTGAAGGTTAAGAATGTAAGCCGAAGACAGCTTGTTGCGGAATCCATTGTAGGCTGGCTTGAGAAGTTCGTGATTGGAATGACCGGAGAAGAAGGAAAATCCTTCGTGCCATATCTTTGTTCAGTACTTCTGTACATAGGCTTTGCCAACCTGATTGGTCTGTGCGGAGTAAAACCGCCGACGAAGGATCTCAATGTAACAGCAGCACTTGCCGTTATGAGTATTGTGCTCGTCCAGTACGCGGGAATACACAGGAAGGGCTTTAAGGGCTGGCTTAAGAGCTTTACACAGCCTATGGCGATAGTTACGCCAATCAACATTCTTGAGTTGTTCATCAAGCCGTTGTCACTTTGTATGCGACTTTTTGGTAACGTATTAGGTGCTTTTGTTATTATGGAGTTACTTAAGTCATTAATTCCGGTTGTACTGCCGGTACCATTCAGTTTTTACTTTGATATTTTTGACGGTTTAATTCAGGCATACGTTTTTGTATTTTTAACATCACTTTATATTAAGGAAGCAGTCGAAGAGTAAGCGGCTGCACATGCGGGTCTGTCACTGCGACAGGCAGGACAGAGTAAAATTAATCTATTAACATGCCGCAAGGCGGCAGAACGGAGGAAAATATGGGAATTGCATTAGGAGCAGGAATTGCAGCATTAGCATGTATAGGAGCCGGTATCGGTATCGGTATCGCAGCAGGTAAGGCAACAGAGGCAGTCGCTAGACAGCCGGAGGCAGAGAGCAAGATAACAAAGCTTTTACTTTTAGGTGGTGCGCTTGCAGAGGCAACTGCTATTTACGGTTTCGTTGTAGCTATCCTTATCATCATCTTACTTGGTTAATCAAGTCAGAAAAATACAAGATAAGGAGAGGATAGCATGTTAAGAATAGATATTAATCTGTTATTTACCGTTATCAACCTGATTATCATCTATGTAATCATTCGTAAGCTTTTATTCAAGCCGGTTAAGAAAATAATCGCACAGCGTGAGGCTGAGATTAACAAGCAGTACGAGGATGCAAAGGCGACTCAGGACAATGCAGATGCTCTTAAGGTTCAGTATGAGCAGGCATTGAGCGGAGCACAGGAAGAGAAGGCAGCAGTTATAAGTGATGCAAGAGTTAAGGCAGGAGCAGAGTACGACAGAATCGTTGCAGATGCCAAGACAGCGGCAGACAAGCTTATGGATGATGCGAGAAAAGAAGCAGCTAAGGAACAGGAGAAGACCATCAAGCAGGCTAAGGATCAGATTGAGGAGCTCGTCGTTGCAGCTACAGCTAAGGTTGTTGCTTCAGGACAGGGCGAGGCTGCTGACAGGGAACTCTATAACCAATTTTTGACAAAGACGGGTGAGAACAAGTGATTAGTACAGCAAAAGATTATGCTAAGACATTGCGCGAACTGAATATTGCAGCGAACATAGTGGGACAGGCAGATGACATCTTTACTGCTGTACCGCAGATTGCGGAGGAATTTGCCAATCCTTCAATATCGCTTGCATCCAAGCACAATGTGATTGAGAAGGTCTTTCCGTTACAGATTAGAGACTTTTTAAAGCTTCTGTGTGACAATTCTGACACAGGTCTGTGGAAGGACATAGTTAAGGCGTACAGGGAGGCAGCTCCTGAGCGCAAGGGAGAGTTCGTTGTTACTCTTAAGTATGTGACAGCACCTACTGACGAGCAGCTTCAGGGTATCAAGGACTTCGTGGCAAAGCAGTATAACACAACAGAGTTTACATTTGAGCTTGAGGAAGATAAGTCCCTCGGCGGTGGCTTTGTCATTCAGGCAGGCAATGACGTATTCGATTGGAGCACAAGCGGCAGAATGAAGCAGTTCAAAGAGCAGCTTGCCAAGGCTGAGATCGGTGCGACAGCCAGCACAGAAAATATCATTTCCATATTAAAGAGTGAGATTGACAATTTTGAGCTTGAAGCACAGGATAAGGAAGTCGGCGTGGTAAGCTATGTCGGTGACGGAATTGCCAATATCAACGGAATTGACCATGCGGCATACGGTGAGATAGTTATATTTGACTGCGGCGTTAAGGGTATGGTTCAGGATGTAAGAAAAGACGAGATAGGCTGTATCCTCTTCGGACGTGATACAGAGATTAAGGAAGGCTCAAGAGTTGCACGTACAGGCAAGAGAGCAGGTATACCGGTTGGCGAAGGCTTCCTTGGCAGAATTATCGATGCACTCGGAGCACCTATAGACGGAGCCGGCCCTGTTAAGGAAAACGGATACCGTCCTATAGAGCAGCCTGCACCATCTATTGTAGACCGTAAGTCGGTTTCGGTACCTATGGAGACAGGTATTCTTGCAATCGATTCCATGTTCCCTATAGGACGTGGGCAGAGAGAGCTTATCATTGGTGACCGTCAGACAGGTAAGACATCAATCGCCATTGATACTATCTTAAATCAGAAGGGCAAGGATGTTGTGTGCGTATATGTCGCTATCGGACAGAAGGCATCAACAATAGCCAAGCTTGTAAATACATTAAAGCAGCACGATGCGATGGATTATACAATTATCGTATCTGCTACGGCATCCGATCCGGCACCTCTTCAGTACATAGCACCTTATTCAGGAACAGCTATGGCTGAATATTTCATGCATCAGGGCAAGGATGTCCTTATCGTATACGATGACCTCAGTAAACATGCGGTAGCATATCGTGCACTTTCACTCTTACTTGAGCGTTCACCTGGACGTGAGGCTTATCCTGGAGATGTATTCTACTTACATTCAAGACTTCTTGAGCGTTCGGCAAGACTCTCAGATGAACTTGGCGGTGGTTCAATCACAGCTCTTCCTATCATTGAGACTCAGGCGGGCGATGTATCTGCATACATTCCTACGAATGTTATTTCTATCACTGATGGACAGATATTCCTTGAGAGCGACCTCTTCTTCTCAGGTATGAGACCGGCGGTTAACGTAGGTCTTTCTGTATCGCGAGTAGGTGGTGCGGCTCAGACTAAGGCTATGAAGAAGGCAGCAGGTAGTATCCGTATCGACCTTGCACAGTTCAGAGAGATGGAAGTGTTCACACAGTTCGCTTCTGACCTTGACAACGCAACTAAGGAGCAGTTACAGCATGGTCATGCACTTATGGAGCTGTTAAAGCAGCCTCTTTGCAGACCGTTAAGCACAGCAGAGCAGGTAATAACACTCTGTGCAGCTAACGGTAAGGTTATGCTTCCGCTTCCGCTTAAGAACGTAAAGGATTTCCAGATGAAGCTTCTTGATAATGTAAAGAATGAGCATCCGGAGATTATCACTCAGATAGAAAATGGCGGTAAGCTTGACGATGAGCTTAACAAGGCTATCGTTGAGGCTGCTAAGAGCTTCAGGGATGAATATATGGCTAAGGAGGGATAAGTCATGGCAAATGCACGTGAAATTCAAAGCCGAATGAAAAGTATTCAGGACACCATGAAAATCACTAACGCTATGTACATGATATCCTCCACGAAGCTGCGCAAGGCTAAAAAGAGTCTTGAAGAGACGGAACCTTACTTTAACGCTCTGCGTAACATGGTATCCCGTGTTGTAAGGCATCTGCCTGATGTCGAGAACCAGTATATGGATGTCAGACCGAACAAAGCACCGGAAGACCGTGTAAAGGGCTTCATCGTTGTTACGGCTGACAAAGGTCTTGCGGGAGCATACAACCACAATGTCCTTAAAAAAGCGATGGAAGAGATTGAGCAGTGTAAGAACTACAAGCTCTTCGTGGTTGGCGAGTTAGGAAGACAGTATTTTAAGAAAAAGAATATTCCGGTTGCGGAGCAGTTCCACTATACCGCACAGAATCCTTCGCTTCACAGAGCCAGAATTATCTGTGAGGAGGTTGTAGAGCAGTTCAAGGAGGGAGATCTTGATGAAGTATATGTAATCTATACATATATGAAATCCAGCATATCGACAGAGGTTGATATGATTAATCTCCTTCCGATAACAAGGGACATGGCTATGCAGCATGAGATGGAAAGACAGGGAGTATTTAATGAGGAGATAGAGCTTCAGCCTTCTCCTAATGCTCTTCTTAACAATATTGTACCGGATGTAATCATGGGCTACATATACGGAGCACTTATGGAATCCTTCTGCAGTGAGCAGAATGCCAGAATGAGCGCCATGCAGGTGGCAAATGACAGTGCATCGGAGATGATTCGTAATCTGTCCATAGAGTATAACAGAGCCAGACAGGCGATGATTACCCAGGAGATAACCGAGGTAATATCAGGTGCCAAGGCTCAGAAAAAGAAGAAAAAGGCCAGAAAGGAGGTCATGTAATAAATGAATACAAATGTTGTTAATACAGGAAAGATTGTTCAGGTTATGGGACCTGTTGTCGACGTTGTATTTGAAAACGGCGACCTTCCATGTATAAAGGATGCCTTAGAGGTCACATGTGAGGGAAAGAACCTCGTTATGGAGGTTGCACAGCACATAGGTGACAACACTGTCCGCTGTATCATGCTCGCAGCCAGCGAGGGTCTGTGCAGGGATATGGAAGTAAGGGCTACAGGAGCAGGTATCAAGGTTCCTGTCGGCAAGCAGACCTTGGGAAGATTGTTCAATGTATTAGGTGAAACTATAGATGGCGGTGAGTCACTTGATAATGGTGAGCACTGGGTAATTCACAGAGAGCCGCCTACGTTCGAGGAGCAGAGCCCTGTTGTCGAGATGTTAGAGACAGGTATCAAGGTTATCGACCTTTTAGCTCCTTATGCAAAGGGTGGTAAGATCGGTCTCTTCGGAGGTGCCGGAGTTGGTAAGACAGTCCTTATTCAGGAGCTTATCAGAAATATCGCTACAGAGCATGGCGGATATTCCATATTCACAGGTGTAGGAGAGCGTTCAAGAGAGGGTAATGACCTCTGGTCAGAAATGAAAGAGTCAGGCGTACTTGAAAAGACTGCCTTGGTATTCGGTCAGATGAACGAACCGCCTGGAGCGCGTATGAGAGTAGCTGAGACAGGACTTACAATGGCTGAGTACTTCCGTGATGAGGAACATCAGAACGTGCTTCTCTTCATCGATAACATTTTCCGTTTCGTACAGGCAGGTTCAGAGGTATCCGCACTTCTTGGACGTATGCCTTCAGCCGTAGGTTACCAGCCAACACTTGCAACAGAGGTAGGTGAGCTTCAGGAGAGAATCGCTTCTACAACGAAGGGTTCTGTTACATCGGTACAGGCTGTATACGTTCCTGCCGATGACCTTACAGACCCGGCACCTGCGACTACATTCGCACATCTCGATGCAACAACAGTTCTTTCACGTAAGATTGTTGAGCAGGGTATTTACCCGGCTGTTGACCCGCTTGAGTCAACATCAAGAATCCTTGAGGCAGATGTTGTAGGTGAGGAGCATTACGAGGTAGCCCGTAAGGTTCAGGCTATGCTTCAGAAGTATAAGGAGTTACAGGATATTATCGCTATTCTCGGTATGGAGGAGCTTTCCGACGAGGATAAGATTACCGTATACCGTGCAAGAAAGATTCAGCGTTTCTTATCACAGCCGTTCCATGTAGCTGAGAACTTCACAGGTGTTCCTGGTAAGTATGTCCCTGTTAAAGAGACAATAAGAGGCTTCAAGGCAATCATCGATGGTGATATGGACGAGTATCCGGAGGCTGCATTCTTCAATGTCGGAACAATAGATGAAGCTGTTGAGAAGGCAAAGAAAATGATGGAACAGCAGTAAAGGAGGCGGGGTAAGATGAGTTCATTTTATCTTAAAATATTAGCCTCCAACAAGGTATTCTTTTCCGGTAAGGCAGACATTCTTGTAGTTCCGGGCTTAGACGGTGAGATAGCAATAATGGCACATCATCAGAACATGGCGATTGCAACGACTATCGGTGATGTCCGTTTTAAGCCGGAGGGAAGCGATGAGTATATCGATGCTGTGGTCGGAATCGGTTTTGTCTATATTGCCAACAACCGTGTCACCATGATCGTCGATACGGCTGAGCGCCCTGAGGATATTGACGAGGTTCGTGCCAAGGCAGCAATGGAGCGTGCCAAGGAGCAGCTTCGTCAGAAACAGAGCATACAGGAGTACCATGTATCACAGGCTTCGCTTGCGAGAGCGGTCTACCGTTATCGTAAGGTTGGCAAGCACGACATAAACTAAACATATCCGGGACAGGGGTCAGACCCCATGTCCCAGCAAGCCGGGACATGG
>ERZ860590.1320-NODE-1320-length-13346-cov-2.919946_pt1 | contig 13346 bp, 16 predicted proteins | sample MGYA00509975_ERZ860590 | MGnify/ENA primary metagenome ERZ860590 (study PRJEB30046, sample SAMN00715250) | human gut metagenome | study: EMG produced TPA metagenomics assembly of the A metagenome-wide association study of gut microbiota in type 2... | reverse complement strand
GCTGGGGAGACCACGCAGAGGAGATGTATCTGTGCGGGGAGGCAATGGTACGTGCGATAGAGCAGGCGGATGAGGAGAAGATCGAAGAAGCACGGAAACGATGTGGAGAGAAATTTGCCAAATAAAAAAACAAAAATGATTCCGGTATTTCAAGAATTATCTGAAAAAATTGGCAAGCAAAAAGTGATTTGGAGATATGATCCTATATTCTTTTCGGATAGATATACGAAAGAATATCATTTGAAGGCATTTAAAAGTATTGCTGAGGCTTTAAGTGGATATACGGAAAAATGCGTGATTAGTTTTGTTGATATATATCCTAAAAATAAAAAAAATATGGATGGATTATCAAGTTATGAATTAAATGATGATGAACTGCGAGAATTTGCTGAAAAATTGAGCAAGATAGCTGCGGATAATAATATTAAGATTGGAAGTTGTGCAGAAAAAATAGATTTGGATGAATGTGGTATAATTCATAATTGCTGCATAGATAGAGAATTAATTGAAAAAATTATAGGATGTAAACTCAATGTTGGCAAAGACAAAAATCAGCGTAAAGAATGTGGATGCGTTGAAAGCGTTGAAATAGGTACTTATAATACATGCAAAAATGGATGTGCATATTGCTATGCAAATTATAGTTCAAAAAGTGTAGAAACAAATGCTGCCAAATATGATCCTTCGGCACCACTTCTATGTGGGAAAGTTCAAGAAGATGACAAAATAACAATTAGAAAAGTTGAGTCATTAAAAGATACGCAGCTAAGTATTTTTGATATGTGAGTTCATTTTTTATAATGTATATTTTTAAGAGTATTTTTGGCTCCATTTTGGCTCTAAAAATTTGAGGTGAGGTACACAAAAATGCAAAATAAGATGAATGTGAAGAATAAAACACACAAATGTGTACGAAGAAACAGCCAGATAAATCTCTCCGCCCAAGAGTTTGAATAATGTAAAAACAGCGGGAAGCCTTGAAAATCAAGGCTTCCTGTTTTCTTCGTCTACAAAATGTCGCTAAAAAGTGACGAAAAGTTATAAACTGAGTATGGTAAGTCTGAAGGTAAGGCTTTTCGGAGATCTGTTTATATTATATAATAATTGGCAGAGTGTACAGTGTGTATAAAGGAGCAGAACTAAATGAAAATGAAATGTGTTAATTCATATTTGTTCCAATAATGTATTTACAAGCGGCAATCGAGAATGTAGAGAAGATGTTACAATCAACATTCTTTGATATTCCCAATGATCAAAAATAAGAGGTAAAAAATGAGTAGTGTTGCAAGGCCAATTATTAAGCAAATTAAAGATAGTCGTGACGCTTTAGATTTCTTTGAGAAAGTATCGCTGCCTGAGGAAGATGAGAAAACGCAAGACATTATAATGAATTTTCCAACGGTTTATATTCATAATTGGCAGGAATCTGGAGATTTTGAAGTATATGTAGGTGAGTCGAATGATATTTTCAAAAGAACGCGCCAACATTATGATGCAGCTTCGGACAAGTCCAGATGGCAAAGTAAATTGTTAGAAAAAGATGCAAGCCTTTTTATAATAGGACATGAGCATTTTAATAAATCTTTAACGCTTGACATAGAGAACCGATTAATGCATTACATGATGAGCGTAGATCGTGTGAAGCATGTGTATAATTTGAGAGACAATCCTCAGACAAGTTATTATCCAATGGAGGAATTGGATGATATATTTGGTAAAATTTGGGGCGGACTTCGAAAAGAAAATAAGGAGTTATTTCCGTCGGAAAGTGCAATAAAAGATTCTGCAATATACAAAGCGTCACCACTACATAAACTTACGAAGGAGCAGGAAAAAGCAAGAGATCTGATCATTGATAAAGTTTCAAATGCACTGAAAAACAACGAAACGAGGCAACTTATTTTTATTGATGGAGAAGCAGGAACGGGAAAGACGGTTTTAAATAGCAGTACATTTTATGAACTGTATTGTCAGGCTGAAGAAAATAATAGAAATTTAAAGTGCTTTTTGCTGGTTAATCATGATGAACAGATTACGGTATATGAGCAGATAGCGGAAAAGCTTGGCTTGATTGAAAAATATGGACAAGTTGTAGGCAAACCCACGACTTTTATTAATAATCATTCAAAGGATGAACCGGTTGATGTTGCATTTGTGGATGAAGCTCATTTACTTCTTACACAAGGAAAACAATCGTATCGTGGTAAGAATCAATTGAATGATATTATGGATCGGGCTCGTGTGACGGTGGTCATGTTTGATGAAAATCAGATACTCACAACGGAGCAGTTTTGGGAGGCACAGATTCTTGAACAATATAGGAATCAGGCCAAACTGGAAGAGAATCATATAGTTTTGAAAAAGCAGCTTCGTATGCAGGCTGATCCAGCAACGATGGATTGGATTGATTCTTTCACAAAGGAAAGACGAGTAAAGAAAATTCCAAATACATTCGGTGGATATGCGATTAAAATTTTTGCCAATCCAGAATTACTTGATTTAGAAATTCAGAGACGAGCACAAGAAAGTGATTCGGCTTTATCAAGAATAATTGCCACATATGATTGGCAATATAGTTCTAACCATAAGATGGAAGATCAAGTAATGAAGTATTGGGAAGTATTAATCGGAAAATGGCATAAACCATGGAATCGTGAATTGGAGTCAGAACTATCGAAGAAAGAAAAACGAGATATTAAAGGTTTGGCATGGGCCGAGCAACCGCAGACTATTAATGAAGTTGGTTCAACATTTACAATACAGGGATTTGATCTTAACTATGCAGGCGTTATTTTAGGTCCGTCTGTAAAATATCGGGATGGGAAGATTATATTTGATCCGACGGCTAGCAAGAATGAAAAAGCGGTGCGTAATAGAACCTTGTCAGATGGTACAAAGCAGAAGTTTGGAGAAACATTAATTCAACATGAAGTAAGAGTATTAATGACACGTGGTGTTAATGGAATGTACATATACGCGTGTGACCCAGAACTTCGAGCTGCATTGTTAGAGGCTGCAAAATAAGGAGCAACCATGAAGTTAAAGAATGTTGTGATTGTGGTAGACAATATAGAACAATCTGTCAAATTTTATAAGAATCTGTTTGGTTTACAGGTGATTATGAGACAGGATGGTAATGTTATAATGTCAGAGGGACTTGTATTACAGGATGCAGAGGTATGGCGTGAAAGTACAGGAATAGCTACGACTCCGCATAACAACATGACAGAACTGTATTTTGAAGAAAATGACATGGAAGGGTTTATGAAGAAACTTGAATCGTATGATTGTACGATCCGTTATGTTACGAAAATAGCGGAACTTGAAGGTGGACAGAAGGTTGTAAGGTTTTATGATCCGAGCGGAAATCTTATTGAGGTGCGTACACCGTTGAGAAATTATTAGAGACAACAGATGCATTTGATAAATGCAAGGGAGAATAATTATGAAACAAGAGACAATAGACAGAATTCGAAAATTTACGGAAGACAGAGACTGGGATCAGTTTCATGCTCCTGCGAATCTCGCGAAGTCAATTGTGATCGAGGCAGCAGAATTATTGGAGTGTTTTCAATGGGCCGATGATGAATATGATCTGCAGCATGTGAAAGAAGAACTGGCGGATGTTATCGTTTATAGTCAGAATTTGCTGGACAAGTTAGGTCTTGATGTAGACGAGATTGTAAATATGAAGATGACAATGAATGAAGCAAAGTATCCGATCGAGAAAGCAAAAGGCAGTGCGGCAAAGTATGACCAGTTGTAACCGCTGAATTCACCTTGTGCAATTTTTGCACAAGGTGAGAATGCAAGTGGCGCAGTGGTGAAGCAATCAAAAGAAGGTGATCAGAATGGGGCTTTTTAAGAAGAAAAGTATCGTCAAGTCCTACGATAAGGAAAATAAGAGACCGGTAATCAAGGCGAGCATATGCAATGGGGAACAGGTTGCCGGTTTTAAGGATATCCACACGGGTAAGATCGAAGAGGTTATGCTGATCAGAAGTCGGGCAGATCTGGAGAATTTTAAAGCTATGTATGGAATCGATGAGGCGATAACGAAAGAATATTGAGCAGATAAAAGATATCTGGAAAGGATGAAAAATGGTAAAGAAAATAGTACGTGATCCGCTTTTCCTTGCACAGAAATCAGTGGAGGCAACAGAAGCGGATCGGCAGGTCGTGACGGATTTGCTAGATACTTTGAAAGCGAATTTAGATCACTGTGTTGGGATGGCTGCAAATATGATAGGGGTTCAGAAGAATATCATTGTGGTGGCAGCGGGACCGTTTCAGTTCCCGATGATCAATCCGGTGATCACGAAGAAAGACGGCGCGTATCAGACGGAGGAAGGGTGCCTTTCGCTGGATGGGGTGCGTCCATGCACCAGATATCAGGAGATTGAAGTGGATTATCTGGATCAGAATTTTAAGAAACAGCATGGAAAATATTCCGGCTGGACAGCACAGATCATCCAGCATGAGATAGACCACTGCAATGGGATTGTAATATAGGAGGCGATTTTCGTGACACACGAAGAATTTGAGAAAGCAGCACAATATTGGAACAACAAGGAGAAGACGGTGATGCCGCAGGAACAGTTGCGGCAGACAATCGAATTATAAGATGAGGAATTTTACATAATCCTGATTTGAGGGACGTGGTATAATAAGTGCACAGGCAAATAAGATAGAAGGTGAACGATTTGACACAAACACAGAGCAACCACCTGATCTTGGATTTCTCTCACGTATACTGTGACGAGAATATCCCACGCAATGATAAGCTTCACTGGATCCACTGTTCGGATATTCACGAGTGTGATCTGTATTGTTCTGATGCTGCGGTAACAGAGATCCACCGGAGAATAGATCCGTATGGAACCAGAGGTATCCATTTTCTGGATTCCGGCAATTATCATTATGTGACCAAAATTATGACTGACCGCATCGACGAACCATTTTCTCTGATTCTGTTCGACCATCACACGGATATGCAGTCCCCGATGATCGAGGGGATGATCAGTTGCGGCGATTGGGCAAGAAGTGTATTGCTGGACAATCCGCAGCTGCAGCAACTGATTTTGATCGGACCAAAGAAAGCGGATATTCAGGCAATTTATAATGACAAAGAATTTACAGCGAAGCAGAAGAAGCGCCTGAAGGAGAAACTGATCGCTTTCTCGGCGGAGGAGCTTCGCGCAGACGAAGGACACGAGAAAGTGGAACGGATCCGGATGGATGTACCGTTTTATATCTCCATTGATAAGGACGTTTTGGACGAACGGTATTGCGAGACGAACTGGAATCAGGGACGGATGTCACTCTCTTTGCTGGAGCATCTGCTGAGAGCATTTCTGGAAAACGGAAACATTCTGGGCATTGACATCTGCGGCGAATGCCAGCAGGGAATTCCTCTGCCGGAGTACATGGAAGCGGAGGAGAAGAACGCCAAGACAAACCGTAAGCTGTTTGAATTCCTGACGCATTACATACGGCGCAAATCCACAATCCCGCGGCAAAAGGCGCCGCGTCACAATGAGAAAGCCTGAATTTCTACTTTTTTACGCATGTAGATACCTGATATTTTTGTGAAATACTCCCTTTGAAAAATTTTCGAAGAAATCCTACAATAGAGGTAAGATAAGGAGGTTTTCGGAATGTATCAGGTTGGAGACTATATTGTGAAGGCATCAAACGGAGTCTGTAAGGTGAAGGCGATTGTTCATCCGGACTTTGTGAGCGACAAGAAGAAGCTATATTATTTGTTGACGCCGGTGGCGGATGAGAACGCAAATCTGTATGTTCCAATCGATCGTGGTAAGGAGAGTGCCCGCCCGGTGATGACAGAGAAAGAGGCAAAGGAACTGGTGAAGAAGATTCCGTCGATTGATGCGACCTGGATCAATAATGAGAGAGAACGGGAGCATAATTACAAGGACGCGGTACAGAGCAATGATCCCGAGCGTCTGGTCGGTATTATCAAGCTGATCTATGGACGCAAGAAGGCACGTGCCGAGCAGGGGAAGAAGACGACCGCCGTGGACGGAAGATATTATGATACCGCGGAGCGGCTTCTATATTCAGAATTGGAGCTTGCGATGCACAAGAATAAGGATGAGATTCTTGCGATGATTCGTGACTGTTGTAACGCTGAATAGAAGACCAACAACTTCCAGAGAGAGTGTGTGAATGGAATCAATGTAATAGTGGCAAAAACAGATAGAAGCAGGCTGGTAATTCATGTCAGTCTGCTTTTATTTACGATAATTTCACAAAGATTTACATAACCTTGATAGCAAGAGAACAGAATTTTGTTTAGCATAAGATCATAAGGATGTGATGAAGAGTGAATAAGAAAAGCCATATTATTTTTACAAAAAAAATGAATATTGAGTTGCCGGCAGGTTGCCGCAGAGGTCTTTATCTTGGTTCCATTCTGCCGGATCTGTTAGTACACACGTATCTGAGAGGACACACCTGGAAGGCATCCGGAGAAAAGGTTTTAACGAAACTGAAGGAGCTGGAAGAACTTGGTATCTTAAATGTGTGGACCGGGATTCGTTTTGGAATGCTTCTGCATTATTTAGAAGACTTCTTTACGATGGCACACAGTAGATATTTTCAGGGAAATCTTGTGGAGCATATTCGCTATGAGGTAAGGCTGTCGCGCTATATACGGGCATTTTTTGCCGGAAATTATAAATTGTATGATGGCGATCCGGAGAACACGCAGGTGTATTCGATGGAAGATCTGCATGAGCGTATCGTTTTATTGCAGAAGGACTATCAAAAAGAAATCAGGGAAGCAGAGGATGAGACGATTTGTTTTGCAACGGATCTGGAATATATGAATATGGCGGTGCAGACTGTGGTTGGCTATATGATTCCTGTGATGAACCGGAAGACCAATATGTATCATAGGCTGGAAACCCGAGTGATGATTCAGATGCCGCAGAGATACCGCTTTTTGTAATTGTGAGAAATTGGTGAGCTTGTTTTGCGTGTGCAGGACAGGCTCACACTTTATTGTATTTACATACATTTTACATAAATTCCACATGGATCGGATGGAACTCTTCAGAGAAATCAATAAGAAGCTGGTCAACGAGATCTGCAAATGCGTCAATGTGGACAAAAAGCATGTTTTCATGTCAAAGGTGCCGCTGGATATGTCGTTCGTATTTGCCATCCAGAATTACCTGAGAGGACAGGAAAAAGAGAACTTATTCTATCATAAGAGAAATTCTCGCATGGCAGATCAGTTGAACGATAAAGAGCGCCTGATCGAGCAGGTTGAGAAGAAAGATGTACTGCTTTATCTGCCATTTTGCTTTGGACACAACTTGTCACGGTTATATCGATGATAAGATTGCGGAAAACATGATCGATTATGCAAAACAAAGCGGAATATAAAGGAGTTGTAGAATTTGAAATACAAAGCATCGTGTTATGGTTTCCTTTGCACAATGCTTTTTTGATTTTGACAATCTTTTACTATCGGTATTACTGAAAACATGGTATAGTAATAAAATAGATAACGAAAAGGAGAGCGCACATCAATTTCTTTGACGAGGATGTGCCGTGTGAGCCGCAGCGACTATGAAATTTTTGCAAAATCATCAGAACTGGTTGTGGCTGAATATTATAGCAGATACAAGAAAAACTAGATATAAGGAATCGAAGCTGGCAGCAGCTGATTCGAGAAGAAAGTAACTTCCGGGTAATTATGGAATTGGGGGCAGGTAATAAGCTGCCCAAGAAGGAGACAATTTTGAGTAAAACAGGAATTATGACAGACAGCCACAGTGGAATTTTGGAGCAGGAGGCACGTGAGAAGAAGATCCATGTGCTCCCGATGCCTTTTATTATGAATGGAACGACGTACTATGAGGGCGTCAGCATGACGAGAAGTGCGTTCTATGAGAAACTCAGAGAGGGCATTGATGTGGCAACCTCGCAGCCGTCGCCGCAGGATGTGATGGAGATGTGGGACGAAATGCTGAAAGAATATGACGAGATTGTTTATATCCCGATCAGCAGCGGCCTCAGCGGATCATGCATGACTGCGCAGGCGTTGGCGCAGGATGAGCCGTATGAAGGCAGGGTGTTTGTGGTGGACAACGGACGCTGCTCTACACCGATGCATCAGTCTGTGCTCGATGCAATCCGGATGGTTGAGGCTGGATATCATGCGGAGCAGATTAAGGCGAGACTCGAGGAGACGAAGGAGCAGATGATCATATATATCGGCTTAAGTACACTCGAGTATCTGAAGAAGGGCGGCCGTATAAAGGCGGGCGTTGCAACGATCGCGAATGTGTTGAACATCAAGCCCGTGATGAAGTTTGGAACCGGAACGCTGGATATCTATCAGAAGTGCCGCGGTATCAAGAATGCGCGCAAGGCGATGATCGAGGCGATGAAGACGGAGCTTGAGACGAACTTCAAGAAGGCATATGATGCGGGAAAAGTACATCTGTTAGCGGCTTCCAGCTGCATTGCAGAAGTGACGGAGGACTGGGTGAAACAGATTAAGGAGAGCTTCCCGGGAATGGAAGTACGGTGTGATGAACTGTCCTGCGGACTGGCATGTCATATCGGCCCGGATGGACTTGGAATCGGCTGCTCGACGGATCCAATGTAAAATTTAAAAATAAGGATGGAAGAAACGCATCTTTTGGTATAAAATAGACTTGGAATATCGTGGTGATATTTTAAGTCTATTTTTGCTCAGGGGGTAAAAGTTCATGAAAACAGAAGCATTTGGCAGTATACAAAGTGGAAAGAAAGCAACATTATATATTTTAGAAAATAAAAATCATACGGTAGTGAAGGTTACCGATTTTGGAGCAACACTGGTATCGGTGCTTTTTGCAGATAAAGACGGTGTCATGAAGGATATGGTGCTTGGTTATGATGATGCAGCTTCTTATGAGAAGGGAACGAGCTGCTTCGGTGCAACAATCGGCAGAAACGGAAACCGTATCAAGGATGCGCGCTTTACGATCGATGGCAAGGAATGGGTGATCGAGGCCAACGAGAATAACAACAGTCTGCACAGTGGTAAAAACGGATTCAATCATCTGATGTGGGAGATGAAGGAGAGTGGCGATAATTATGTTACGTTCTACCATTACAGCCCGCAGGAGGAGCAGGGATTCCCGGGAAACATGCATGTTACAGTAACTTACACGCTCGATGAGGAAGATACTGTACATATCACATATAATGCAAAGGCAGACGCAGACACAGTAATGAATTTTACGAACCACAGTTATTTCAATCTGGCAGGACACGACAGTGGTGTGATGCTTGATCAGAAGCTGCAGCTTTTTGCGGATGCATATACGCCGGATGAGGATTCGCATTCCATCCCGACCGGAGAGATTGCTCCGGTTGCAGGAACTCCGATGGATTTCACGACGATGAAGCCAATCGGACAGGATATCAATGCGGATTTTGAGCAGCTTCATTTTACTGGCGGATATGATCACAACTATGTGCTCTCCGATAAGCCTGGCACGATGCGCCAGATGGCGAAGGCCGAGTGTGATGCGAGCGGTATTGCGATGGATGCTTATACGGAGTGCTGCGGCGTACAGCTTTATGCAGGCAACTTTATCGGAACACAGACCGGAAAAGGCGGAGTTACTTATGGCGATCGTCACGGATTCTGCCTGGAATCCCAGTTTTACCCGAATGCGGTCAATGAGAAGAACTTCCCATCCCCGGTTGTACCTGCGAATACAGAGTATCACTCAGAGACGAAGTATCACTTCTATCATATCTAAGAGTTGTTAATCCGGAGCGCCTGCACAAAGGCGCTCTAATTATGTGTATTTGTTTGGGGAGAAGGTCTTGAACAAAGCAGATAAATACGTTAAATTTAAAAAGTTAAACATGTAACGAAAATAAGAATGGACGTGTAGAAATTGAAGAGAAACAAATATGAAATTGATATGTGCAACGGAACCATTATGGACAAATTGATTTCTTTTGCACTGCCACTTATGGTATCAGGAATCCTGCAGCTGATGTTCAATGCGGTGGATCTCATCGTTGTCGGACATTTCAGTGGGCAGCAGGCGCTTGCAGCGGTCGGCTCGACTACGGCACTCATTAATGTATTTACAAATTTATTTATCGGAATTTCACTCGGTGCGAACGTACTCGCCGCCCGTTTCTATGCGGCGGGGCGCGATAAAGAGATGTCGGAGACGGTACATACGTCGATCATGCTGGCTTTGATCAGTGGAGTGGCGATGGCGGTCATTGGTCTGATTTTCGCCAAAGGTGCACTACAGTTGATGGATACACCGGCGGATGTTATAGATCTGTCGGCTTTGTATATGCGTATCTATTTCCTGGGAATGCCATTCTTTATGCTGTATAATTACGGCGCGGCAATCCTGCGCGCGGTTGGCGATACGAAGCGCCCGCTGATCTTCTTGATCATATCCGGTGTGACCAATGCGATACTTAACATGATCCTTGTTATTGTGTTCCGACTTGGCGTGGCCGGTGTTGCGATCGGAACCGTGATGTCGCAGCTGATGTCGTGCGTGCTTGTACTTCGTTGTCTGTACAAGACGGATAGCAGCTACCAGCTTCGCTTTGAGAAGCTTGCCATCAAAAGCGTTTACTTAAAACAGATTTTTCAGGTTGGAATTCCGGCTGGTATTCAGAGTACCGTTATCAATTTTTCCAATGTGTTATTGCAGTCTTCCGTTAACTCGTTTGGATCGACTGCGATGGCTGGCTATACGGCGGCAAACAATCTGCTTGGATTCTTATATATGTCGGTCAATGCGGTCACGCAGGCGTGCATGAGTTTCACAAGCCAGAATTACGGTGTTGGCAAGTATAAGCTAATGGATCGTGTGCTGATCGATTGTCTGATTCTGACGGTAGCAGTATCGGGAACGCTGGGCTGCGTCGTGTACCTGTTCGGACCACAGATCTTACATATTTACACGAGTGAAGCGGACGTTATTTCATGTGGAATGGAAATCCTTTCGATCACAACGATTCCTTACTTCCTTTGCGGAATTATGGATCTGTTTCCGGGATCGCTGCGGGGAATGGGATATTCGGCGGTGCCGATGGTGCTGTCTGTGATTGGAACGGTAGGAACAAGAATTTTGTGGATCTATGGCTTTTTCCCACACAATCGCAGCCTGTTCTTCCTGTTTATCTCGTATCCGGGTTCGTGGATCATTACGATCGTGATGCAGGTGATCTGTTATCTGTATGTCAGGAAGCGTTGCGTGGGGGCAAAAGAGCGCATTTAGCGTAATTATCGAGAAACACCGCACGTATTTTATAAATAATATTAGTAATAATAATACATTACTTTGGTAAAGTGTGGAAGAAAACGGTTGACGAATACACTTTTACACGCTAGTATATAATTCATAGAGCAATTTCGAGATGAAGTTTGCAGGAAAACGACGCAAGTCTACCGAAGGAGTAAAACTCTCAGGTGCCGGTCATACCGGTGCAACTGTAAATGGATCGACTCTCTGGAGACGCCCGGATTACCGGGGGCCGAAGGTGCAACATACTTTGATGTATGAATCTCTCAGGCAACAGGACAGAGAAGATATCTGAATACATATAAATATCTTCATTTTCGTGTTTGTGCACGGAAATATCTTAGTGGACATAGAATATCCACTCTATTTGTTCATAATCTGGAGTTCTATTTCGTATTCTATTTTATCCGGGAGTTTTGAAATGCTGAAATTAATATTCTTAAGAAGAGAGGTAGGATTGAACAATGTGGAGTGCAATCAATGATTTCCTAGGCGCAGTTGACAATTTTGTCTGGGGTGTACCGCTTATGGTGCTGATTTTGTCGGGAGGTCTGCTTCTGACGGTTCGTCTCGGTGTCTTACAGTTCCGTAAGCTTCCGCTTGCGTTAAAGTGGATGGTGAAGAACGAGGACGGCGGAGAGGGTGAGATCTCAAGTTTCGGTGCATTATGTACAGCACTTAGTGCAACGATCGGTACCGGTAATATTGTCGGTGTTGCGACCGCTGTATGTGCCGGTGGTCCGGGAGCATTATTCTGGATGATCGTAGCAGCGTTTCTTGGTATGGCAACAAAGTATTCAGAAGGTCTGCTTGCGGTCAAGTATCGTGTGGTAGCGGAGGACGGACACAGCCTTGGTGGACCTTTCCATTATATTGAGCAGGGTATGGGCGCAAAGTGGAAATGGCTTGCAAAAATGTTTGCATTTTTCGGTGTCTGCGTAGGTCTGTTCGGAATCGGAACCTTCTCACAGGTGAATGGTATTGCAAGTGCGATCAACAATTTCTTTGATCCGAACAATGCGCATACGGTTAAAATCTTGCCATTCCTCGGATCTTATTCATGGTCTGTAGTTATCGCATCCCTGATCCTTGCATTTTGTGTAGCTGCCGTACTGATCGGTGGTGTCAAGCGTATCGCAAGTGTCAGCCAGGTTATTGTGCCTTTTATGGCAATCATTTATTTTGTATTTGCGGTTGTTCTGATCCTTTGCAATATCAAGGAAGTACCGGCAGCGATTGTTACAATCGTTGAAGCAGCATTTAACCCGAAGGCTATCACCGGTGGTATCGTTGGAAGTATGCTGGTTGCAATGCAGAAAGGTATTGCCCGCGGTATCTTCTCCAACGAGGCAGGTAGAAGGACTCGAGGGCGTAGGCGTTACCACTTACGCATTCCAGCAGGGACTTCCGTTCCCTCCTGTTGTATCATCCTTCGTACTTATGGTTTGTCTTGTATTCTTTGCATTCACAACCATTCTTGGATGGGATTATTACAGTGAGCGTTGTCTTGAGTATTTAAGCGGCGGTAACATGAAGCATGTAAAGATTTATCGCTGGATATACATCTTAGCTGTATTTATCGGACCATACATGACGGTTAGTGCCGTATGGACGATCGCCGATATCTTCAACGGACTGATGGCGATTCCGAATATGATCGCACTTTTTGCCTTAAGCGGTGTTGTTGCGAAGGAGACGAAGGATTTCTTCAAGAGACATAAGTCGGGAGAATACCAGGAATAAAAGAGTTTAAATGCATATTATGGTTGAAAGCAGGATGCGTTGCATCCTGCTTTTATGTTATACTTTAAGGTGATTACGAGAATTTTGCGGTGGCGGCTGTTTTGCGGATTCAGCGGCTGCCCCATTCTGAGGACACTAGTTATCCCAAATTACGAATTTGCAGAAAATCTTCGCTGGGCTCCTTCTATGATTTCTGTCCGCTCAAGCTTAGACAACGGCGCTCCGAATGTTCGCCTGAACACAGACTGTGTCCGATGGATTTCGTGTCTGCCTTAATGGGCGTCCGAA
>ERZ860590.1312-NODE-1312-length-13414-cov-2.681862_pt1 | contig 13414 bp, 9 predicted proteins | sample MGYA00509975_ERZ860590 | MGnify/ENA primary metagenome ERZ860590 (study PRJEB30046, sample SAMN00715250) | human gut metagenome | study: EMG produced TPA metagenomics assembly of the A metagenome-wide association study of gut microbiota in type 2... | reverse complement strand
TCCGCCCTATCTCCTCTCACACCATATAAATCCGCAAGCATCTCATTTCCTATGGTTTTATCTGACAAATCCGTATCCGTTGGAAGAACAAGCGACAGCAGTCCATTCATCGAATAGTCATATATACACCCTAAAAGCGATTTATCTTCATCACGGCATGCCACATCCGTATAGTCAAGCCACAAAGAATCCGTTCTGTATCCTTCAAGATACAGGAAGGCCTCCTGATATCTGTAATATGCCTCTTCCGCTTTATCTATATTCACTCCGTCATTCCTGATAAATGACATATCAGGGCATCTCTCACAGACCTGCTTTACAAGCTCTAAGTTGCTTTTAAGAACCTCATACATCGCTTCAACATCATCTAACCGTTTTAAGACTTTATCGCGCTCTTCCTCAACCGAGGCAAGACTGTCCTTAAGCCCTTCAAGGCTCTGTTCACTAATTGTTGATTCTATTGAAGAAATTGAAGAAATATATTGTACAGCCGCCGCCATCTTCTCAGATATAAGCTCTTCATCACCTCTCATATCATCAATCAAATTTATGGCTTTTTCTGTCTCATTCTTCAAGTCTTTAAAAAATTCTCTTATCACATATGCAAGACCCTTAATATTGTCTATATAACCAAGCTCTCCGCTTATTGCCGCCTCAAAATCACCAATTAAAGTGTCCCTTAAAGCAAAGATATCAACTAAATTCTTATCCACCATCCCAAATATCCGGTAATCGCTTACACTCATATTTTCCTGTGTTACCTGCGAACTTCCTCCCGGTCCTAAGCTCTTAACATACACACCTCGGCTCTTAAGCTTATCAAAGTTGACACCATTACTCTGTGTCTTAATTCCATCCACATGCTCTATAAGGCTCAGATATTTGCTATAAAAAGAAGAAAATTGCTCTGTGCAGTCATCTAAGATATCCGAGGCTTCCTTTACCACTTTACTCTCATTTTCCACAAGCTCTATTCCCAGCAGACTCTCTAAAAGCTTGGCTGAATAATCTATCTTTGAATAATCATTTACGGATTTTCTCCATATAAGCCCGAATGCATCCGCCGCAGTAAGTACACCTGTGACCTTCACTTCATCTATCTCAATGCCATAAAAATCCGTTCCCTTAGTGAAAATAAGCCCCTTATCAGTCGCAAGGCACCCTTTCATGCTCTCCATAATCGAATCGGATATATATTTCTCATCGACGGAATCTCCTCCATCCGCTCCGTCAAACAAGAGAACTCCGTACTTATCAAGCAGCTCCCTCTCAAAACCGGCAAACATACTGTCTAAGGACATATCCGCTGCCATTGCAACCATGACTCTTGCTCCCTGGCATCTTGCGCCTTCGATAAGCACACATATCACTGAAACCACAAGCATAAAAGACATAGCTGCAAATACAGTAACGCTTCCATCACATTCATTTTTATCAATCAATCTGTCACCATCCCACTTTTAATCCGGCTGCACATACAATACAGCCGGAAAACAATTAAATTACCATACTACTGCATATCTCAAGAAGCTCCTGCGATATTGCCCTGATAACAAGCTTGAAAACTTAATTCCAAACTCTATACGCTTAATGCGCTCTGTGAAATCTTTCCGAAAATTTGTTTTACAAGAATTGTAAGCTGCGATTTAAAGATTAATACAAGACTAATAAGTACAACTATTATGAGAATTATCTCAATTACTCCCATTCCCTGCTCTTTTCTTCCTATCGCCTTTTTCATTCCAAAAAAAGCTTTCCACAAAATATTCTCCATGCCCTCACCTCCTTTCAATCAGTACACTGTTGATTGCAAAACACAATTTATTACCGAATGGTTGTGCAGCAAACCACTACATGCTGCTAAATGCCGGAACCATTATCACAGCCATCACTACGATAAGCATAAGCATCATAGGAAAAAGCATCTTTGTTCCTGCCTGCTCTCCGGCTTTTCTTGCACGCGCCTTTCTATCCTCAAGCGCCTGTAGGCATTCATCCTTAAGCATAGCTCTTAGCTTTTCATTTCCTCTTACCACATTCTGCTCTAACATAGAGCCAAGCTTGCTGTAACAATAGATTCCGAATATCTGTCCAAATGCCGCATATTGTGAACGCTCCGAAGCCCCTGACTGTATATTTCCCACCACAGCGGAAAGCCTTCTGTATGCTTCTCCTCTTCCATCCGCCGCAATCCTTGTTATCGCATTATACGGTGTCATCCCCGCTGCCGTAAGAAGTGCCAGCTTAGATATGATTTCCGGATATTCCATCATCATCTGCTCTTTAAGGTTTTTACTCTTTTCAACTTTTTCAGAGCGCAGCTTAACAATAAAAACAGCAGCTATAACCGGAATAATAAGTAACAGCCTGTATAAGCTGTTCTCCGCTTTTTTGCGGTATTTGATGCTTCTTCCTTCATAATTATCCGGAAGAACTATTCTGTCTCTGTCTGCGCTTTCCTTGTCTGCGTCACTAAAAAGCCTGTCCATAGCCATTTCACTAATCTGAGCTTCACTATATGGCACTATATTTAACTCATATGTATATTCTCTTATATTGTTTACACCGTCCATAACTCTGCCTTCATATGTCAGCATCGCTGTGACTGTAGTTGACTTCTCTTCATTTGACTGCCAGATATCTCCCCAGTAGTCAATTACATCCTGATTTTCAATAAACCACTCAACCTGCATATTATATTCCGGTAATGCACTTATCAGATTAAGCGGCTGCGCTATGCAGTCAAGCTGCGTATTCTCTCCCAAAAAAGCCATACGCAGGCTTTCTTGTGCCTCAGCAAAAATCTCATCAAGCTCCGACTGCGTCCTTTTTTTGGCTTCCACATACACTGTCACATTGTCCACTGACTCATCTACAACCAGCTCAATGTCATATTTTCTTGCTCCCTCATTATCCTCCGGGCGCTGTAGTTCATTTATGTACACATACTTATCGCTTTTTAATGCAAGCACAATGAGTGACGACACACATATAATCACTGCCACAGCGGCAAGAATGCGTGCTCTTTTGTTATATTTTAAATTCATGACTCGCTTGTTGACTTTTGACATAAGCTACACCTTTATATCCGAAATTTTCATTGAAATAATAACTGCACATACATACACAATAAGGCACACTGTCATAACCGTTATTCCGTACATATTTCCGTACATCTTACTTATCAGCTCGTCAGCCGTAATTCTCAGATACAATATAATGCCTATGGGAACTATGTCCATAATTATCTGTTCCAGCTGTTTTGCACTTATAAGCACCGATATTTCTCTGGCTGTATCAGCTTTTAGGGTTATTGTATTGACTGTGTCATGTATTATCTCAACCATGTTTCCGCCGCTTTGCTTTGCATATGTAAACACCTCAGAAAAAGAGATAATATCCGTAACGCCCGACTCATTAGCAAATACCGCAAGCGCATCTTCTATATTTTTGTTTACGGAGAGCTGACCTTTTATATAGTTAAAAAAATCACAGACTTTGGATTTTCCGCCTGACATTACAGCCATCTCCTTTCCTGCCTCAATAAAAGCGTTCTCCACGGAATATCCGGCTCTTAAAGCTACAGCTACAGCATTCATGCCTTCCTTAAATTCTTCAAGGAGCTTAGCTTTATCCTTTTTATCTTTTATCTCCACTCTCTTTTTTACATAAAACGGTATTAAAGATGCCAACGGCACAGCACCGATAACCGAATTGTAAAATACAAAGCCGAATATAAGCGCTCCGATAATCCCTTCAAGCACATAGATGGCTGTTATCTGCCATAAGCTATTACGCTTCGATTGACATAAGCTTTTCCTTATGAATGAGGTCATTGCCTGTGCTTTTAAGCCTCCCGATGCTTTTTCCGGTATCATCCTTCTCCTCCTTATCGTATCTGTACAGCTGATTTAACTCTATATTTCCATTTTCTGAAGCATTACTTATGCCGGCTATCTCAGAGATTTCCACAACCTTACGGCTTCCATCCCTGAACCTGTCCAAATGAACGACAATATCAACCCCGGCAGCAATCTGGTTTCTTATGGCTGCAACAGGCATGTCAACAGCCATAAGAACCATTGTCTCAAGCCTTAACATCAATTCTTTCGCACCGTTGGCATGCCCTGTTGACAGCGAACCATCGTGTCCTGTCCCCATAGCCTGTAACATATCAAGCGCCTCACCGCCTCTTACTTCACCGACAATAATCCTGTTCGGACGCATTCTGAGGCTTGCCCTTATCATGTCTCTTATCGTAATGGCATTCTTTCCTTCCATGTTGGCATTTCTCGCCTCAAGTCTGACAAGATTCTCTACTCCGATAAGCTTAAGCTCTGCGGAATCTTCTATTGTAATTATTCTTTCACTTTTGGGAATATAATCCGATAATGCATTTAAGAAGGTGGTTTTCCCGGAACCGGTTCCACCTGAAATGAATATATTGTAACGTGCCTTGACAAGCTTTTTTAGAAAATCTGCCGCCTCATCCGTTATAGCCCCTAATGCTATAAGTCTGTCCATTGTAAGCGGACTGTTATAAAATTTACGGATTGTCACCGCAGGTCCGTCTATTGCAATCGGATTCATCACAATATTGACTCTCGAACCATCCTCAAGCCTTGTATCGATTATCGGCGTAGCTTCGTTGACAATCTTATTAGACTTAGCGGCAATCCGCTGCACTACATCAAGCAGCTTTTCACGCGATTCAAACTGCTTTTCACATCTGACAATTTTTCCTCCCCTCTCTATGAATATGTCTTTATAACCATTTATCATAATCTCCGTAACACTGTCATCATCTATAATGTCCTGAATAACATCCAGCCTCTTTATAGAATTAAAAATATCACGTCTGAGCTCAAGCTTCTCCCATACACTGCCTGACCGATATTGCTTTTCAAGCATCACTTCATCAATAAGCTTATAAAGCTCCTCATCCTCTATCCCGCCCATGCTCTCCACACTGCTGTATATACGCTTTTTTATCTCACCGGCTGTATCAGATATCAATGTCCGTCACCGCCTTTGCAAGCATGCTGCCCTGGATATGTGAAAAATTCACCTGTCCGTCCCTGTACATTTCGCCGTCATGCGTTGAATCAACCTGTATCAGCTTCTCTATGACACTTTCATATCCCGACATATACATATACTTTTCAAATTCTTCCTGCCTTTTCTTTTTGTATTCGGAATCCGGCGCCGGTGACAAAATCATATCGGCATGGCATAATAACACCCACGGCTCCTTTATAAGACTTCCCATATCGACCACAACAAGCTCATATTCGCCAAGCCTTGCAAGCTTATCGATAAGCCCGATAAAGGTATCTGTATCTGTGCCTGCTAAGTCCTTGGCACATACTGCCGGTGCCACATAATCGAATGCATCCATCCGTCCTACCACGGACAACAGCCTTGATTCTCCCGCCACCTCCATTGTCTTGTAATAATACAGCGCATCTGACAACGTAGCTGAATCAGCCGGCATACCAAGAACCGAAAATTCCTCTAAATTAAGATATAATGTCCTCTTCTTCTGCCCTTTTATATGTGCGAAAGCAAGAGCAAGCGTTGTCTTCTTGCAACACCCACACGGCGAATACACGCACACAGTCTTAACACTGCTGCCATCCACCACTCCGCCCCCTGAAGCAATACTGCCATTGTACAGGTAAAGCACATCACGGATTATATTATCACTTGCCTGAAACTTGGCAACGCAAGGCTCATCGTCTCCCTCCATCAGCATAGGCTGCTCACAGAGCCTTATTATCTGTCCTGCACTTATATCCTTCACATCGTCATACATGCTCTCATCTACCAAAAGCAGCTCAACCTGATTAGTCATTGCACAGCTTATGTACTCTTCAAGCTTTGAAAAAGCCTGCACGATAAAAGGAAATACATGCTTCCTGTTAATGCATGTACACATACGGATTGCAAACTTCTCATCCGAATCTAAAATGCAACATACCTTTTCCATCTGTCTCCTCCCGGAAACAAACACACTTAATATTTTCCTTACGGCCCCCACCGTACATATTGGAAATACATCGGAGAATCCCGATAACTGAGAATTGATAACTAAAATAATAACTAAAGAACTTTTATGTCTCGAAATATAGCATTATATGACTGCTATGTCAATACTTATGCCGATTATTCAAACCAAAGCTTTTGCAAACTTATGCACACAGCGAATTATAGCTTGTATAAAATGGTATAAATTACACACAACGCGGATATAATTTATACAAGAAAATTATGGAAGGTGTAAAATGAAAAAAAAGTTTGTTGTGCTGAAAAATAAAACAGATAAGAAACCGGAACGCCTTTTAAGCTATGACGAGAAATATCTTATTGCTGAGCTTACACAGAGCAAGAATGCACTTGATGCTGCTTACTCCTGCTTTGAAAATGCAACCGACCCCGACATTATCGACAGCTGCATCTATCAGGTCAACTCTGCCCAGATTCGCTACAAATTTCTTTTAGAGAAAGCAAAAGCTGCAAATCTTTCCCTTGCCATACCTTTGAATTTAATTATATGATGACTGTTAAAAAGCCGGAAAGAGACAACCCTTATTGCGCTCCTTCCGGCTCATTGCATATGTGTCTATTAAATTCAGACTTTGTATCCTCTGTTAAAATCAGATACGCTCGCATAACTGTCATTCAGAGAATTTTTTGAGTAGGTAAGTCCTGTGTATACCTGCTGCACATTCCTCATCATAGGCTGTGAGCTGTCCTGCCTGCTCACCTCAACAAAAGCAGAATGCAGTCTGTCTAACATTCCTTTAACTCTTATCAGGTCATCTGTCTTCAAGGTTATATCAGCCTTTACCATCACATTATTCATATATGTATACAATGACAGCAGATTACCCGATATCGGATATTTTAAATCAAGTGCAGATGCAAGCTCATTGACAAATGCCTTTGCCTTTTTTATATCATGGCGAAACTCCTGCACATTTCCGTCTTGTAATGCTAAAACTCCATCATCAATATACTTTATAGCCACCTCATACATTATCACAATAATCTCACTTCTCGAAGCCTGTGATATTCTCATGGCATATTCATTTATCTCTGATTTAGTCAACTTATAACCTCCTCAAATACATTACTGAAGGAGCTGGAGAACCGACTGCGGACGCTCATTTGCCTGTGCAAGCATAGAAGTAGCAACCTGTGTGATAACATTCTGCTGCGTGTACTCTGTCATCTCATCAGCCATATCCGAATCTTCTATTCCTGATACTGCCGATGTTATATTCTCCTTATATTCATCAAGGTGTGTTACAACACTCTCAAGTCGGTTCTGATATGCACCAAGTGTAGAACGCACTGTCGATACCTTATTGATGGCTTCTCCAACTCTGCTTATCGCATCGCCGGCACCTGATGATGTACACACATTGAGATCATCAAGTCCAAGTGAATGTATGTTGACAGCCGGTATATCAACCTCAAGAACCTGTCCCTCATTAGCTCCAAGCTGTACTGTCATAGTTCCGATTCCTGTAACCTTCTGTGTTGCGTCGAGCGATGCCTGTCCACTGTTAGCAACCGCATTCGGAGCTACCTCAACAGTCATCTCAAATCCGCCTAAATCTTTAACTGTTATATATCTTCCATTGGATGTCATAATAGCTGAATTGTTAAATCCATTTCCCAATGTCGCCTGCGCATCGCTTCCTGACTGTACATTGGTTATGGAGAATATATTTGCAAGTGAATCTGATATCTTATATTCTATATTCTGTGATATGCCATAATCATATGTAGTAATCTTTCCTGATGCTGCATCAAAATTAAGATTAGCTGCATCACACAATGTAGTGAACTTAGACATTATCTCATCATATGTGTCACCCGGCTCAACCTTCATTGATGCACCGTTAATCTCAACCTTTCCTTCCTGTGTGACAACCGGATTCTGAGTAAGTCCAGCCACCGCCGATGCCTGTGTAGCATCTGCTGTAATCTCCAGTTCATAATCTCCTTCTTTGACAGCAGAGCTCACATAAAATGTTGATACATCATCGGCATTAGTATAACATCTTCTTCCTAATGTGCCATCAAGCAGAGGCATGGTATTGAACTCTGTTGACGAGGAAATTCTGTCTATCTCATCTGTAAGCTGATTGATTTCCTGCTGTATAGACTGCCTGTCCGTTAGACTGTTCGTCTCATTGGCAGCCTGAACAGCAAGCTCGTTGATTCTCTGTAAAATACTTTCAGTCTCACTTAAAGCGCTCTCAGCAGTCTGAACAACCGATATACCATCAGATGAATTCTTATTGGCCTGATCAAGTCCCTTTATCTGTGTATGCAGCTTATTTGCAATGGCAAGTCCCGCTGCATCATCCTCCGCAGAGTTGATTTTAAGTCCTGAAGATAATCTCTCAAGTGCTTTATTAAGGGCTGTCTGTGATGAAGCCAGATTAGTGTTGGCGATAAGTGCCGATACGTTACAATTAATTCTCATTTATATATCCTTCCTGTATATAACTTAAGCACTCCACGCTCACAATTATATACACCTTTTTCACGAAATCCTTTTCATGATGATATTATCGGAATTTTTCCACAAATACTTTAGCTGCCGCAAACAACTTTCTTGTTTCAACTGCTGATGGTGTTCCGTTTTTAGTTTCTCCAAATTGATTTGTCTTTGCTGTTGACAGCTTTACTTTAGAAAATCCAAGTCCTGCAAGACCTTCTCTTACCTGATCAAGAATCTCACTGCAGTCTGACTGTGACAGCACATATGCATTTATCTCGTCATCCTGAACTCTTGCCCTCACACTTATGTGCTCTCCGTTCTCATCCTCCATATCGACAGTGAAGCTTCCTGAAGACTCTGAATCCTCAATCACTGACAGCTTTATCGCACATGTCTTGTTCTCACTGTCATAAGGAATATAAAATGTGTTGTTACCTGCAAGTGACTCCATGAATGTCATTCCTTTGGACAGCTGCTTTAAAAGACTTATATCCGGAAGCTTAGCTTCCTCTCCCGCAGTGTTCATTGCCTCCTTAAGCTTCTCTGAAAGCTCATTATAGCTTTCTAAAAGCTCCTTCTTGCTGTCCATGCTCTGCATAAAGCGCTCTAAGTCGGCATCGACACTTGATTTTTTTAACTCCTTGTAAAAATAAGCATTGTCGGAATAGAGTGCTCCTGCCGCCGACAGATTATTTATCGTCTGAGGCAGATTGTTCTCCGTCAAAAGCTCTGCCGCCTGCTTTGGAAGCTTTGAAAGCTCGGACAGAAGCTCCTTATAATAGCTTAGCTTTGCATTATTGCGTGCCCCCTGTCTGTATTCAGTCTCATCCTCCGATGCACCAGCCTCTATACCTGCCGCATTACTTATCATATATGATGTCACAAGATTTCCTATTGTAGCATCCATATTCTGATTTACAATCTGTCCTGCCGCCTTGCCGTTATCCTTGGTCAGCTTGTTGATTATAGTATACAGAGCCATGTACTGCTGCCTGTCTTCCTGTGAGATTGTACCTTTTTTGTCCTGCTCATACAGATATTCTGCGAATTTCTGTGTGCTTACTTTTTCCTTCTGCTGCCTTTTTGCTTCAACTTCCTTGGCAAGCTCAGTTATGTCCATGTTCATGACATCGCTTCCTTCACGCAGCAGCTCAAGTGCAATATCCGGTGTCATTCTGTCAAAAAGGTTATTTACAGCAGCATCTATCTTCTTTACTTTATCAAGCCTCTCCTGTGTGACTTCCATATTATTATATGCAAGTATCCTTACAGCTCTTCTGTTTTCTTCCGTGTTATCTTCATCAAGCTCTTTTAATACATTCTCTGTTCCTGCTGCAACAGCATTGCTGATTTTGTCTCCCAGGTCAGGTCTTATCTGTGTGCTCATTGTCTCATACGCCTGACCCGCCTCCTTGTATTGTCTTTCAAGTCTTACTGCGGATTCCCGGATGTCGGCAAAGACAATTTCTCCTCCGGCTACTTCCCTCTTTAAAACCGCATCACCGATAGCTGCACCAGGCGCACCCTTTAATGAGCCAAGCTCATACATAAACCTTCTGTAATCAGTGGCATCTGTGTCCCTTACTGCCCGTGTAAGTCCTGCATTGTCATCCTCTAATCCGCTCCGGTTCTCATTATCTTCAACTGCTTTATATTCCGGCACTTCAAGCTTCTTAAGCTCCTCTACAAGCTTTGACAGCTCCTGTGTGTTCACATCGATGCCATTTTTCTCAAGAATGTATGCCGACTCAAATGTCATTTTAAGTCTCAGCTCCTCAAGGCATCTAAGCTTATGTATTCCATCCTCATTTAATTCAATATCCGATGGGAGATTATAGTAATCCAATGGATTAAGATAACTGCCGGCCTGTGTACTCTGCTGTGCTTGAGCTTCCGCTTGTGAGAGACCATCTAAGTTATTTTCATAACCATTTCCCTGCAAAAATTCAAGCATAGCTGCTGTTGTCACATTTTCAAGAGTATCTACAGCCTTAGCTGCCTTCTTCCACGCAACAGGCTCATCCGATATATTAACCTGCATTGCCCTGTCGCCGTCAACCATCGCAGCAGCCGCTTTGTCTGCAATCACTTCATCGAACAGGTTAATATTATCTTCATTATCCTGAAAATTCCCAACACTGTCTATAAGCTCCTGTGCCTCTTTTGTCTGCCTGTAGATTTCAAGCGACTCATCATTTATCCTAGTTCCGGTCTCCACAAGCGCCCTCATTTCATCTAAGTTCTCCTGCGAGCTTTCTATTCCTGCTTTGTCAAGCATTCCCTCTATCTGTGGTCTTAGCTCGTCCCACTGCTTATCGGTAAGCACTCCGTCCGACTGTCCTCTGCCTGATGCATATTCCGCTTTGTAGAGATTCTCAACAGTAGGCACCATATTATTATTCATAAGATAGCTCTTCGTTCCGATATCGGGAGATTTCAATTCATGCGCAGTCTCAACCGCCTTTTGTATCTCGTTTACATTGTCATCCGTCATCGGCAGGTTATACTTATCTAACACCTTTTTGATAACTGCTGTGCTTCCTTCTCCGTAAATGCGCTTGATATCCGCTTCGTCTATATCGCCTGTATATACATGCTCATTTCCTGCCGCAGCAAGCTTTATTCTGATCTGCTCTCCCACTGTAACAATCTTTTTGGTATCCAGCTCATTCACATCAACACCTTCATCATCCATAGTTACAAGCTCACCTGTATCCATCTTATTGGTGATTGCTTTCATATTGTCCAAAAGAGCCTGCGCCTCGTCCGTAAACTCTTCCATGGTCTTAACAGTCTTATCTGCCACGTCTACATCCGCATAGTTGCTTGTTCCGAATAAATCCATGCTGTTGTCGATCTTAGTAAAAGACACTGCCTGCGTAAGAGCTGTTCCCGACACACTTCCCTTCATTGCCTCAGCCTGTCTGCGCTGTTCTTCATATATTGAGGCAGCCTTCTTCTGCTCACTGTATGCTTCTATCTTCATTAATTTCCTCCAAATTCTGACCCATATACTTCACACACTATACCCTTATAACGCATAATACATGCGTATGATAGGGAACTTCTTATACAAAAAAATGCAGGGAATGAAAATCTTCTCCCTGCATTCCTTATTCTATTTATCGGCAGACTTATCTGCGTTTCTTAGTCTTTTTTGCCTGCTTTGTTGTTTTTGTCTGCTGTTTAACTGTAGGCTTTGAAAACCTGAATACCGCTGTTCCGTACGCAGGAAGAGGGTATTTTACAGCATACGGCTGCCCGTCACACTCCGAATGTATCGCTGTAAATATCTGCTGTCCCTTCATCTCATTGTCAAGAATAAGCGTATACTTGCCGCCCTGCGGAACTCCAACCATATAATTCGGTCTTGCCACAGGCGTAAAGTTACATACAAAAAGAAGATTATCACTGCCATCCTCAGAGCATCTTACAAAGCTGTATATGCTTCTGTCACCGTCATTCGGATTAATCCAGAAGAAGCCTTGCGGATACTGGTCAAGCGCATAGCATGCCGGGTATTTGCGGTAAATATGTAAAAGTGACTTAAAGTATGCCCATACGCCCTTATGCTCAGGCTCGTTTAACAGATGCCAGTCAAGCGAACGGCTCTCACTCCACTCCGACCACTGCCCGAAGTCCTGTCCCATGAACAGAAGCTTCTTTCCCGGATGACCTATCATGAATGTATATGCAACCTTAAGATTTGCGAACTTATCCTCATACTCGCCCGGCATCTTTCCAAGCATTGAGCATTTAAGGTGAACAACCTCATCATGTGAAAGGACAAGAATGAATTTTTCACTGTATGCATAAGTCATGCCAAATGTAAGCTTATTGTGATTATATTTTCTAAAATATGGGTCAAGCTTCACATACTCAAGAAAATCATGCATCCATCCCATATTCCACTTGAATGTAAAGCCAAGACCATCTTCATTGGCAGGCTTGGTAACTCCCGGCCACGCCGTTGATTCCTCCGCTATGACCATGGCTCTCGGATTTCTCTGGTTCATAATGCTGTTAAGATGTTTGAAAAACTCCATTGCTTCGAGATTTCCGTTTCCACCGTACTTATTAGGAACCCAGTTACCCGGTGTCTTGCCATAATCAAGATATAGCATTGAAGCCACCGCATCAACTCTAAGTCCATCAACATGAAACTTCTCAACCCAAAAGAGTGCATTAGCAATGAGGAAATTAGACACTTCATTCCTGCCATAATCAAATATCTTCGTACCCCATTCAGGATGCTCTCCCTTTCTCGGATCAGCATATTCATACTCACAGCAGCCATCGAACTCTGCCAGTCCATGTGCATCCTTTGGAAAATGCGCCGGAACCCAGTCAAGGATAACTCCTATTCCCATCTTATGAAACTTATTGATGAAATACATGAAATCCTCCGGAGTTCCATATCTTGATGTCGGAGCGTAATAACCTGTCACCTGATATCCCCACGAACCGTCAAAAGGGTGCTCCGCAATTCCCATAAGCTCAACATGAGTATATCCCATATCTTTGACATACTCCGAAAGCTCGTTGGCAAGCTCCCTGTAATTAAGGAATCCATCCTCCGTGCCATCATCCTTTTTCTTCCACGAACCCGGATGAACCTCATATATGGCAATCGGCTGTTTTTCATGCACAAGCTTGTTCTGCTCGCTAAGCCATGAAGCATCCTCCCACTTAAATCCGTCAAGGCTTGTGACAATGGATGCTGTCTCAGGCCTTACCTGGCAATAATTTCCGTAAGGATCAGCCTTGTAGAGCTTCCTTCCATCTCTTGCAGTGATAAGATACTTGTACATGCTTCCAAGCTCTGCCTTATCGGTGAACAGCTCATATATTCCCGACTCGCCAAGTCTTGTCATCTCAAATCCTTCACCGTTCCAG
>ERZ860590.1299-NODE-1299-length-13538-cov-10.448046_pt1 | contig 13538 bp, 10 predicted proteins | sample MGYA00509975_ERZ860590 | MGnify/ENA primary metagenome ERZ860590 (study PRJEB30046, sample SAMN00715250) | human gut metagenome | study: EMG produced TPA metagenomics assembly of the A metagenome-wide association study of gut microbiota in type 2... | reverse complement strand
ACCCCGGCCAAGGCTCCGGCCAAGGAGGAGACCTCGGAGGAGACCTCGGAGGCAGAGGACGCCCCCGCTGCTGAGAAAAAGTAGGAGCAGAAGGATACCGAAGCTCCGGCTGACCCTGAGCAGAAGACCGAGACCGAAAATAAGGATAACAACAACGACCCTGATAACGAGGAAAAGAAGGAGCAGAATGCCTCTGCAAACGGGGAGCTGAATGCTTCCGCTGGCGAGGGGCAGGAGTCCAAAGCAGAGGACGAGGGCCAGCCCAAGCCAGAGGCCAAGGCTTCTGCTGAGGCTACTGCCAGCGCCTCTGATGATGCCTCCAATGGCCCCCGCAAGGCTTCGGCCCGCAGCGGCGGCGAGGGAGAGCGCAGAGGCATCATCCAGATCTTCGCCAACACGCTGGTCAAGCTGAAGCTGAGCAATGCGCATATCGATCTGCCGACTGCGGCAAATACCTCGGCTCGTGGACAGGCGGCCATTGATGTGCAGGGTACCGGTAATGTAGAGCTCAAGTTTTCGGGCAGTAACACCCTGACAGGCTCGGGCGGGAGCGCCGGTATCCAGAAAAACGATGAAGACTCGTATGGTAAGGCGAATACCGGCACGCTCACCATTACCGCAGACAGCCGGAGCGATACCCTCGATGTAAAGGTCGATGAATGGGCCTTGGGGAATGATAACCAGGGCGCCGCCATCGGTGGAGGAGGAAGAAAAACCGATGAAAAATCCGGCGGCTGTGGCACGAAGAACATTGTGATCGAGGGCAACGGCACCGTCAACACGAATGCCCAGATCGGCAGCGGCTATAGAGGCGGCGCAGCTACTGGCATTGTGATCCGGGGAAACGCTGTGGTCAATGTGGGAAAATTTGGCATCGGCGGATGTGGGTTTTCTTCTTGGGATACAGAAAAACCCGGTGAAACGGACGTTACCATCACCGGAAACGCCAAGGTGACTGTTCAAAACGGAACCATTGGCAGTGGTGTACGCAGAGAACAATTGTGCGGCGACGCTAAGATCAACATCTCCGGCAACGCTGAGGTAAATGTTTTTGGCGGCGACAACGCAGCAACCATTGGCAGCGGTGAAGGCGGCGATGCGAATGTTACGATTACCGGCAACGCCAAGGTGACGGCTGAGCAGGTGAGTGACTGGTACGGCGGCGGCGCAGGCATCGGCGGCGGCGCAAATGGCAAGGGCCATGTGACCATTGGCGGCAAAGCGCAGGTCCAGGCCACCGGCAGTGCCGAGAAGGACGATCACAGCAGAGCCTATGGCGCGGGCGCTGCCATTGGTGATGGCGGAACGGCTGGTGAGAGCGGTAGTACCGTCCAGAACGGCAAGAATCAATTTACCATTGCCAACGACATCGAGGACAATGCGGAAATAAAAATGACCAATAAAGGCAATGACAGCTCGAACACGGTGACCCAAACACGCCGGAACGGCGAATGGGTGACCAGCGGGGAGCAGACCCCGGAAGAGTGCGATCATTCGAATCCTTTCGTCGAGATCACCGTTGCCCCCACCTGCACGGAAAGCGGCTACACGGTAAGCAAGTGCACCCGCTGCGGCAAGGAGACCGGTGAGCATACCAACATTGTTGCCCCTCTGGGCCACGAGTACAAGAACGGCGTCTGCACCCGCTGCGGCGCACCGGAGCCTCAGGAAAACGGCGGCTCGTCCTCTGCGGCCCCCAACTACACCGTGACCGGCGCAGAGACCTACGAGACCTCTGTGGTGGATGGCCGGTACATCATTGCGGTACCCTCTGAGGATGCCGCCCTCAACGCTGTGCTGGGCGACCTGCGGGCCATCAAGGCACAGGGTGCCGATGTGGTGGTGTTCCGCACCCGGAGCCGGGAGTCCAGCCTTGTCATCGACGAGATGCTGGCCATGGGCCCCGATGCTACCCCCTTTGTGCTTGCCCACAACGGCGGCGAGGCCCGGCTCACCATCAACGGCGCAGCTCATAACGAGCTGATCCACTGACTTACCCCGGCGGGGCGTACCGCATCGCCCTGCTTCCTCCATATTGCAAAGCCCCCCGGCACGTCCGCATGGTGCCGGGGGGCCTTTTTGCGCAGCAAAAAGAAAAACCGGGTGGTAAAAATGACCGGAAATACAAAAAACCACCTGAACCGCAAGGATTCAAGTGGTTTTTCTCGATGGAGCTGCTATCCAGATTCGAACTGGAGACCTCATCCTTACCAAGGATGCGCTCTACCAACTGAGCTATAGCAGCAAATGGCGACCCGGATCGGGCTCGAACCGACGACCCCCAGCGTGACAGGCTGGTGCTCTAACCAACTGAGCTACCGGGCCATGATCGCTCAAGTGCATCGTTTCTGGCGGTTGACCGCCGGAACGTGTGTTATTATACCTGAGAAACGCGCTGTTGTCAAGCATGAATTTCAGAAAATGTCAAAAAAGTTTTGGAAAGTCTGACATTCAGGGAAAAATACAAAAACAAAACGCACAGAGTACTCTCTGTGCGCTTGTGGCAGGGGTAGTAAGTCTCGAACTCACGGCACGCGGTTTTGGAGACCGCTGCTCTACCAACTGAGCTATACCCCTATCTATCTGTCGCATTCGCTGAATGCTTGATTATTATATAAGATTCTGTGCGGAATGTCAAGCATGAATTTCGCTTTTTTTGCAAAAGGCGGGAGACAGGGAAAGCTTTTTCGCAAAACGACGCCGAAAACAGGTGGAACTTCGGCTTTCCACCTTGAAGGAAAGAGGAAAATAGTGTATTATAAAGGGTATCAAAAGTGTAATTCCGGGCTTGCTATGCCCTGACAGGGGGAACGCCACTATGGCAGATAAAAACTTTTTGACCGAGATCATTGACGCCGACCTCGCCGAAGGCAAAATCAGCGAGATCCATACCCGCTTCCCGCCGGAGCCCAATGGCTACCTGCACATCGGCAGCGCCAAGGCGATCTATATCAACTGGTCCATCGCAAACCAGTACGGCGGCAAGTTCAACCTCCGCCTCGACGACACCAACCCCGCCCGTGAAGGGGAGGAGTATGTCAACAGCATCATCGAGGACCTGCACTGGCTGGGTGCCGACCCCAACGGCGGCATCTTCTACGGCAGCGACTACTTCGACAAGTGCTATGAGTATGCCGAAAAGCTCATCCTCGAGGGCAAGGCATATGTCGATGACCTGACCCGCGACGAGATGCGCGAGTACCGCGGCAGCGACGCAGGCAAGCCCTCCCGTCCCTCTCCGTGGCGCGACCGCACCCCGGAAGAGAACCTCGACCTCTTCCGCCGGATGCGTGCAGGCGAGTTCAAGGAGGGCGAAAAGACCCTCCGCGCTAAAATCGACCTCGCCAGCCCCAACATGAATATGCGTGACCCGGCCATCTACCGTATCAAGTACGCCGAGCATCACCGTCAGGGCAATAAGTGGTGCATCTACCCGATGTACGACTTTGCCCACCCCATCCAGGACGCCATCGAGGGCATCACCCACAGCATGTGCAGCCTCGAGTTCGAGAACCACCGCCCCCTGTACAACTGGGTCATCGAGAACATTTTTGGCACCGAGTTCCCCAAGCAGCGCGAGTTTGCCCGCCTGAACATGACCAACACCGTCATGAGCAAGCGCTATCTGCGTGAGCTGGTGGAGATGGGCATCGTGGACGGCTGGGATGACCCCCGCATGCCCACCCTGTGCGGCCTGCGCCGCCGCGGCTACACCGCTTCTTCTATCTTCACCTTCGTGCGCGAGGCCGGCATCTCCAAGTCCGACAACCTCATTGATATGCGCCAGCTGGAAGCCTGCATCCGCAGCGAGCTGGACCTGACTGCACAGCGCCGCATCGCCGTGCTGGACCCCGTCAAGCTGGTGGTGGACAACTACCCCGCCGACAAGACCGAGTATTTCGACATCGCCAACAACCCCAACCGGGAAGCCAACGACACCACCACCCGCAAGGTCGCCTTCACGAAGGAGCTGTGGATCGAGAACGAGGACTTCGCCGAGGTGCCGCCTCCGAAGTTCAAGCGCCTGACCGTCGGCGGCGAAGTCCGTCTGATGGGCGGCTATATCGTCAAGTGCGAGAGCGTCGAGAAGAACCCCGACGGCAGCATCGCTGTCATCCACTGCACTGCCGACCTCGAGACCGGCAACGGCAACCCTGCCGATGGCCGCAAGGTCAAGGGTACCATCCACTGGGTGAGCGCCGCCCACGCCGTGGATGCCGAGGTACGCCTGTACGACAAGCTCTTCACCGAGGCGAACATGAATGCCATCCCCGAGGGCAGCGACTACAAGGATTATCTGAATCCCGACAGCGTTGTCGTCCGCAAGGGCTGCAAGCTGGAAGAGGCTCTGGCCGACGCAAAGCCCGGCGATAAGTTCCAGTTCGTGCGCACCGGTTTCTTCACTCCCGACTCGAAGAACCCCGGCGTGTACAATCGTGTCGTGACCCTGCGCGACAGCTTCAAGCCCGCAAAGTAACGAGCGGACCCCAAACATCGCAAAAGGAGCACTTCACAGACCATGAAAAAACACATGACCCGCAACATTATCCTCATGCTGGTGCTGGACGTCGTCCTCGGCATCGTGCTGGCCCTTTATATCTCGAGCACCGGCACCGTGCCTGCTGCCGATAATGCTGACACCTACACCGACGGCACCTACACCGCCAGTGCGCAGGGCTGTCTGAGCGAGGTGGGCGTTACCGTGACCATCACCGGCGGCAAGGTGACGAATGTTGTGATAGACGCTTCCGGCGAGACGCCGGAGCTGGGCGGCAAGGCGGCAGAGACGCTGTCGGCCTCCCTGCTGGCGGCTGGCTCGACCGTCGGAGTGGATGCTGTCTCCGGCAGCACCATGACCAGCGACGCGGTATTTGCGGCAATGAACGATTGCCTTGCACAGGCCGCACAGTGATGAAGTTTTGAACGGAGCTGCTGCACGGCGTGTCTGTGCGGCAGCTTTTTTGTGAGCGAGGTTCTTATGATACTGGATATTCTGCCGCTGGCGGGCGGCACGGCCCGCCTTGTGCGGGTGTACGGCGGTGAGCCCTGCGTAAAGCTGCCTGGGGCTGTTTCTGCGCCGGAAGGGGAGGGCCAGTGGCCCATCACCGAACTGGGAGATTACTGTTTTTCCGAAAAGCCCCGGGGGCTGCCCGGGCCGGAAAAGATCTGCCGCTATGAGCAGGCCGAGGACGGCAAGCTCTGTCTGACCCGTGCTTTTGGCCGGGATGTGAGCGGCAAAGAGCGGTACAGCTTTGACTTCGACGCCCCCGCCGCCCCGGCGCAGGACGACGAGCTCCACCCCATCTGCGGGAACTTCCTCGAAGAAGTCACCCTGCCGGAGAGTCTGCGGGTCATCGGCAGCTGCACATTCTACAACTGCCGCAGGCTGCGCCGCCTGACTGCCGGGACAGGAGAGCTGACCATGGGCAGCGATGTCTTCCTCAACTGCTTTGCGCTGGAAGACCTCATCATCCGCGCTACGCCCGAGCAGGCCACCGGCCTGTTCGCCCTCGTGGGCAGCATCACCGAGGCCGTGCGGGCGCTGTTCTGGCCGGTGGGGGAGGCCGCACCCCGTGCGGGGCTGTGGTATCCCGCCTACTGGGAGGACATCGAGGAGACGCCCGCCCACATCCTGCTCCACACCTTTTCGGGGCAGGGCTACCACTACCGGCAGTGCTTTCTCGAAAATAAGCTTCTCCCGGCGGAGTACGACGCCATTTTCCCGCAGGGCCACGACGCCGACGACGCTTCCGTGATGGCGATGCTCTGCTTCGACCGCCTGCGCTGGCCGTGGCAGCTGAGCGATGCCGCCCGGGATGCATACCGGGACTTCCTCAAGACCAACACCGGGCGGGTGCTGACCCGTCTGCTCAAGGCGCAGGACACCGAGGGCATCAAAGTCCTGCTGGCGCTGGATGTGATGGATACTGATGCCTTTGCCGAGGGTGCGGCCCTCGCGGCCAAGGCCGACAATGCCGAAGCTGCCGCCCTGCTGGCCGACGCAGAGCACAAAAAGCGTGCCGCTGCGCCCCAAAAGAAGAGGTATGATTTTGATTTCTGAGAAGGAAAAGTTTTTTGACCCCCGCAAGCCCTTCCAGTCGGCCCGGCCTGAGACTCACGAAGAGTGGCAGGCCCGGATGGGCGGCGAGGTGCTGGCCGTGGTGCGCAGCGGGCTGTATCTGGACTTCCGCTTTTTAGACCAGGCCCTCTCGGCCCTGACGCCCACCGCCGACGAGCGGTGCGGTGTACTGGCGACGGATGGAACCATCCTCTGCTACCAGCCCAGCGCCCTGCTTCGGCTCTACCAGAAGAACCCCAAATATCTCAACCGGCTCTACCTTCACACGGTGTTCCACTGCATCTTCCGCCATCTCTGGCTGCGCGGCAAGCGGGACAAACGCCTGTGGGACCTTGCGTGTGACATTGCGGTGGAGAACGTCATCGACGGTCTTGGCCGCAAGAGCGTCCAGCGCCCCCTGACGTGGGTGCGCCAACACGCCTATGAGGAGATCATCGCGCAGGAAAAAGTGGCTGCTGCAGCCCCTATCTATCGCTGGCTGGTGCGGCAGACGCCCGGCGTTCTCCGCCAGCTGGAAAAAGAATTCTACACCGACGACCACCGCCTCTGGCCCAAAGAGGCCCCTGAACAGCCCCAGCAGATGCCTGCGCCGCTGCCCCGGAAGACGTGGCAAAAAATCGGCGAGCGGATGCAGACAGAGCTGGAGCTCCGGGACAAAGAGGCCGGTGAGGGCGTGGATGCCATGCGGGAGCAGATCAAAGCCGCAAACCGCAGCCGCCGCAGCTACGGCGACTTCCTGCGCCGGTTCTGCGTCACCCGGGAGGAAGTCCACCTCGACCCGGACGAGTTCGATCTGAACTTTTACACCTATGGCCTGTCGGTCTACGGCAACCTGCCCCTCATCGAGCCGCTGGAGACCCGGGAGAGCAAGAAGATAGAAGAGCTGGCCCTCGTCATCGACACCAGCTACTCCACCTCGGGTGAGCTGGTGCGGGCCTTTCTGGCTGAGACGTATACTCTGCTGAAGGGCAGGGAGAATTTCTTCCATCGGATGAATCTCCACCTCATCCAGGCCGACAACGCGGTGCGGCAGGATATTCCCGTCAAAAACGAAGACGACCTCATCCGTGCCATGAACCACTTCGAGCTGCGGGGCGGCGGCGGCACCGATTTCCGGCCCGCTTTCGAGTACGTCAGCCGGCTCTGCGCCGAGAAGAAGTTCTCGAACCTCCGGGGTCTGCTCTATTTTACCGACGGTATGGGGACTTACCCGGCCCGCCGCCCGGCTTACGACACGGCATTTCTATTTCTGGGCGACCGCTTCGACGACGCCAATGTGCCGCCCTGGGCAATGAAAGTGGTGCTGGACGAAGAAGAATTTACCGGTGAGGCCGCCCGCAGCGCCTCGGCCCTGTCCGAAGCGCTGGCGGAGGAAGACGACCTCTACCGTGACCTCAACAATTCGTGATAACGAGGGAAAGAATATGAACATCAAACGAGCCAAAGAAGAGATCGAGCATACCGTCAAAGCGTACCTCGCCAAAGATGCTTTGGGCGAATACGCCATCCCGGCCATCCGCCAGCGCCCTATCCTGCTGATGGGGCCTCCGGGCATCGGCAAGACCCAGGTCATGGAGCAGGCGGCGCGGGAGTGCGGCGTGGCGCTGGTGGCCTATACCATCACCCATCACACCCGCCAGAGCGCCGTGGGCCTGCCTTTCATCCGTCAGCGCAACTACGGCGGCCGGGACGTCTCTGTGACGGAGTACACCATGAGCGAGATCATCGCCAGCGTCTACGCCAAGATGGAGGCCACCGGCCTGAAAGAGGGCATCCTCTTCATCGACGAGATCAACTGTGTCTCCGAGACGCTGGCCCCCACCATGCTGCAGTTTTTGCAGTGCAAGACCTTCGGCAATCAGGCCGTGCCTGCGGGCTGGGTCATCGTGGCGGCAGGCAACCCGCCGGAGTACAATAAATCCGTCCGCGATTTCGATATTGTCACCCTCGACCGCGTCCGCCGGATGGACATTGAGCCGGATCTGCCGGTCTGGAAGGACTACGCCCGTGCAGCCCATATCCACAGCGCTATCCTGAGCTACCTCGAACTGCACCCCCAGAACTTCTACCAGATAAACGCTGACGTGGACGGCACCCAGTTCGTCACCGCCCGCGGCTGGGAAGACCTCTCCAACCTGCTCAATACCTATGAGTCGCTGGGCCTGCAGGCCGATGAAGAGCTCATCCGCCAGTATATCCAGCACCAGAAGATCGCCGAGGACTTCTCGGCCTACCTCGACCTCTACTATAAGTACCGTGACGACTACGGCGTGGAGGACATTCTGGCCGGTCAGGCCAAGCCTGCCGCTTTTGCGCGGCTGCTGCAGGCCCCCTTCGACGAGAAGCTGAGCCTCGTGAGCCTGATCCTGTCCGGCCTCGAGACGCGCTTCTCTGCCTCCCGGCGGGCAGACGCTGTGGCCGACAGCTGCTATGCCTTCCTACGAGAGACGAAGAAAGCCTTTGCCGAGATGCCCGCAGAACTGGCGCAGGAGCCGAACTGCTGGGCGCAGCTCTTTGGCCAGATGACCGCCGACTACGAGGCCGAGACCCAGAAAAAGCGCACCGCCGGTCTGCTGGATAAGCCCACGCTGGAAGCCCGCTTGCAGACGGCCAAGACCCTGCGCAGCTGGGAGAAAGAGCTTCTGCGCGCCGCCGCGCCGGACGCGGACGCCGCTTTCAAGGTGCTGCGCACCCAGTTCGGCACCCTGTCGGATGTCCGGGACACCGCCCAGCAGACGGCCAGCGCCGCGCTGGAAGCGGCCTTCGACTTCATGGAGCAGGCATTCGCCGAGAGTCAGGAGATGGTGGTCTTCGTCACCGAACTGACCCTCTCGCCCGCCGCCCATGCGTTCATTGCCGAAAACGGCTGTGAGCGGTATTTCCAGTACAACAAAGACCTCCTGCTTGACCACCGCAAGGCGGCCCTGAATCAGGAGATGGAAGCCGAACAGCGTCGGCACGGGATGCTGTAAAAGATATAAACGCAAACGAGGGGCCGCACAGCTGTGCGGCCCCTCGTTTTGTGTGCAAAAAAGAAAAAGCATCTTGATAAAATCAAGATGCTTGGTGGTTGCGGGGGCCGGATTTGAACCAACGACCTTCGGGTTATGAGCCCGACGAGCTACCAGACTGCTCCACCCCGCGATATTTACTTTTTGCTGTCGGCCTCTCGCTGACTGCTCAAGTATAATACCACAAGGCGGGGGACTTGTCAAGCGTTTTTTCAAAAAGAATATGACTTTTTCGAAAAGGCCGCTGCCGGAAACAAAAAGCGCCCCATTCCGGGGCGCTTCGACAGAGCGAATATCACTTGCGGGTGCGGCGGCGCACGAAGCGGACGACGAGGGTGGCTGCGGCCAGAATGACCAGCACGGGCCAGACGCCCACGACCCAGACCGTCAGCTGCTGGATGCCGGAGACAAAGCCCGTCCAGCCATTGCGGAGGGCGCTGGACAACTGGGAGAGGTAGGATTCCTCGGTGGGGGTGTATTCCTTCACCTCGTCCAGCGAGAGGTAGACCGTGGAGCAGGACACCTGCTGGCTGTACCAGTCCAGCTGCGATTGCCAGCTCTCGATCTGGTACTGGACGTCGCTGAGGGAAGATTCGATCTCCAGCAGGTCGGAGAGGTTTTCGGCGCTGGCCTGAAGCTCCTGCAAACGTGTGCGCTGAGCCGTCAGGTTGGAGAGCCGGGCCTCGATGTCCATATACTGGGTGGTGACGTCCTGCACCTGCTCGCTCTTGTCCACGAGGTTGCCCGCTTGCGCGGCGGCTTCGAGGAAGCTCGCGTAGTTGTCCTGCGGGACGCGGATGGTGAGGGAGAGGGTGCGGCTCGAGCCGGTGTAAGAGGATTCATTGCTGGATTCCAGATAGCCTCCGGCGGCGCTCACGGCGTCGGTGAGTGCGGTGCGGGCGGCGTCAAAGTCCTTGCTCTCGATGGTGAGGTTGGCCGTGTAGATGAGCTTTGTGCTCGTCTGCGCTGCCTCGGCGCTGAGGGTGCCGGTGCCGCCTGCATCGCGGGCGCTCATGGTATCGGCGCTTCCACCGGCCTGGACGGCCATCTTGGGTGCGGCAAGGGCGCTGTTCACGTCGTCCATCGAGTAGGCAGCGTAGGAGGCCGTCTCAGCGGCAGAGCTGAGGGCCGCGCCGCCCGCAGGCAGCAGGCTGATGGGGGAGTGGACTGCCGCATACAGACCAACGCCGCAGAGCAGGCCGCAGGCGGCGATGCTCAGAGCCTTGCGGGGAAAGTGGATGGCTTTTTTGGGCTTTTTGGCGGGTTTCGGTGCCTCTTCTGCCGGCTGCATGGCGAGGAGCTTTGCTTTCAGGTCGTCCGAAACGTGAAGGTCGTCTACCTCCATCTTGTACTCATACCACCTCATCTTCAATCTCCTCCTTCAGCATCGTATGTAACTGTGCGCGGGCGCGGCGAAGCCAGCTGAGCACCGTGTTGGTGGGTGCGCCCAGCATCCGGCCCACCTCGGCGGCGGTGTACCCCTCGTAGTAGTGGAGGTAGACCGCATTGCGGTAGTTCTCGGGCAGGGCGCGCACGGCGTCCAGCACGCTGCCGTCTTCCATCTGGTCCGGAGCGGGAAGATTCTCGTCCAGCTCGGTGTCCTTCTGGCGGGCGGCGCGGGTCAGGTCGTGGCAGCGGTTGATGGTCACACGCAGCAGCCAGGCTTTCAGGTGTTCCTCGCTCTCGAAGCGGCCATTGTAGCACAGCAGCTTTTCGAAAACATCCTGCACCACATCTTCCGCATCGGCGGTGCAGCTGCAGTTGTGCATGGCGGCTCGGAACACCGTGTCACTGTATCGCTGCACGGCCAGCGCAAAAATCTCGTTTTTGGTCAGCTGTCCCATAGTTCTATGCTCCTTTGATGTCCTGTGTACAGCAGGACTCGGTGGAAAAATTATCTCTTATTGGGGACATTCACCCTGTATACGGATGAGCGACCCCGATTATTGCAGTTTATGGTGCAGAGCGGAAAAATCTTCCGCCCGGCATCGCACAAGGTATCCAAAGTATAACATGAATACGCCCAAAACAAAAGGGCCATTTGCCGCCATGTTTTGGCAAATGACCCTGAGAGCTTCTGTTCAGTTATCGGTAGAGCCGCTGGAAGAGGGCTACCCGCTCGGAGAGATACGTCTCGGCCCGGGGGTGGTGGAGCCAGCGTTTGCCCGCCTTGTCGCAGGCGAGACGGTGGCCCAGCGCGGCGGGGCAGGCGTCTATCTCTTCCACGTCCCGCATGGTGAGGGTGAGGCTCAGCGCCGCCGGAGCGTCCGGCAGGGGCGGGAGCGGGTCTTCCCAGACGAAGGGCGGCAGCAGCTGGACGGCGTATACCGTCCGGGTGCATTCTTCGGTGAGCAGCAGCGCGGCGGGCGCACCATCCGGCATGACATGCAGAGAGGAATAGAGCAGCTGCAGCTGCGCCGGAGCCAGCAGACGGGATGCGCCCTCTTCCTCATCGGGCAGAAGGGTGAGAAAATCCGCCGCCTCGTCGGCGTAGATGCGCCGGGCCGGAGCGTGGAACTGCGCATACAGCGCGGGCAGGGCAAACACGCCCTCCCGGTCTAAGGCCCGCTGCAACAGACAGTAAAACTCCGTCAGCGGGTGGGCAGGGTCGGGCTGCGGCATCCCGAAATCGGGGCGCGAAACGTGTCCTCCGCCCATCAGCCGTTATAGCCCAGCGTGGCCGCCATGACAGCCTTGATGGTGTGCATCCGGTTCTCGGCCTCGTCGAAAACGATGCTCTGGGGGCCTTCGAAGACTTCGTCGGTGACTTCCATCGCGTCGCGGCCAAAGCGCTCGCCCATCTCCCTGCCCACAGTGGTCTTGTGGTCGTGGTAGGCGGGCAGGCAGTGCATGAACACGGCCTTGGGGCCGGCGATGTTCATCAGGTCCTGGTTGATCTGATATGCGGCCAGGTCGTTGATGCGCTCGGCCCAGACCTCGACCGGCTCGCCCATGGACACCCAGACGTCGGTGTAGAGGACGTCTGCGCCCTTTGCGGCCTTGGCAGGGTCTTCCTCGAAGGAGATGGCCGCACCCGTCTCGGCGGCGATGGCCTTGCACTGCTCCACCAGTGCAGCGTCCGGCTGGTACTTCCTGAGGGCGCAGGCGGTGAAGTTGAGGCCCATCTTGGCGCAGCCCACCATCAGGCTGTTGCCCATGTTGTAGCGGGCGTCGCCGAAGTAAACGAAGTTGATGCCTTTGAGGTGGCCGAAGTGCTCCCGGATGGTGAGAAAGTCGGCGAGGATCTGGGTGGGGTGGAACTCGTTGGTCAGGCCGTTCCACACCGGCACACCGGCGTAGTGGGCCAGATCTTCCACGATGCTCTGGCCGTAGCCGCGGTACTCGATGCCATCGAACATCCGGCCCAGCACCCGGGCGGTGTCAGCAATGGACTCCTTCTTGCCGATCTGGCTGCCCGACGGGTCGAGGTAGGTGACTTCCATGCCCAGGTCGTGGGCGGCGACCTCAAAGCTGCAGCGGGTGCGGGTGGAGGTCTTCTCGAAGATAAGGGCAATGTTCTTGCCGCGCAGAGCATCGTGGCGGATGCCGGCCTTTTTCTTTGCCTTCAGGTCGGCGGCGAGGTCCAGCAGACCTTCGATCTCTTCGGGAGTGTAATCGAGAAGCTTCAAAAAGCTGCGGTTCGTAAGATCCATTGTATATATTCCTCTCTATGCGCCAAAATTTGAATATTTATACTTTCACAGACCCTATTATAATACAGAGCAAAGGTGGGGTCAAGAGGAAGCACTTGACCCCACCTGTCAAAATTGAGATCCAATCCAAAAATCAAGGTGCTATGAAAAAATTTAACATCTTACAACTCCAGCTCCATCTTCCGCCCGCTGGGCTGATAGGGGGTGAGCCGGACGCCGGCCTTTTTGAACATGAACCGCGCAGCTACGCTGGAATCGGTGTCGTGGTACTTGTCGCTGTAGTAGACGACCTCGGCGATGCCGGACTGGATGATGGCCTTGGTACACTCGTTGCAGGGGAAGAGGGTGACGTACACCCGCGCGCCCTTGAGGTTGTTGTGGGCGCTGTTGAGGATGGCGTTCAGCTCGGCGTGGCAGACGTACATATATTTCGTGTTCAGCGGCTCACCCTCCCGCTCCCACGGCATGGCGTCGTCGTCGCAGCCGATGGGCATACCGTTGTAGCCCAGAGAGAGGATCTTGTTTTCCGGGCTGACGATGCAGGCGCCCACCTGACTGCTGGGGTCCTTGGAGCGCATGGCCGTGAGCAGGGCAATGCCCATGAAGTATTCGTCCCAGTTGATATAATCCGTGCGTTTCATCGTGTGGAGCTCCTTGTTCTGCATAAAAATTGGGTTCGGTGGCCCTATTATAGCGTGCTACGGCAGCTTTTACAATAAAATATTTGCCCTCAAGGCAAAATGCACAAAACAAAGCCGGGAAGTTTGGCAGGGTAAAAGCCGGAAATTTCAAATG
>ERZ860590.1289-NODE-1289-length-13715-cov-2.913763_pt1 | contig 13715 bp, 10 predicted proteins | sample MGYA00509975_ERZ860590 | MGnify/ENA primary metagenome ERZ860590 (study PRJEB30046, sample SAMN00715250) | human gut metagenome | study: EMG produced TPA metagenomics assembly of the A metagenome-wide association study of gut microbiota in type 2... | reverse complement strand
ATAAAAGGAGACCTATATCGTGGTTCGTTGCTCAATTTCTGGTGCGTCCGTCCTGTCCAATAGTTATTTTTCATTGTTTTGCATAAAACTTTGCTATAAATAAGCGAAAGCTGTTGAGAAGGTGGTTTACTGTTGCGGACTTTCACGTTCGGAGATTGCCAAAACATTTTTTCGCCCCGTATCCCTGAAAAAAGCGATTAACTCGTTGTGCTTTCAAATGAAAATGTTTCAAAAAAGCAAGACGGAAAACCGAGTATGAAAACAAATATGTCTAGGGAAAAGGCTAATTTGTGGGTATTTTAATCATCAAAATATAAGTAAAAACACCTAGTAAAATCACGTTTCGTACGAAATTGAAAAACCTTCTTACTTGTCTTAAATAATATTTAAAATCAAATAATTAAGTTCAAAATTTAATCCGTAAGGTTTAGGTGCTTTCCCTAATGTAGCGCGCAAACTGAACTTTTCACTTGTTTACAAAAACAAATCGGCGGATTATTCCGTTTGTTTCAGATGGAAACAATTTGTAAAAAGATCTCTGAAAAGTTTTGACAGGAGAAATTCGCCATGAGTATTTATTTCTGGTTCCAATTTGCCCTGCTGATTGCATTCCTCTTCATCTCCGCTCCGCGCGGCGGTATGTTCCTGGGTTTGTTCTCCGGCATCGGTTTGATTGTGATTATGTTCGGTCCGAAACCTTGGTTAGGTCTTCCTCCGGGTAAACCGCCGGTCGACGTTATTCTGACCATCATCGCCGTGGTGGCAGCAGGCTCTACGCTGCAGGCTTCCGGCGGCTTGGACTGCATGCTTCAGATCGCTGAAAAGATTCTGAGAAAACGTCCTAAAGTCGTAACCTTCCTGGCTCCGCTCTGCACATTCACGCTGACAATTCTCTGCGGTACAGGCCACACGGTTTACACACTCCTCCCCATTATTTATGACGTCGCAATCAAGACCGGTATCCGTCCGGAACGTCCGATGGCAGCTTCCTCTATCGCTGCTCAGATGGGTGTGATCTGCTCTCCGGTGTCCGTCGCCTGCGTTTCTATGGTCGCTTTGCCGGCCACCCGATGGCAAACGGTACTGAAGTCGGCCTGGTTGAACTCTGCAGCTTGACCATTCCTGCCGGTTTGATCGGTTTGCTCGTCATGGCTACATACTCCAACTTCCGCGGTAAAGACCTCGACAAAGACCCGCAGTTCCAGGCTCTTATCGCTGATCCGGAAGCCAAGCGCTATGTTTACGGCGACTCTATGACTCTCCTCGGCAAGAAGCTCCCGTCCAGACAGTGGACCGCAATGTGGATCTTCCTTGCTGTAGTGCTCGTCGTTGCTCTGCTTGGTGCCTTCTCCGAACTTCGTCCGATGGTCGGTAAGAAACCTCTCTCCATGACTCTGGTTATTCAGATGTTCATGCTCTGCGCCGGCGCTCTCATCTGCATGATCACAAAGACTCCTCCGAAGTCCGTCGGCGGTACCTCCGTGTTCCGTTCCGGTATGGTTGCAGTCGTCTGCGTGTTCGGTGTTGCATGGCTCTCCGAAACGATCTTCAAGGCTCACCTCAATGAACTGAAAGAAGTCCTCGTTGAATACGTCAAACTCTATCCGTGGGCATACGCAGTTGTTCTCCTGTTAGTTTCCAAGCTCGTTAACTCTCAGGCTGCTGCTATCGCTATCGTGGTTCCGGTTGCTATCAGCATCGGTACTCCGACCGGAGTGGTTGTCGGCTGCTGCTCCGCTTGCTACGGCTACTACATCATCCCGACATATCCGTCTGACCTGGCTTCCATCGAGTTCGACCGCTCCGGTACAACTCACATTGGTAAGTTCGTGATTAACCACTCCTTCATTCTTCCGGGCTTGATCGGTGTGATCACCGCCACGATCTGCGGTTACTTTATGGCAATCGCTCGCGGCTGGATCTAAGCAAATACTTAGTACCCTAAATAAGCTCTAAGTCTTTGGTAACGAGGGAAAACACCTAGTGTTTTCCCTCGTTTTGTTTTATGCTCATGGAGTACCCGCTTGAGCTTTTCGCACAAGTATTGGTAGATTCCCTTGAATTCCCAGATTAGTTAAAGGAGTTGTTATGAACTATTCCGGAGTGCTGGTGAGCGCCTGCCCCGGTCGTTATGACGAAATGCTCCGCGAACTTGACGCCATTGATGGTGTCGAAGTCCATCAAAAGGACCCCGATCACAACCGCTGCATCATCGTGATTGAAGCTCCGGATGTACCAGCGGAAATGGATCTTTTTAAAGCGGTCTCCAATCTTCCCAGTGTGGTCGACGCGGCCCTTGTTGTCCATAATTTCGAGGATGACGCAGTAGTACAATCCCCTAATAACTAGGCTTTTCCCTAATAGATTTCTTGTTCAGGAGACAATATGACGATTAATAATCCCCAAGTTAAACGTCGTGATTTACTGAAAGCCGGTGTTGCTGCATCCGCAGCGATGACGGTTGGCATCCCTCTGAGCGAAGTCGCTAGAGCTGCAATTCAGAGCAGCGAAGGTGAGATCGTTTGGACAAAAGGCGTATCCCGCTTCTGCGGTACAGGCTGCGGTCTTCAGGTCGGCGTCAAAGACGGACGCGTTGTCGCAACTAAGGGCGACCCCGATGCACCGGTAAACAGAGGTTTGAACTGCATTAAAGGCTATTTCAATGCCAAGATCCTCTACGGTAAGGATCGTCTGACACAGCCTCTGATGCGCCGCACTAACGGCAAATTTGATAAGAACGGTAAGTTTGAAGCGGTGACATGGGACGAAGCCCTCACCGAAATGGCGAACCAGTTCAAACGTGTTTATAAGGAAAAAGGACCGACAGGCGTCGCCATCCTCGGCAGCGGCCAGTACACCATTCCTGAAGCTTACGCAGCCAGCAAACTCGTAAAAGCCGGCTGGCGTTCCAACAACCTTGACCCGAACGCACGTCTTTGCATGGCGAGCGCTGTGGTCGGTTTCTATCAAGTGTTCGGTATCGATGAACCGGCAAACAACTACTCCGATATCGAAAAGTGCAACACAATGGTCTTGTGGGGCAACAACATGGCCGAAGCCCATCCGGTTCTTTGGTCTCGTGTTGCCGACCGTAAGCTGACACACAAAGAAACGAAGATCATCAACCTCACGACCTATAAGAACATGAGTTCTAACATGGCCGATGAAACGATCATCTTCGCTCCGAACGGTGACCTGGCAATCCTCAACTACATCCTGAGAGAAATTGTTCACCGTGACGCAATCGACCACGATTTCGTCAACAAGCACTGCATCTTCGCAGCCGGCGCAATGGATATCGGCTACGGCATGCGTCCGACCGATAAATACGCATTCCCGAAAGAAAAGGATATTCAGGCTAAACAGAACGCCATCATTCTGAGCAAGGAAGAAGCAATCGCTCAGGGCCGTCCTGAAATGGCCGGTAAGGAAGTTAAACAGACTCAGCAGGGCGGTAAAGCCGGTGCTCACTGGAGCATCTCTTTTGAAGACTTCAAGAAGGGCGTTGAACCCTACACCTTGGACTTTACGGCTCAGATCGCTAAGGGCGATCCTGACGAAAGCCTGGAAGACTTCAAGAAGAAACTTAAGAATCTTGCCGATATCTATATCGACAAGAAGAACGACATCCTCAGTTTCTGGTGCATGGGCTTCAACCAGCATCAGAGAGGCGTTTGGGTCAATGAACAGATCTACTCTGTCCATCTGCTCCTTGGCAAACACGCTCGTCCGGGCAACGGTGCCTTCTCCTTAACCGGTCAGCCTTCCGCCTGCGGTTCTGCTCGTGAAGTCGGTACTTTCTGCCACCGTCTGCCGTCTGACCTGCTGGTTGCTCAGAAGCCGGCTCGCGTGAAGAGTGAAAAGATTTGGGGCATTCCTGAAAAGACGATTAACCCGAAGGTTGGCCGTGCTTATATGGAAATCCTCCGCGGCATGGAAGACAACTCCATCAACTTTGTTTGGACACAGGTGATCAACCCCTTCCAGGCTGCGCCTAACTCCAACCACTGGCTCAAGGCTGCTCGCCATCCCGAAAACTTCGTTGTGATTGCAGACGCATATCCGACATTCTCCTGCCAGTACGCTGACTTGATTCTGCCGGCTGCCATGATCTTCGAAAAATGGGGTCTCTACGGCAACGCCGAACGTCGTACACAAGGCTGGCAGCAGATGGCCAATCCTCCCGGAGAAGCTCGTACCGATCTGTGGATGATGATGGAATTTGCAAAACGTCTGCAGGTTAAAGACTGCTGGGGCGAACAGCCGGTTCCGGGCCTCAAGGTAGAAGGCTACACTGACGGTAAACTGCCGAGCGTTCTCGACGAAGCCGAGAAGATGGGCATTAAACCCGATATGACGCTCTATGACGTTCTCTTTGCACGTCCTGACAACCTGAAAGTGGCTTGGCCTGATCCTGACCTCGTCAGCAAGATCAACAGCACAACTGCTCCGGGCAACCTGAACTGGTTCCCTGAAAAGGCCCTGTTCAACGAATATCGCAAGTTCACATTGGGCGACGGCCATGACCTGGCCGACTTCACAACCTATATGAACTCCGAAACACGCGGTTTGATTTGGCCGGTTGTTAACGGTAAAGAAACACTCTACCGTTTCAATCAGGACTATGACCCGTATGTCAAGGAAGGCGGTTACGCTTTCTACGGTAAGCTCTTCAAGGCGATCCCGACAGGCAACCTGTTCGGAGTCACGGATCCGAAACCGGTTCCGCTGCCCAACAAGGCCAAGATCTTCTTCCGTCCGTATGCTGCTCCTGTCGAACAGCCGGATAAGGAATATGACCTGTGGCTCTGCACCGGCCGTATCCTTGAACATTGGCATACCGGCAGTATGACCATGAGAGTCCCTGAACTCGAACGTGCTCAGGCGAACTCCTTCTTGTACATGAATCCGAAGGATGCTGAAAAACGCGGCCTGAAGAACGGTGACGTCGCAGTTTGCGAAAGCCGCCGCGGTCAGGTCAAGGCGATTGTTCAGACCAACCAGCGTAACTTCATGCCGAGAGGAATGACTTGGCTCGCCTTCTTCGACAGAAAGGTTCAGACCAACCAGGTCGTTATTGACGCGACAGACCCAATTTCCGAAGAACCGGATTTCAAGAAATCTGCCGTCAAGGTCTATAAAGCTCAGTAACTTTTAACGGGAGGGCCGTCCGGCCCTCCGTATCCTCCATGACGAATCAAACCCGAAGAGACGTTTTAAAGAAAGGTTTGCAAGTCGCTGCCGTCGGCGTGGGCGCCGGTCTGATTTGGGATTTATTCCTGCAGAAGTCCGCTAAAGCCCAGGGGTTTGTTCCCCGTCCGCCCGGAGCACTGCCTCCTGATCGATTTGAAACCGCCTGTTCTAAATGCGGGCTGTGTGTGGAAGCGTGTCCTTACGACACGCTGAAACTGGCCCGTTTCAACGATATCGCCGCTCCCGGAACTCCGTTCTTTACGCCGCGTGATATTCCCTGCTATATGTGCAGAGACATCCCCTGCGTGAAAGCCTGTCCGAGCGGGGCGCTGTCACACGAGTTAACCGACATTACTGAGGCAAAAATGGGTGTGGCCGCGATCGACCACTACACATGCTTGTCTTGGCAAGGTCTGCGCTGCGAAATCTGCTATCGCGACTGTCCTGAACAAAACAAGGCGATCGTGATCGTAAGCCAGCCGCGTCAGATCAGTAACCATGCGATGTTCGTACCGGAAATTCATCCCGATAAGTGCACCGGATGCGGTTTGTGCGTTCATAGCTGCCCGACCGATAAACCTTCGATCAACATTGTTGATCCGGATGCGTTCCTCGGTAAGATCGGCGACCACTATCGTTTGGGCTGGAAGGAAAAACTCGATGCTCGAGCTGTGCCCGATGCACCGATGACGAGTAAAGACGGGAAGCCGCTTCCTCCGGGAGGCCTGGACTTCTTGAATTCGGAGCTGCCATGATGGAAAACAAAAAAGTAATTCGTCATCTGGACGCGCCCCGCACGTTCGGAGAATGGCTGCACCGCTATCGTTTTACGATTGCGCGCCGTTTTGTTCAGTTCTGCATTCTGCTCGCCTTCATCGGTACATTCCGCTTCGGCTGGAAAGTCCTCGGTCATCCGCTTCTTGCCGGAGATCTTTCTTCATCTCGAATCTTTGACACCGTTCCTCTGGCAGATCCGTTCGCCGCACTGCAGCGCCTGGTCGCTCAGTACTGGCTTTCACCGGAATCCATGATCGGAGCCGGAATCATTCTCGCCGTCTATTGGGTTGTAAGCGGCAGATCGTTCTGCTCATGGGTGTGTCCGATGAACTTGGTCACGGACTTTGCCTTTTGGTGCCGTAAGAAATTAGGCATCAATACGAACGTCTTGTCTCTGTCTTCCGGTACGCGTTATGTGCTTCTGGCGCTTGCCCTGATCCTGTCCATAGTAACCGGAACGGCGGCATTTGAAGCTATCAGCCCGCAAGGCATTCTGTGGCGTGAGATCGTTTACGGAGGATTCTTAGGTTTGTTAAGTGCTGTCTTCGGAATCTTTGCACTTGACCTTGCCGTGACAAAACGCGGCTGGTGCGGCCATTTGTGTCCCTTAGGCGCCTTCTGGGCACTGTGGGGAAAGATCGGTCTGACCAAGGTCAAGTTCGACAATGATACGTGCACCCGCTGCGGCGACTGCATTAAAGTCTGCCCCGAACCGCAAGTGATTAACTTCAAGAAAGCGGCGGAAATCGGTATGTACGCTTCCGGAGAATGCACGAACTGCGGTAAATGCGTGAGCATTTGCCCGGAAAACAGTCTGAAGTTCGGAATTCGCCTGATTAAAGATTCAAAGAAAACTCAATAGGAGTTCATATGAAAAAATTATTCATGCTTTCTCTTGCTGCACTGGTCTTCGTCCCTGCCGTGTATGCACAACAGCCTGCTCAGACGTCTGAGCTCGCCAAATTTGCTCCCCCGATGATTCCGCATCCGATCGCGGCTTACATTCCGATTACTCCGGAAAAGAACGTCTGCGTGATGTGCCACATCCCCGGCGAACCGGGTATGAAAGTAGCCAAAGGCTCTCCCACACCGCTGCCTCCCAGCCATGTGACCGGCGATAAGGTGAACCCCAACCGCTACGAATGCTTGCTTTGCCACGCTGAAGTCATGCCGCAGAAGTAAGATTCAAAGCATCAAAAAAAGCGCACTTCCGAATTTGGTTGTGCGCTTTTTTCGTTTGCCTGCGGCTAAAGATTCTTTTGTTCCTTTGCCCAAACAGCCGCTTCTACCCTGGAGCGGAAAGATAGTTTGTGGAGCACATGTTTGACGTGTACTTTTACCGTACCGTCGGAAATCTCGAGTGCTTTGCCGATTTCTTTATTAGTTTTGCCCTGAGCAATGAGCTTTAAGACACTCTTCTCCCGCTCCGTGAGTTCGGAGAGGCGGCGCTCTTTGCTGAAGGACTCTTCTCTTAAGCATTCGGCCAGGGCTTGATTCATGGAGGCCGAGAGAACCGTTTGGCCTTTTGCCGCTTTCTGAATGTCTTCAAGAATTTGTTCCGGTTCCTGATCTTTGAGCAGGTAGCCGTTCGCACCGTTTTGAAAGCACTGCAGCAAATCGGAAGGGGAGTCGGACACCGTCAGCATGATGACGCGGATCGACGGATCAAATGCTTTAATGGCAGTGAGGATCTCAACACCGCTGGTGTGCTTCATGTTTAGATCCAGAAGAACAATGTCAGGATCTCTTTCTCTTACGGCAACCATTGCGGCTTCAAAATCGCCGGCTTCTGCGACGACGTTAAAGGACGGATCCATCTTCAATAATTGGATGACGCCGCGCCGAAAAAGCGGGTGATCATCTACAACAATAATGTCATGTTCGCTTGTCATTATGCAACCGTTTTCTTGAGAGAATTAAAACGAAGAACGACTGAAGTTCCATGGGGGATGACGGGTTCCACGTGTAATTCCCCGCCCAATACCTTAGCACGCTCATGCATGATTTCCAAGCCGTAATGTCCTTTTTTGCTCTTCAGATCAAAACCTTGTCCGTTGTCTGAGACGCGCATTTCAAAGGTTCCTTCCCCCATGGGCTTAAAACTGACTTCCACTGCGGTTGCCCGAGAATGCTTCTCCACGTTGGTGAGCGCCTCCCGCAGAATATGGAGCAGATGGACATGGCTTTGGGCATCCAGCTCGAAACTTTGAATCTGATTATCGACGGTGTAATCGATGCCTGAGCGCTCCTTGAATTCGTCGAGAGAAGAGAGAATGTTCTCTCGAAGGTCCGGAGACTTAGGCTTCAAGCGGAAGGTCGTTAGAACCGAACGAAGCTGCTGGTAAGCGGTGATCACACCGAGCTTGAGCTCATCGAGGATGCTGCGGACTTCAGCTTCATCGGACTTGTTTTTAAGCGCGGCGTCCAGACGCGTGATTTGAATTCGTGAGAAAGATAAGGACTGTGCGATCGAGTCATGAAGTTCACGGGCGATCGTCGAACGTTCTTCAAAAAGAATCAGACGGCGAGACTCAACGTTCTTTTCGGAGTTGTTGATCGCTAACGCAAATTCTCTGGCGATACTTCGGAGCAGTTCTCTGTCGATATGCACCGGAGCTTCTCCGCAAAATATCGCAGCAAAAGACAGCCGCGTCGTCCCGACGGCTCCGGGGACAAGAACGAGCGTGCAGTCTTTCCCAAGGACTTCTCTCTTAAAGAAGTTGTATTTCTCGAACGAAATGTTCTGACCTTCAAAAAACTTTCTTATTTCCTCAGGGTCGATCGGATGCTGACTGAAGCGGGCGGCAAGACGAAGTGTTTTGTCGCCGTCGTTTCGAAGATAGACGGCGCAGCTCAAAGCCTCTAAGTTTTCAGAGCAAAAATCCAGCGCTTTTTCCAAGACCGATCGGTTGAGTTCAGCGCTTAGGACGTTCTTAAGTCCATATAGCAAGTTAAGCGCCTTATTTTGGCGATTCAGGTCGGCTGTTTTTTCACGAACTTGTTCCTCCAAGGAAGAGTACATGCGCGATAGGTCGCGGATCATGAAGTTCATGCTTTCTGAAAGCGTCCCAATCTCATTATGTTTTTTATAACTGCTGGACTTGCTGAAATCTCCGTTCCGAACAGAGGAGGCGAGGTTGGCTAAATCCTCCAGGGGCTCAAACAGCGTATGGCGCAGAAAATAGCGCACACCGAAGAAAAGCACAAAAGCGAGCAGCATGAAAGCGATAAGACCGGCATGAATAAAGTTGCTTTTTGACTCGAGGTCTTGCTCCAGATCGAACACGAAAGTGTCAATCACCGACACAAATTTAGGAACGGCATTTAAAAAATCATGGATCTTTTGCGGCTGTTGAATAGTTTCAAGTGCCAGCGGTTTTATTTTTGAATAAAAATCGGAAGAAATAATGTCGTAACTTTTTCGAAGTTCGTTGGAAGCCTCCTCGGGGATGGCATTGGTCAGGCCCGGCAGATTCAAGCGTCTTTCGAATTCTGCGATGGCCGCTTTGATATCCTTGCTGCGCACAGCTTCAGAGTCCTCTGAGCTCCTAGCGACCGTTAGAGCCAGAACGTAGCTTTGCATGCGAAGGGAGCCCGAAACATTAATGGCGCTTCCTTTTCCTGTTGAGTCCTCCGAGATTTGAAGAACGAGGAAGAGGGCGCCAAAAGCAAAAGCAGTAACGACGAGCAAAAGGCAGGAGATCTGCCAAAACAGCGAGTGGCTGAAAGTTACGAGGAGTTTTTTCAGGTTCACTTTCGGCTTCTCCATGAATGAACAAACGGTGCAACTTGAGTTAATTCTAATGACGGACGAGCGTTTGTTCGATTATTTTCAGAATGCCGAAATAAAAAGGCGCCCGAAGCCAACACTTAGGACGCCTGCGGAAAGCTAATAGCTAATTAGCGGATGCCTTCGGTCGGGAATTCTTTGACGGCATGCCACAGAGCCTCTGCGCCTTGGATGAAGTCTGTGATTTCCATGGCTTCGTTCGGGTTATGAGAACCCTTCTGGTTGGCCACGAAGATCATGGCGGCTGGAATTCCGAGATTGCCGAAAATTACCGTGTCATGACCTGCTCCGGAAGGCAGTTTCTTAACTTTGAGGCCTGCCTCGGTAGCCGATTTGGCTAAGTGCTCGCTGAGTTCTTTATGAATAGCGAGCGGCTGGCTCTTGATCACACCGTCAAATTCAAATTTGACGCCGCGCTTGTCTCCGACTTTGCGGGCTTCTTCTTCAAACAAAGCGTGGAATCCGTCGAGCGTTTCCTGGGACAGGGAGCGAATGTCTGAGCAGAAGGTCACTTCTCCCGGCACGATCGCGATTGCAGAAGTCGGAGCGGTGTGAACGACGCCGATCGTGAAGACCAGATCATGTCCGGCTTTCAGCCATTCATCCCACAAGCAGTCCATGCGATAGGCCAATTCGGCGAAAGCGAGCACGGCGTCGTGTCTGAACTGCTTGTCAACGGCGCCGGAGTGGGCGGTCTGGCCGATGCAGCGGATCGTCTTATGACGAAGATTGCCGCGGATGCCTGTGACAATGCCGACACGGTATTCGTCGGAAGAATCAAGCGTTGGTCCCTGTTCGATATGCAGTTCGATAAAGGCAGCCATTTTACTGAGGTCAACCACCGGTTTGCCGGTCGTCAGATCATCAGGATTGAAACCACATTCTTTGATGGTCTCGGCAAGTGTTTTCCCGTTGCTGCGGTGTTTGAGGGCTAAGTCCTTTTCGGTGAGCTGACCGGTCATGCCGAGAGAGCCGACATAGCATTTGCCGAACCAGGAGCTTTCTTCCATTCTCATCATCAGAACCGTGTAATCGCGTTCGGGCGGATATCCGGTTTCGCGCATCCAGCGGGCAACGGTCAGGGCGGCGACGATGCCGGCCAATCCGTCGTAGTTGCCGCCCTGAGGAACAGAGTCGGCGTGAGAGCCGCTTACGAGTGCGGGAAGATTGCGATTTTTTCCGGGGACAGTCATCCAAACGTTGCCGGCCTTGTCGGTGCTGATTTCGAGCTTGAGTTCCTCGCCGATCTTTTTGAAGTATTCAAGGACCTTTGTTTCGACCGGACCGTAACCCTGTCTGGAAACGCCGGTGGTGTCTTTGGACATGGCTCGAACATCGTCAAAGCATTTTTGAGCAAAAGAAAGAGACTCTTTCTGGAAGTCAGTTGTCATAGGTTCTCCTGGTGTGAATATTGAATTCTCAATAAAGAGGAAAGCGACAATTCGGCCCCTGAATGATGGGGACAAAGTGATTAAGGTCGCAAATAAACGGGACAAATAATTTTATGTCTAAATATAAGAAAAATGTGCAGATGTAAGGGTTACCCACATTACAAAAAAGTGACAAATGTGAAACACTCACGGCAGGCTGAAATAGTGATTTCTTACCATTTCGGCCGGGGAGAGTTTTTTCCGAATCGGGAAAAGCAGTAAACAAAAAATCAATAGGTATTTATTCGATGTCAATTACAGCCTGGATTGCAGTGCTCGTCATTATTGCGACGATTTACTGCTTAATTAAGCGCTATGAGACACGTTTGGTGTTGTTCACTGCCGGCTTGTTCTTATGCTGCATTTCGATGAAACCGATGGCAGCTTTAGACCAGTTTGCTAAGAGTATGACAAACGCCAACTTGATCATGGCAATCTGCGGTGCGATGGGTTTTGCTTACGTCGTTACGCATACTTCCTGCGACCGTCATTTGGTTAGCCTGCTTGCAGCTCCGCTCAAGAAATTGGGCATTCTGCTGATTCCGGCTGCTACCGCCGTGACTTTCTTTGTCAACATTGCGATTCCTTCTGCTGCAGGTTGTGCTGCTGCTGTGGGTGCTACATTCATTCCGGTCATGATTCGCGCCGGTATCCGTCCCGCTGCAGCCGGTGCTGCAATTTTGATGGGTACTTACGGTTCCATTCTTTCTCCGGGTATGAGCCACAACAACTTCGTTGCCGGCATCTCCAAGATGAACGTGATGGATTTGATCTCTCTCCACACTCCGTTCTCGCTCATCATGATGGGTATCGGTTTGGTTGGTATTACGATCGTCTGTTTAGTTCTTCGCGACAACAAGCCGACAGCTGAAGAGCTGGCTGCTTATTCTGCCAAAGAAGGTGGCGCCCCGATCGAAAAGATCAACTTCCTCAAGGCTCTTGCTCCGCTGGTTCCGCTGATCATCCTCGTTCTCGGCAACAAGTATGTTCCTGTTCTTAAGATGGGTGTGGCTCAGGCTATGGTTCTCGGCGCCATCTTCACATTGCTCGTTTCCTGGTGCGATCCTCAGAAGTTCTCCAAAGAATTCTTCAGAGGTATGGGCAACGGCTACGGCGATGTAATGGGTATCATCATTGCCGCCGGCGTGTTCGCAGCCGGTCTTCGCTCTGCCGGTCTGATTGACGCTTTTGTGACAGCTCTGAAAGCTTCCAACGAACTCGCTCGCTGGGGCGGTTCTCTCGGACCATTCGTTCTGGCTGTTATTACCGGTTCCGGCGACGCTGCAACCTTTGCTTTCAACGAAGCGGTTACTCCGCACGCACTTGACTTCGGAATGCAGGTTCCTAACCTCGGTTCTCTGGCACTCATCTCCGGCTCCCTCGGCCGTACGATGTCTCCGATCGCCGGTGTTGTGATTCTTATTTCCGGTCTCGCAATGGTTCCGCCGATCCAATTGGTGAAACGTACCGCAATCCCGATGATCGTGGGCGTGATTACCTTGGCTTTGATTATGGTTTAATCAGCCTTAGCTGAACAAATAAAACCGCTCGGCTCTTCTGTGGGTCGGGCGGTTTGTGTTTTTACGGGGTAAATCAGGTAAGAGCTTAATATTCATGGGATTTTCTGATGACTAAAAAAAGTGTTCACATTTCGTTACGACTGGTTTAAAATCAGTCTGTTATGTATATAACGAACTGACAAAACAAAAGGAGAAAAAATGACTGATTACACCAAGCAGCTTGTCGAACAAAGACGTGAGCTTCATCAGTGGCCGGAAGAAGGCTGGACAGAATTCTGGACCACGAATTACATCGTCACCAAGCTGCGCTCCTGGGGCTATGAAGTCCTGCTCGGCACCAAGATTATCAACCCCGAACAGGTTTTCGGCCGCAACGAAAAACTCGTTCAGGAAGGCATTAAGAACGCCCTGGCCCGCGGAGTTTCTCAGTCTTTCATTGACGAAACTGAAGGCTACACAGGCTGTGTTGCTTTGCTTGACACCGGCAAAGAAGGTCCGACCACTGCTTTCCGTTTCGATATTGACTGCGTTTGCGTAAACGAAACCGATAATCCCGAACATAAGCCGAACAAAGAAGGTTTCAGAAGCCAGCACGCCGGCTTTATGCACGCCTGCGGTCATGACTCCCACATTTCTATCGGTCTGACTCTGGCTCATTGGATTGCCGAGCATAAAGATGAATTGAAGGGCAAGTTCAAGATCGTCTTCCAGCCCGCTGAAGAAGGTGTTCGCGGCGCCAGCGCTATTGCTGCTTCCGGAATTGTTGACGATGCCGACTACTTCCTCGGCAGCCACATTTCCTTCATGGCTGATACCGGTGAAATCGTTGCCGCTCCTTACGGCTTGCTTTGCACCTCCAAATACGACGTAACTTTCAAGGGCAAACCTGCTCACGCCGGTAAAGAACCGAACGCCGGACGCAACGCTCTGGCAGCAGCCTGCAACGCAGTTGTACAGATGATGGGTATTCCTCGTCACGGCGGTGGTATGACTCGTATTAACGTC
>ERZ860590.1288-NODE-1288-length-13717-cov-4.023789_pt1 | contig 13717 bp, 12 predicted proteins | sample MGYA00509975_ERZ860590 | MGnify/ENA primary metagenome ERZ860590 (study PRJEB30046, sample SAMN00715250) | human gut metagenome | study: EMG produced TPA metagenomics assembly of the A metagenome-wide association study of gut microbiota in type 2... | reverse complement strand
CCATGAACTACGGCTACGCGGGCACCCGGGAGCTGAACGAGGCGCTGACCTCCCGCTTTGCGGTGGTGCAGATGCCCACCATCACGCAGGATAATCTGGAAAAGCTGCTGCGGGCGCAGTTCCCGGATCTTTCGGCAAAATATGTGCACCAGTTTGCACTGCTGTTTCTGGACCTGCAGAAAAAGTGCGACAGTGCCGAGATTTCCACCAAAGCGCTGGATCTGCGCGGTATGCTGGACGCGCTGCGGCTGATCCGCAGGGGCATCCCGGCCGGGGCGGCGCTGGATATGGGCATCACCAACAAGGCCTTTGACTCCTACGAGCAGGGGCTGATCCGGGACGTGATCGCCGCGCGCATCCCGGCCAAGCTGGATGCCGGAAAGCTGTTTGCCTGATGGACGCCCAAAGCTACACCGCGCAGGAGCGGCGTGCGGCCAATCAGGTCTGGGCCGCTGCCGGAGCCTACGGCTTTGAGCCGCTGTTTCTGGCCCGCAACACGGACGGCACCATTGATTTTTACATGAACTGCATCGTAGGGCTGGTGCATAAATACTACGGTGACGCGCTGATCCGGGACATTTTTTCCGCTTGGGAGGGCGATGTGCGCCAGCCCATGCTGGACGATATGGCGTGGCTGTACTTAGAAAACGCCGCCTACCGGCTGGAGCTGCCCCGCCGCCCGGTGCTGGAGGCGCTGCGGTTTGCCCACGCGGACTACTTTTTTGCCATCCAGTACAAGCTTTCGCGGCAGGAGTGGATGGCGAAAAACCAGCTGGTGTACACCATGCAGGCTGCGCGCTGGCGCAAAGTTCTGGGACGCACTGCCCCGGTCATGACCCCTTACGAGAGCAGCCTTGCTGCCGCGCTGGAACCGGAGACCGTACCGGAACCAGCACAGCTCAAAAACGACCTGCTGGCGCTGTTTGCAAAATTCGCCCTGTTTGACGGCAAGGTACGCCAGAAACCCGCGCTGCATCTGCAGCTGCAAGGCTTCTGGGCAAAGCTTGCCACCAAAGCTATGCCCACCCAGATGATCAAAACCGACCGGGTGACAGTGGAGCATTCCGGCGCGGTGGATGCCACAGGCAGCGGGCTGGCGGTGAACAAGCGCCGGGCAAACATCACCCTGAAGCAACGCGCCGCACAGGATCGTGCCTACATCGAAAGCTGCTTCGGGCGCTGCTTCTACCCGCCGGAGCAGCTGCGCAAGGCCGAGCAGGAGCTGTGCACCGGAGTGCATCTGGGCTGTCACTTGTGGTTCAGCGCCGGTGTACCCAGCCCGGCGCAGGCACCCACCCCGGAAGCTCGGCAGCTGGCACAGCAAGCCGAATTGCAGGCCGAACGCAACCGCGCCTACTATGCAAAAAATCAGGAGCTGCACCGCAGCGTGGTGCTGCGCCTTACTGAGCAGATCCGCAACTGTATTCTGGTGCATCAGCAGCCCGACCAGCGGGTGGCACGCAGCGGCAACCTGTGCGCCGGGCGGGTGTGGCGCGCCCCTTACCTGAACGATAGCCGGGTGTTTTTGTGCCCGGAGGAGGAAAACTGCCCTGCCTTTACGGTAGATCTGCTGCTGGACGCCTCCGCCTCCCGCCTGCACTGTCAGGAGGTGATCGCGGCGCAGGGTGTCATTCTGGCCGAAAGCTTGGCCAACTGCGGTATTCCGGTGCGAGTAAGCGCCTTTAGCAGCCTGCGGGGCTACACGGTACTGCGGGTACTGAAAGGCTTTGCGGACAAGAACCGGCAGAACATCTTCCGGTACTTCGCCTCAGGCTGGAACCGGGACGGTCTGGCGCTGCGAGCTGCGGGCGATCTGATTCAGTACGCCCCCGGCCCCGCCCCGCGCCACCTGATGATCCTGCTGACCGATGCCAGCCCCAACGACAGCCGCCGCATTCCGCCCACAGCAGAGAACCCGCTGGGCTGCGCCTACGAGGACGCCGCCGGTGTTACCGATACCGCCGCGCAGGTGCGCACCTTGCAGCGGCAGGGCGTGCGGGTGTCTGCCGTTTTTATGGGCGAGGACAGCAGCGCCGGTGCCGCCGCGCAGATCTACGGCAAAAATATGGCGCGCATCCGCGGCATGGATCAGCTTGCCCGCGCTGCCGGGCGATTGATCCAGAACGAGATCCGGGAGCTTGGCGATTGAAAAATATAAAATGACCCCTGTGGGAGCAACTCCTGCCTTAGCCGGCATCTCCCGCAGGGGTCATTTTTCACAACCGCTTATCATAAAGCACAACCATGCTTTGAACTTCTGTTTGCTCCATGCCATAAGCTTTTGCAAAATTTTGTCGTTTTGAAGAAACTTGCAGTTGTTTTTTCCTCAAAAGTATGCTATACTACGTTCAGAGAAGTTTTATACAACCTGTCGGTCTGATCACCCAGCTGGCGTTTTTACAACGTTTCGCTGTTTGCTTTTTAGGAAGGAGATCAATCATGGACGCTTCCCGTTATTTTGACGCCATGCACAACGCCATGTCCACCCTGCACGCCGGTGCACAGCTGCTGCTCACCATCCGTTTGCAGGACACCTGCGGCAACGATGCCTATCTTGAAGTAAAACAGCTGCCCGGGGAGCAAAGCGCCCTTGTGTGCTACTCCACCATGGGGCGGCGCTGCCTGAATTTCCAGCTGTTCCGCAAGGGCTGGCAGCTGTGCCACAATGCGGATGGGCAGTTGACCGGGCGTTTTCCGTCCAGCGCCGACAGCCTGCTGAGCCAGACCGACTTCCGCGCCTACTGCCGTGAGGATCGTCTGGATGCTGCCCGCACCCAGCGCCTTATAGAGGAACTGGGACAGCGTGCCGGGACCAACTATGTTGGCTCCATCCCGCAGAATGCCCGCACCGGCGCACAGATCACGGTGGAAAGCCACCTTGGCCACGGCGCACGCTGGAGTTACTGGAATCAGGATGCTTCCCCCTGCCTGCCACTGGCTGCAATTCTGTACTGGCTGGCAGATTTTTTGGCCGGGAACGAGCGCCGCGCCCTGCAGTCTGACCCGCAGGCCGCTGCTCTGGCTGCGCAGTGGCTGGCAAGGGACACTGCTGTGTTCTTCTGCCCCTCCCCTGCCCTGACGGTATCCTCTGCGGCCTGCCATACTGCCCCGGCTGCACGGCGCACCCGTCCCGCCCCTGTGTCTGCCGCACGCAGCAAGAGCTGGCAGAGCGTTCTGGCCGCCATGGCCACGGTGTAAGCTGGTACCTTTTCAATCTGGTTTACATATAAAAGACGAGTGCTCGGCAAAACCGAGCACTCGTCTTTTTTGCAGGATAACAGCAAAAAAGCACCCCGCCAACCGTTTCCGGTCAGCGGGGTGCTCAGTGCTTATAGTTTACGGTTCAGCTTACGCTGCACAGCACAGGGAGGAAATCACTCCTCGATGTAGCCGTACTGGAAGTACCAGTAGCCGTAGGGGCTGTGCCAGACGCCCTTCAGAGAAGAGCTCTGCAGCCAGAATTCGTTGTAGTAAGCAACGGGGATGCAGCCCATATCCTCCATCAGGATGTCCTCAGCCTTGTGCAGCTGTGCAAAGTGCTCGGCGACATCTGCAACCTTGGAAGCCTCCATAGCAGCATCGAAGTCAGGGTTGGAGTACTTACCATCGTTGTTGCCGTTGCCGGAGCAGAACAGCTCGATCATGTTGGAAGGATCGTTGTAGTCCATGACCCAGCCGTTACGGGCAACATCGTACTCGCCGGCACGGCGAGCAGCGGTGAAGGCAGACCACTCCATCTTGCTGATGGTCAAAGTGATGCCCAGATCGCCCCAAGTCTGCTGCAGGTACTCTGCCAGAGGCACATGGTAGCCGGAATCGTTGGTGCTGTACTCGATGGTGGGGTAGCCCTCGCCATTGGGATAGCCAGCCTCTTCCAGCAGCTTCTTAGCCTCGGCCATATTTGCCTCGTAGTCAGCTGCAATGTAGGGAGAACCGCCGTTTGCGTTGTCGTAGAAGTAGCCCTGCGCGTCCACGATGCTAGGGCCGACCAGGTTGGAAGCAGCAGAGTAGGTGCCCTGCATGATGGTGTTGGCAACGTAGTCGCGGTCGATAGCCAGAGCCAGAGCCTTGCGGACCTTGGCATCCTTGAAGGCATCGCGCTGCAGGTTCATGCTGACGTAATAGGTGCCCAGAATGGGGTCAACATAGAAGTCGCCGCCATCCTCTGCCTTGGTCAGGCTGGGGATCTCGTCGGTGGGCACGTCCTTGATCAGGACAGCCTCGCCGCTGTTATAAGCAGCGAAGCAAGCGGAAGAGTCCTCCAGCAGCAGCAGGGTGATGCTGTCGGAAACGATCTTAGAGCTATCCCAGCCGCCAACGTAGTTGGGGTTCTTGGACAGAACGATACGCTCGGAGGGGGTCCACTCGGTGATCATGTAGGGGCCGTTGGAGACGAAGGTCTCAGCGGAGGTGCACCATGCATCGCCGTTGGCCTCAACGGTAGCCTGCTGCACAGGGCTCATGGATGCGAATGCAGCCATCTTGTCGAAGTAGGAGCAGGGGTAGGACAGCACGATGGTCAGGGTCTTGCCGTCGTCGCTTGCCTTGACGTTCAGCGCATCGGGGTTGGGCTCTGCAGTGGGGTTGCCGTCTGCATCGGGGAAGCCGGCAGCTGCGTCAAAACCATCGATCATGCCCAGGCAGGTCTCTGCGTAGGGAGCTGCGGTGTCGGGGTTGACCATACGCTTGAAGGTGTACTCGAAGTCCTTAGCGGTCAGGTCGGTGCCATCGCTCCACTTCAGGCCGTCACGCATGGTGAAGGTCCAGGTCAGGCCGTCCTCGCTTGCTTCCCAGCTCTCAGCCTGGCCACCAATAACTTCGTTGTTCTCGTTGATGATCAGCAGGGGCTCGAAGATGGTGATGATGGTGTTGGCGCCATCAACAGCGCTGTTCAAAGAGGGATCCAGAGTCTCGGGGTTGGGGCCGTACTGGACGGTGAAGCCAGCGGTGTTGACACTGCCGGTAGAAGAACCAGCAGCGGAAGAAGCAGAACCGGAGGTTGCGGTAGAACCGGACTTGCTGCCGCCACAGGCTGCCAGACCCAGAGCAGCGGCACCCACGCCTGCAACCTTGAGGAAATTACGACGAGAAATGCGTTTCATAATAATATCCTTCCCTTATATCAAATTTGAGTGTGCCAGGTTCCCCCAGCCGCCTCTATATTCGATCCGGTGCAAATGTACACCGGAGGAACACGAATGATTATAATGCGTTCTCATACCGGTTACAAGCCCAAAACTTGGACTGTAACCATTTTGTGACAACATTTCAGCGCTAAGTTGAATTGCTTTCACCTTTTACTGGTGTGAAGTGTTCTCACTTCACGCGGTCAAGGTGATGGCATGCTGCCCAGTGGCCGGTGGAGACCTCCTTGAACTCGGGCACCTCGTTGGCGCACTGCTCGTCTGCATAGGGGCAGCGGGTGCGGAAACGGCAGCCGGACGGCGGGTTCAGGGGGCTGGGCACATCGCCCTGCAGCACGATACGCTTGGACTGACGGGCCGTGATGGGGTCTGCCACCGGGATGGCAGAGATCAGGCTGCGGGTGTAGGGGTGGATGCTGTGGGCGATCAGCTCAAAGCTGTCGGCCAGCTCCACCAGCTTGCCCAGGTACATGACGCCGATGCGGTTGGAGATGTGCTTGACCACGCTCAGGTCATGGGCGATGAACAGGTAGGTCAGACCCATCTCCTGCTGCAGATCCTCGAACATATTGACGACCTGTGCCTGAATGGAAACGTCCAGTGCGGAAACAGGCTCGTCACAAACGATGAACTCGGGGTTCACTGCCAGTGCACGGGCAATGCCCACGCGCTGACGCTGACCGCCGGAGAACTCGTGGCAGTAGCGGTTGGCGTGCTCGCTGTTCAGACCAACGCGCTCCAGCAGGGCGATGATCTTATCGTGGCGGTCCTTTTCATTCTCAGCCAGATGATGGATATCAATGCCCTCGCCCACGATGTCGCCAATGGTCATGCGGGGGTCCAGACTTGCGTAGGGATCCTGAAAAACGATCTGCATCCGGCGGCGGTAAGGCAGCATATCCACTGCGATCTTGTTGTCCTTATCAAACAGCAGGTTGCCGTCATAGTAGATCTTACCGCCGGTGGGCTCGTACAGGCGCAGCAGGGTGCGGCCGGTGGTGGTCTTGCCACAGCCGGACTCGCCTACCAGACCAAGGGTCTCGCCCTTGCGGATGGCAAAGCTTACGTCATCCACAGCCTGAACGTACTTGCGGTTCTTGCCCACACCGCCGGCGGGGAAATACTGCTGCAGGTGCTGGACTTCGACCAGCGTCTTGTGTTCACTCATTCTGCCTTTTCCCCTTTCTCAAATGCAGCCTTCTGCTGCAGCCAGCAGTAGGTATAGTGGGTGTCGCTGAGCTCGGTGCGCGGAGGCATCTTGCTCAGACAGATCTTCATGCAGTTCTTGCAGCGGGGTGCAAAGGGGCAGCCGGCCGGCGGATTCAGCAGGTCCACAGGGGTACCCTCAATGGGCACCAGACGCTCACGCACCTCGGTGTTCAGCTTGGGGATGGAGTTGATCAGGCCCTTGGTGTACTCGTGACCCGGCTGATAGAAGATCTCGTCGGTGGTGCCGTACTCCACGATGTGGCCGGCGTACATGACGGCGATCTTCTCGCACATGGATGCCACAACGCCCAGATCATGGGTGATCATGATGATGCTCATGCCCAGTTTCTTGCGCAGGTCCTGCATCAGCTCAAGGATCTGTGCCTGAATGGTCACGTCCAGTGCGGTGGTGGGTTCGTCGGCGATCAGCAGCTTGGGCTCACAGGCCAGTGCAATGGCGATCATCACGCGCTGACGCATACCGCCGGACAGCTCGTGGGGGTACTGCTTCAGACGCTTCTCAGGCTCATTGATGCCAACCAGCTCCAGCAGCTCCTTAGCACGTGCCCATGCATCGGCCTTGTTCTTATCGGTGTGCAGGCGGATGACCTCCACGATCTGGTTGCCGATGGTGTACACCGGGTTCAGGCTGGTCATGGGGTCCTGGAAGATGATGGAGACTTCGTTGCCGCGGATCTTGCGGAAGTCCTTCTCCTTCATCTTCTCGATCTCGTGGCCGTTGAACCACACGGTGCCGCCCACCAGCTTGCCGGGGTAGGCGGTCAGGCCCATGACCGAGTAAGCGGTAACGGACTTGCCGGAACCGGACTCGCCCACGATGCCCAGCACATCGCCCTGGTTCATCGCAAAGGAAACGCCGTTCAGTGCCTTGACCTCACCGGCAGGGGTGAAGAAGGAAAGGCGCTCTTCCTTGATATCAAGAATTTTTTCGCTCATCTTCGTTCACCTCATCAATTCTTCAGCTTCGGGTCAAAGGCATCGCGCAGGCCGTCGCCGAACAGGTTGAACACCAGGATCATCACGCTGATCATCAGTGCGGGGGCGATCAGCAGGTGGGGGTAGGTGTTCATGCCCTTGACGGCATCGGTAGCCAAAGAACCCAGAGAAGGCAGCGGGGCTGCAACACCCAAACCGATGAAGCTCAGGTAGCTCTCGGTGAAGATGGAAGCCGGGATCTGCAGGGTGGTGGTCACGATCAGGGTGCCGATGCAGTTGGTCAGCAGGTGCTTCTTGATGATACGGCCGCTGGAAGCGCCCAGGGCGCGGGCAGCGGTGACGTACTCGCTCTCCTTCAGGATCAGGATCTGGCTGCGCACGATACGCGCCATGCTGACCCAGTACAGCAGAGCAAAGATGATGAAGATGGAGATCATGTTGGGGCCCAGGGTCTGCATCCACTTGAAGCCGGGCTTGGTGGCCAGACTTTCCAGGGGCTCCTTCAGGGCCATGCCCAGCAGGATGATCAGCAGGATATCCGGGATGGTGTACAGGACATCCGTGATACGCATCATGATGTTGTCCACCCAGCCGCCGGCAAAGGCCGACACAGCACCGTAGGTGGCGCCGATGATCAGCACCAGCACCGAGGCGATCAGGCCGACGGACAGGGACACGCGGGTGCCCATCATGATACGCACCGCAAAGTCACGGCCCATACGGTCGGTACCCATAATGTGCGGGAATACCTTTTCGCCGGCATCGATGCGGGCCTGCTCAGAGGCAGAGTACTCGAACGGTGCCAGATTGTTGCTGCCCTTCACCTGCTCCGAGTAGCTGTAGGGCCACACGGCAGGCAGCAGGTAGGCAAAGATGGCAATGGCAATGATGAACACAAAGCTGACCATGGCGATCTTGTTCTTCTTCAGGCGGCGGATACCGTCCTTCCAGAAGTTGACGCTCTCGCGCATGACCACCAGACTCTGCTTTTCTTCATTGCTGGCGGGCAGAAAATCCTCCGCATTGAGCTGCAGGCTGAGCGGATTCTTTTTAATGTTTTCCATGAAAATCGCTCCTTTCTCTTACTGCAGTTTGATGCGCGGGTCAATGATCTTATAAAGGATATCCACGACCACGTTTGCAATGATGACCATGCTGGACAGCAGGATGGTGGTGCCCATGATCATGGTGTAGTCACGGTTGGTGATGGCAGACACGAAGTCGCGGCCCAAACCGGGCACGGAGAAGATCTTTTCCACCACAAAAGAACCGGTCATCAGGCTGGCCAACATGGGGCCAACGTAGGTGATGACAGGCAGGATGGCGTTGCGCAGTGCGTGCTTGAACAGGATCATGAACTGGGACACGCCCTTTGCGCGGGCAGTGCGCATATAGTCCTGACCCATGACGTCCAGCAGGCTGGAGCGCATCAGACGGGTGATATAAGCCGAGGGATAGATGGCCAGTGCAGTGACCGGCATGATATAGGCGGCTGCGCTGTTCAGGCCAACGGTGGGCAGCACCTTCATGTTCATACCAAACTGGTACAAAAGCAGCACGCTGGAGATAAAGCTGGGGATCGCGATGCCACAGGTAGCAAACACGATAATAATGTTATCCAGCCACTTGCCGCGGTTATAAGCGGAAATGCAGCCCAGCGGGATGCCCACGCACAGAGCCACCACCACTGCAATGCCTGCCAGACGGCAGGACACCGGCAGTTTGCTGGCGATGATCTGGTTCACGGTACGGCCGCGCTGACGCAGGCTCAGACCCAGATCGCCGTGCAAAAGGCTCTTCATGTAGTTGACGTACTGCACACCCAGCGGCTTATCCAGGCCATACTTTTCGGCCAGAGCCTGCTGAGCAGCGGCGCTGATGGACTTTTCTGCCACGAACGGGCCACCGGGGACCAGGTTCATGACAAAAAAGGTAACCGTAGCCACAATGAAGATACTGAAGATACCCATTGCGACACGCTTGATGATGTACTTTGCCATCGTTTGATGCCACTCCAATCCTATCAATGAATTACTGTTTTTGCTCTCAGGCCGAGCCACACTTTCCCGCAGTCCGCCAGCCTCACACATAGCGGACGTCTGTCCTTGGCACGCGGACAGAAAAGCGAATAATAAAACGATGGCATCTTGCGGTTGCACAAACACCATCGTCCATACCCGAGAAACACTCTATCTATTATAAGGATAACCACGATTTTTGTCAATTTACATGAAAAGAATTCACTTCATTATAGCAAAGCATGAGTGAAATCTTATACTTTATACAAATTTCCTGTATATTTGTAGGTAAAAGTGCTACTTTTCCGACCTTTTGGGGGATTGTTCCGTTGGTGCGTACAATCCGCCCTCCCCTGTCGGCGTAAAAGGCAGCGTCTCTGCCGCAGAGTCATCCCTCCATGTCCTTGGCATTTTTCTCCATATTACAGCAAAAAGGCAAAACAAAGCCACCCGCAGCCCCTTTCCGGCACAGTCAGTGCCCGGGAGATGTGCTGCGGGTGGTCATGGGTCGTTTTGCGGGTCAGGAGTACAGTTTTGCGGTCAGCCGGGAGTACATGGCGCTCTTCTGTGCCTTATAGGAGGCCATGGCCTGATCCGCCAATGCGGTGCTCTGGCCGTTGGCGGTCAGAATGGCACGCATCTGGCTGACGATGCTCTCCACTTCCCTGTCGTAGGACGCCTGCATCGCGTACAGTCTGCCGCTTCTGGCCAGCACGATGGAGATCTTGCGCGCCTGTGTCTGCTGAGACTCTGGCAGCGATTTGAACTCTGCCTTTGCTCCGGCAATGCAGCTGTTCAGCTCTGCCTCGGCGCGCGCTTTGACGCTGTACAGCTGCTTCAGCAGCGCCTTAACCTCGGCCTCGTAGGAGGCTTCCTGTTTGCCGGAGGAGGACAACGGTTTTTTTGTACCGGAATTGGCTGTACCGGCAGTCTCCTGCTTGCTGGAGGACGCTGTACTGCTGCTCTCCGTCCGGGAGGCAGATGCCGCCGGAGAAGTATCAGAATTCGCCGGGGAGGAAGCCGCACCTGTCTCCTGCTGCGGAGCGCTGGCGGATGCCTCCTGTTCCCCGCTGCCGGACGCGGCGGCTTCGTCTGCCAGTTCCTCCAGCGTGATCTCACCGCTGAGCAGCTTATCGATCTCATCATCCGTCAGGGTGACCTGTGTGCTGTCCGCCGGGGCATCCGGCAGGGTTTCAGGAATACCGGCTGCCATACTGCGGAGGTAGAACAGCACGCCAAGAACAGCTGCTGCCAGCAGAGCCACCAGCGCGCCCAGCACGATCAACACGATTTTCAGGACCTTATTTTTCTTCATACTAAAATCCGCTGCCCGGTCAGAGTAATTCTCTGCCCGGGCAGTTTTCTCCTTACTTTAGGATCAGACCCACATGCCCAAAAACTTTTTGGGCTGATGCAGGGTCACAGCGTCCAGTTCCTGATCATGGAACAGTTCATCGCCGTTGCGCACGATGCGGGCAGCAGCTTCCCTGCCCAGCAGCTTTTCCAGCTGCTGCACACCCTGCGCCATGCGGGGCGGGCGCTTGTCCGGGGAATGGGTGTCGGTGGAGATGACATGAACCAATCCCCACTGGATGAACTTACACAACTTTTTGCAGAGCTTAGGCTCCAGCAGTGCTCCTGCGTTGATCTGCGCATAGGCACCGGCGGCTACCCAGTCGTACAGCAGGGTGGGATCCTCCAGCACATAGGGGTAGCGCTCGATATGCGCAATCAGCGGCACGATGCCCTGCTGCTGCAGATTGTACAGGGTCTGCCGGATAAAATGCGGCTTGTGGGTGGTGGGGAATTCCAGCAGCAGATAAGCGGTGTCCCCCATGCACAGCGCCCGGGTGTCCAGCTCGCACAGGCCGGGCGAGAAGAACACCTCCGCCCCCAGTTTGAAATCAAACTGCATGGGCTGCCCCTCCAGCGCTGCGGTCAGCTGTTCAAAGGCAGCCTGCCGCTTTACCGTAAAGGCTTCCACTGTGGTACGCTCGCTGTTGAAGTGGCTGGTGAACGCAATATTGCGCACACCGTCCTCGTATTCCCTGCGCAGCAGCTCCAGCGAGACTGTTGTATCCTTTGCGCCGTCATCCATGCCGGGCAGAATGTGACAATGCAGATCGGTCATAGCAGTGCTTCCTTATTATTTACCAGCAGTGGCATCCTGCTTGCCGTAGGCATAGTTGTAGTTGTAAGCATAGCTGTATGCGTAGCTGGAGCCCTTGAGTGCCTTCTTCATATCGTAGCGGGTCAGCACGCTGCCCAGCACCCGGACACCGGCATCCTGCAGCTTTTTCACTGCGCCGCGCACCGCATCGGCGGGGGCGTAGTCCGAGCGCACAACGAACATTGCGCCGTCCACATAGCGGCCGATGACGGCTGCATCGGTGACCACGGACACCGGGGGTGCATCAAGGATGACAAAATCGAACTTCTGGCGCAGAGTATCCACCATAGCCTGCATCTGCGGCTGGCTCAGCATCTCGGAGGGGTTCGGCGGCGGGGTACCGGCGGGCAGGAAGGTCAGATTCATTTCCTTCAGTTCCTGCAACGCCTCGTCCAGCGTGCACTGGTTGGACAGCACGTTGGAAACGCCCTTTACGTTGTGACCGGCCTTCAGATAGCGGTGCAGCACCGGCTTGCGCAGGTCGCAATCCACCAGAGCCACCTTTTTGCCGCTTTCGGCCATCGTCATCGCCAGATTGACTGCCACGTTGCTCTTGGACTCTTCCGGCACGGTACTGGTGATGACCAGCGTGTGCACGTCCATGGAGCCTGCCATAAAGTCCAGATTGGTGCGCAGAGACTTGTAGGCCTCCACATAGCCAAAGGGCATCTTTTTATCGGTGACCAGCTGCAGGGTGCGGTGCTCACCTTCTTTTTTCTTTTTACCAAACAGATTCCACATCGTCTTACACCTCCGGGATCAGGCCCAGCACGGGCAGGCCGAGCTTCTTCTGAACATCTTCGTCATCCACAACGGTGTCATGCAGCAGATGTGCCAGCACCAGCACGCCGCACACCAGAACAGCGCCCAGCAGACCGGCCAGCACAACGTACTTCTTGGTCTGGGGGAACACCTTGTTGGGGTTGATAGACACATCGCTCACCGCCTTGCAGGAACCGGCTTCCACCTTTTCCACCAGCACGTCGGGCACGATGTCGGCAATGGTCTGTGCGATCTCGCCTGCGCGCTCTGCATCGGTATCGGTGACCGTGATCTTCATGATCTGGGTAGCGTCCACATCGGCAACATCCACCATGTCGTACAGCTCGGCGTAGGTCATGTCCAGATTCAACTCATCAATGACCTCGTTCAGCACGGTGTTGCCCTTGATGATGACCGCATAGGTGCTGATCAGGTTCTTAGCCGAGTTGAAGTTATCACTGGTAAAGGTGGAGGAGTTATCCTGCCGGGTATTCACGATCATGTTGATAGAAGCCTGATACTTGGGTGTAAGCGCAAACACGCACACCAGCAGGCAAATCAGCGCTGCCGCAACAGCTGCTGCCACGATCTGCACAGCATGCGCCCACAGCAGGCGGGCCAGTTCCATCAGATCAATGGTCTCCTCGTCCTCCGTGCTCCGGAGCGACTGTCCCATAGTTGCTTTTTCGTCCATAATAGCGAAACTCACCTTTCTTGTTTTCCGCAGTGCAAGAAATGTACACCGGGTTCCTATAGATACACATTCGTTTTATAATGATAGCACATCTTGTTGTATTTTACAAGTAAAAATGCCATTTTCTGCCGGCAAATATATGGACAAAATATGCCCTGCCCCGTACAAAAAAGGCATCCGCAGCACATGGATGGCTGCGGATGCCTTCGTTTTACAGATTTTTAGCGAATACGCTTAGCGGGAGCCCTTATCGTAGGGGATACCCTCGGCCTTGGGTGCCATGCTGTTCTTGGAGGTGAAGGCCAGAATTACCATGGAGGCCACAAAGGGCATCATATTATAGATGTTGCTGGACCAGTGCAGCTGTGCGAGGAAGGTGGAGTCTGCAATATTGGCAAGGCTCTTGAACACGGCAAAGAACATGGCCGCGCCAAAGATGTGGAAAGGCTTCCACTGGCCAAAGATCATAACTGCCAGTGCCAGAAAGCCTGCACCGGCCACGCCGACTTCAAAGTTCCAGGTCTGCACCGGGGGCACGATATACGCCAGACCGCCGACGGCGCCCAGCGCACCGGAAAGGATGACACCGGCGTAACGCATCTTGTAAACGTTGATGCCCACCGAGTCCGCAGCCTGCGGGTGCTCGCCGCAGGCACGCAGACGCAGGCCGAAGCGGGTCTTATACAGCACGATGTAGCTGACCACCAGCAAAATAAGCCCCAACGGCACGAACACGCTGAGTTCCAGCCCGCCGATGCTGAAC
>ERZ860590.1284-NODE-1284-length-13763-cov-8.872410_pt1 | contig 13763 bp, 5 predicted proteins | sample MGYA00509975_ERZ860590 | MGnify/ENA primary metagenome ERZ860590 (study PRJEB30046, sample SAMN00715250) | human gut metagenome | study: EMG produced TPA metagenomics assembly of the A metagenome-wide association study of gut microbiota in type 2... | reverse complement strand
ATGCTGTTTTGACTCGATATTGGCAATAGTTTTCAGGCTGATGCCGGTTGCTGATACATGCTATACAAAGACAACTACAGACTACCGGCGGATGATAAGGAACTGAAAAGCAGCCGGCCAGAGTTCTTTCAAAAAGTAGCATTTCATCTGGCATTCGCAGCAACGGTCCGAATAGGAGAGCTGCTTGGGCTGACATGGGACTGTGTGGATATATCAGAAGAGGCTATTTCAGAGAACAGGGCATATGTCTTTATTAACAAACAGGTGGAGCGTGTATCAAAGGAAGCTGTTGAGGAGCTGGATTCAAAAGAAGTCATTCTGATCTTCCCCTCACAAAGGAAGAATAATAAGACGGTCAGGGTGCTGAAAACACCAAAGACCGATACCAGCGAGCGCAAAGTTTATATACCGGGATTTGTGGCACAGTGCCTTATTGATATAAAGAAGGAACAGGATGAGGTAAAGGAGGCACTTGGCAGTGAGTATACCGATTACAACCTGATAATGGCGACTACTTTTGGAATGCCGATCAATAGCAGCTATATTCGGGATCAGCTGCAGAAAGTAATTGATAGAGAAGGTCTTCCGGATGTGGTTTTTCATAGTCTGCGCCATACAAGTGTCACATACAAACTGAATGAGCAGAAAGAGGAAGAAAATAAGATTACCATACCGGAGGGAGTAGATCCCGAACTGCTGATGAAAGTACTTGGCAATCCGGAGATGGCGGCTTTGCTTACTTCTCTGGCGAAGACAATGAAAGTATAAATATAGAAGAACGATATTGTGTGGAGTAAGAAATCCATGCAGTATCGTTTTTTTCGTTTCTTGTGAAAAAACTTTTTTGAAAAATTTTGCGTTTTTGGGTGAGAGTTTTTTCGATTTTTTGTACCTATATAAGTAAAGGGGTTTTTAAGCCGCATTTCAATAAATCCAGAGAGAAGGTTCAAACGAAATGTACGATACCGCAAAACGAGTCGTACTCGTCAAGCAGCGGGGGCGGGAAAACACCCGCCGGAGGCAGTGGCGCGGCATATATGGGCTGAGCGCAGCGTGTATGCTGCTGTTCGCGGTGATGATGCAGGCGGCGGATGTGTTTGCAGTGCAGGAGCAGACAGCCGCATGGGGCGTGTTCGGCGCGATGCTGCTGCGGGAGGACGTGGGCGGCTATGTGCTGGTGGCCGTCGTCTCCTTTGCAGCGGCGGTGGTCGTTACCGTGTTTTGCACACGATTGAGAAAAAACAATAAACAGCAGGAACAAACCAAGGAGGATGAGGAAACATGAAGAAAAGATTTTTAGCGGCGCTGCTGAGCCTGTGCATGACGCTCACGCTGCTGCCAACTACGGCGTTTGCAGCGGTGAGCGATTCGCTGGGCAACACACCCGAGGAAAATCAGGCGATTTTGGAGCAGGTCTCTGCCCTGACCGGCGATAGCAGCGACCAGGTGCTTTCCATGCTGAACGCTTTGGGGCTGCTGGATGAAGACGGCAATTTCAAGGTGGATCAAACCATCACGCTGGACGGCCAGGTGTTGACACTGGCGGCTGTCATGGAGCTGCTGGAAAATCCCACCACGGATCTCACCCGTATAGCCGACGTGGATGGGACTCCGGTGGCGCTGGGCGATTTGAAGACCATGATCCAAATCGAACAGGAGCTGCAACGGATCAAGGACACCTATTTCTCCGGCAGGGAGTTTACCGGGGAAGCTCTGGAGAATCTCAATAGCCTGATGGAGCAGCTGGAGCTGCAGGGCATCAGTTTGCAGTATTCCGCCTCTGCCACAAAGCCTGAGGGCGTTGAGACGGTGGATATGAGCGGCATGATGAGCCAAACGCTGGAGGATCTCGCAAGCAACAGCTGGAGCTCCGGGACTTTTACTGTATACGGCGGAAAACCGGTCGGCTTTTCCTACCGCATTCAAAAAGGCCAGCTCAGCGAGTATATCACCGGTGTGGAGGTCTCGATAGGCGGGAAGAGTAAGGTCGTCGAGCAAAGCGACGGGTCCTACAAGCTGACCTATGAGGTAGACGGCTACAGTTTAGGTGATCAGAAAATCACTGTCAAAGTTACAACCAAAGGAGGGAACCCAGACTGGCTCGAGGGTTCTTATTCCTATGGCGACCTGCTGGGGATGATTGAATTTTACGATGCGGAAAATCTGGTGTTCTATGACGGCGCCGGTTATGCCGACCACTGTCAGCTCAAGCTAAAAAAGACGGTTGACGCCCCCACAATACAAACATCAGTGAGCGCGCCGAACTATGAGGAAAGATACGAAAGTACAGAAACAATACAGGGGGATATGTATATTCCTTTGCTGGCAAATGAATACAATATCGGCGAAGGTGCCAACAATCAGGACTTCGTTGCGCTAAGCGATACCATCAGAATTTTGGAGGGTGCCCGCAACTCGGTGCTTCCCGTCGACTCCGACCCATTTTATCAGCCATACCAAATCGACGCCAGCATCGAGTTTAACTGGAGTACCGAAAAAGCTGCCTATACTGGCGATGCGCCGTATGGCTGGTATAAAAACCAGCCCTTTGCCCCGTTCTATCTGACGGAGTACATGTTCAATGGAACATCTCTGGAGCTCAGCGGCGACAAAACGAGAGCGCTGAACTGTACGATTAACAAGGGCGAAACGGTCAACATCTCCCTGCAGTCTACCACGCAAAACAGAGGGAAACAGCAGTACTGGCTGCCCTTCCGACTGTATATGAAAAGTGTACAGGGCGAAATCCAAAATTCCTGGGCCACCACCAAGAACAGCAACGTCTCCGCCAAGCTGGTGGACACAGACAATCCCACCATTCAAAGCGTCACGGCCCCGGTGGGAACCTATGCCAGCGGGCAGCACGTGCCCATCGCAGTTACCTTTAACGAGTTCGTGGATCTTAGAAACGCCAGCGTGACCATCAATGGCAAAGTGTATACCGCCGCTGAGCTTTCCATGAACAACTACGGTGTCACGGCAATGCTCTGGTATCCGGTGCAGGATACGGATGCCACCACGGTCACCGTCAATGATATGACCGGTGTGGAAGATGTTTTCGGCCATACGCTGGATACCACACTCTATCCAAGCGACTCGATCAGCGACGTTACGCTGAAGAGCGTCTTGATGTGCAACGCTCCCACCGCACTGACCGCCGACTACGACAACGGCAAGGCATCGTTCACGATGAACGCCAACATGGAGCAGGCCTACAAGACCGTATACAGCAATTATCACACCCCGGCAGGCACAGAGCCGAGGGAAGCCCCGTTCCGCCTCGAGCTGAGGTACGACTCCGTGGTTGAACCAATCTATCTGCAGGTCTATCTGGACACAGAGAAGGAAGCCTTCACCATTAGCGACTATGCAATCGCACCCTCTGCTTTCGACCGCACCTATACGGTGACGCTGCAGGCCAACGAGGGCACGAAAGACGCTCCTGACTGGGTGAATGTTCTTCCCCTGACCCGGCAGTTCACGGTGGCAAAGAAAGTTTCCGCGCACACGGTGACCATCGTCCCGGAAGCGGATTCCGCCGACTATACGATTTCCCTCGGCAAAACCACCCGCCCCACGCTTAAGGCAGAGGTTTTGGGGGCAGGCGGTGAGACGGCCAGCTACACCACCGGCAAATGGAGCAGCAGTGATACGCTCATTGCCACCATCAACGAGGATACCGGCGTTGTTGCCACCACAGGAACCAAGGTGGGAACCGTCACCTTTACCTTTACGGCGGACAACGGGACTGAGGACACTGCCGATGATGTGACGGGCGATTCAAAGCCCTATACCGTGACAGCAGGCGATTCCCTGGCACTGGTGATTCCCGGCGGCGCGTCCATCGTGACGCGGGTAAATCAGCCCGCCACCGTGCTGTGGAGCTCCAACGCCGCGCTGATGGCACCGGGCAAAGAGTTCAATTACAGGATTGACCTATATGAGGGCAACTACGCGAATGAGGCGGCGCTGAGCGGCCGCAAGCCCGTTGCGACTTATACCGCCGGCAAGGATAAAAACAGCGTGCGGATCGGGGAGAATGTGCTCTCCAAGCTCTCCAACGGCAATACCCCTGCCTACACGGTATTGGTTTCCATGCCGCACCCCAACGCCGGCGGTGAGGACGTCCGCCTGTCGGCACTTGCCTGGATCATCGTGCAGGCACCACCTGCCACAGCCAAGCTGACACCGCCCCAGAGCATTTACCTCAAGGATACCGACGGTGCCGTCAATATCGACTGGTCGGTGGAAAACACCACTGACGGCGCCCCTTTGCAGCCCACGCTGACCATCACCCGGGTCACAGAGGACAACACCACCAAAGTGGTGGACAGTGAGCGCCTATCCGGCACCTCCGGGAGCTTCCCCCTGTCATTACAGAGTGTGAAAGCCGGCAATCTGAAGGACACCTATCAAGTGGTTTTGAGCGTGGAGAATCCTGGTGAGGAATCTCCCAGCACCGACTCCTTCCCCCTGTATGTCTACGATGCCGACGCACTGAAGGTGCAGAACGACAAAGGAGAAACGATTTCTAAGCTGACCATGGACAATACCTCCAAGGTCAGCGGCAGCCTGCCCACCGTTACAGCTGAAATTTTGCAGCTGCGCCAGGAGTTGGGGCTGATCGAGTACATAGGCATCAACTATGACGAGTACGGATGGAACTCCTTTAAAGACGGCATCCGGTGGCTCTCCAGCAACAACAATGCCATTTCCGTCAACTACAAGCAGGGCGGACTGTATGAGGACATCAGAAACTTCTCCTTTGATTCCTACCTTCCCGAAACCAAAATGGCGCTGTCCGGCTTGGCCAACGGCACCGCAACCGTTATGGCTACCCATGCCGCCACGGGCATGAATGCCGCCGTACAGGTGACAGCGAAAACGCTGCAAAATAAGTTCTATCTCTTCCAGCTGACGCCTGCAGCGGAAACTACGCTGCAATACACCGACGGCAAAGGTGTGCCCAAAACGGTCACGACCAACAGTGAAGGCGTGCTGGCGCTTTACGAACCCAACGGAATCGCCAGTGAGGTGTCTCTGCGGTCCGGCTCCGGCGCGGATATTTATCTGGGCACCATCTATAAAGAAAATCTGCGTTCCGGCGAGCGGGATGCCACAAAACTGCAGCTTTATCCCTTGAATACCTTCAGCCTTCGGCGAGTCGCCCGGGCATCTGTGACGCTCATCACGCCGGGCGGCGATCCGCTGGCGAACAAGACGGTGACCGTTCGTGGCGGCGTTTATAAAAACGGAGGCTACTGCCAGACAGCTCTGCTGGGCTCCAGGGCAGGAGCACTTGTCAGCGGCATCACCGGCGACACCTATACCACGGATGCGGCGGGAAATATAACCGTCTATCTGGATTCCACCCAGTTCTGGTCGGCCGAAAAGGGCGAGAGCAACACCACGGCGCTTTCTGCTCTGGATCAGCTGGAGTACATTCTGGAGATCAGCGCAATTGACGGCGACAAGTACTATCCGCTGCTGCTGACCGTCAACGGCAAGCTGGGCGTGGACGATGTAATGCGCACCGCAGAGGGCGTTGTCTCTCTGGAGCGTGTGCCGGCGGGGGAGGAAAACAAACCCTTCATTGTGGCGCAAAGCGTTGATTACGGTCTTGCCAACGGTCAGAAGGTGGATGTCCGCAGCTCGACTGGGAAGATTGGACCTAACAGCAGCTTTAAAACAGCAAGCCTGCACACCACCATGTTCCTCTGGGGCGAGAAGATTGCCAACGCGCGGAATTACAGTCTCAAGCTGGCGGACGAATACGGCGTTATTCCTGCCGCCCAGAGCAGCAGTACCAAGCAGTATCCCTTCTCATCCATCCCCGTAGCGGAAAACGATCTGACTCTCACCGAGACCACCATGACTACCTCTGGATGGATCGCTGACGGCAAGGATGTGGGTATGAAAACGCAGCTGAGCCTGAACGGCAGCCTGCTGCAAGAGAAAATAATGCCCTTCCGGGTCGTTGATCTGACCCGAGTGCCCAAGGTGACAGAGGATGACCGCGTCACCGGTATTCTGGCGACGATGGAATCCTCCAGTGGAGTGAATCAAGTCGACTTTGGCGGAGTGGGCGATAGTAACATTCTCAAGGTGCTGACCGGACGGCTGGATGATCTGAGCGGTCCGGTGGACACTTCCGTGTTCAAAATGATTATCACCCCCAGCGAAGATCCCTCCGTGTTCCGTGCCATGATTTGGGCCGGGTACAATACGCTGGAGATGGAGGACATGGACTATTCCGAGGACGGCGTGGCGTTGGGTGCGAATGTGCTGACGCAGAATCTGGAAGTGGGTGTGCCCGGGACCGGGGACCTGAGCCAGATGGCCCAGGGAACCTATGATCCCAAGGGGGACTACAAAACCAACTCCATAGCCGACAATGTCACCAGCACGGATCTCAACTTGCAGTTGGAGGGCTTTTACGAAGCGGAAATCCGCTATAACACCGAAAAAAAGGAGTGGGAGGTTTTCACCGTAGGCGGCGGATTTACCACCGGCGTTGGTGTGGGCTTCTCCTTCAGCGTGAACGCCATGGCTGGTCCTGTGCCGTTGACAGCAACCTTTGAGCTGGGTGGTGCCATTCAGCTGGATTTCCGTACCGCAGTGCGCTACGGCCGGCAGGGCGAGGGTACAGAGCTTGCCTGGAGCGATCCCACGGCCACGGCAGTGAATGACTTTTTGACCACGCTGCGTATCAACGCCTATGTCCACGCGTTTGGCGGTATTGGCTTTGACTATTCGGTCGTGGCGCTGAAGATCGGTCTATTCGGCAATTTGGATGTGGACAGTCAGAATAAGTTCCTTTCCCGCACCTATCTTGCCGACGAGACAAAGCGCCAGATCAACGGTCAGGCCCTGGGAATCCAAAGCGAAGTGGGAATCAAATTTGTGGCAACCTTCCTGTTTATCTCCTACGAGGCGGTGATCGCCTCCGGAACCCTTGGAGCCACCAGGACTTTTAATGACTGGAAAACAATCGACGACTACTGGAATAGCGCCACCAGTGGGCTGAGCCTTACCTCGCTGCGGATGGCGGCGGCCCAGAGCGGAATGCAGGTGGCTTCTGGCAGTGCAACGCTCCAAAGCCGGGACTATCTGGAGCAATATGCCCGTACTTGGGGCCAGCCCCAGCAGCGGATGATGCTGTTCTCTCTGAACTCCCCCAGTGGGCTGGAAAACATCCAGACTAATGCCAACCCCACATCCTATCCACAGCTCAACGATGACGGGAAGGTATTGGTCTACATCAACGACGGCAACAGCAGCAGTATTTACGACAGCCGGGCACATTTCTCCACCCTCAATGGCAGCGTCTATTCTACCTCCAGCAAAATTGACGATCCTACAGGGTTCTCCGGCTACGGCGACACGAGCGTTTCTTTGTCCGGCACTGGCAGCTTCGCGGCGGCGGCTTGGGTTCGCATGGGCACCGACCTGCCGGGTAAAAATGCCGGTGATGCCGTGACATTGGAAGAGCAAAACCTGCTGATGAACAGCACGGAGATCGTAGTGTCCGTCTATAACGGCACAACCTGGACTTCCACCCGCCTAACCAACGACGGCACGCCGGATCTGGCCCCAGCCACGGCAGTGGGCGGCGACGGCAAAGCCATCGTGTTCTGGCGCAACGTCTACACCCCCGATCCCGGTACGCAGGGCAGCAACAACCTGCTGAACTTCACGACCAGAGATTGTATCATGTACAGCTGCTATGACAGCACTAACGGCACCTGGAGCAAGGAAAAAATGCTTTATAACGGTGCTACTGGCAGCGTGAAGGCGTTGCAGGCGGCCATGCTGCCCGACGGAACCGCTATGGCGGTTTACTCGCTGGACCGCAGCGGAACCGGAGATACCTCCGCCTACGAGATCGCCTATTGTACCGTGGCTGCTGATGGAACTCCCGGTACAGCCATGCTGGCGACCTGTGACAGCAATCTTGACGAAAACCCCCAGGTCGTTGCAGCCAACTTCGGCAGCGGGGATGACCGATTTGTCATCGGTTGGCACAGTGTCCGAGACGGCAGCAGCAATATCCAGCTGTTGGCTGTGGACGGCAGCGGCATCATGTCCAACAGTTTTCCCGGCTCTCTGTCTGCCCTGACCAGCAGCGGCAACGCCGTCGTGGGCGGAGACTTCCGCTTCGCTTCCCTCAGTGGGGATCATCGCAGCTGCAATGATCTTACCATCGTCTGGAATGAGACTGTCAATAATGCCAACGGTGCGGTAGATCACGGCATTTTGAAGGCGGCCAAGCTGCGCTATGCCACAAATACCTACACTCTGTCCGCACCATTGGAATTGGCAGAGCTGCCGGATCGCACGCTGGCTGACCACTTTGATGCCTATGTCAGCGGCACCAATCAGGTGCAGGCCGCCATTCAGGCCACCCGGTATGACGATGAAAACCCGCAGGTAATCGGCGGCGTGACCGTTCCGGGTGAGGAAACGATCCTCTATACCGCTACCTCTGATTTTGTCACCGATGCGGTGGCAGTGGAACAGATCGGTGTGGATTATGCAACGCTGGCGTTGAACAGCCTGACACCCATTCACTTTACCATCCGCAACACCGGGCTGAACGATGTGACAAACCTAACGGTCAGCCTTGGCAGCGGGGAAACCGCTACCCTTACGGAAAAACTGCTGCCCAATGAAAGCACCACCCTTACCGTCTGGCACCATGTGAAGGACCGCGTGACCGACCCGGGCTATACCATCACCGCCGCCGGCGGCATCCACGAAAACGGCACAGTGTATCTGGATTATCCCGACATTGGAATCTCACAAATGGAAGTAATTGCGGAGAGCGCCGGCAAGCGCACGGTGCGCATGACCCTCTATAATTCCGCTGCCGCCACGCTGGCCGGCGGAAAGAGCCGCGAGGTGAAGCTTGCGTTCTATGCGGATGATCTGCATACCGAACCTGCAGAGGTAGCCTGCACCACAAACGGCGTATCGGTTAACGGTAATGAAATCACCATTTCCGAAGACAGCGCCCTCGCCCGCATTGATCAAGGAACCTTTACACTGGATCTGACCTATGATCTGGGTGAGTATATGACATTCATTGGCAAAACCGAGATCCCCAATGTGGGTACCTATCTGTACGCCGAGGCGTGGGCGGAAGGCAAGGTCGGTGGAACGGGAAGCAATCAGCGCCTGCCGGAGTATAACGGCAGTGACAGCGAGGCCAGCGTCCATATGACCGGCGCACTGGCCCGCACCGGAGAGCAGCTGACGATGGATGTGACACAGGGGAACGACGGCAACGGTCACAGCACCGCCGCCATTACCCTGCGCAACAACTGCCTGCAGTCTCAGACTGGCGCAGAGCTGGTGGCCACGCTGCTGGATGCTGCCGGGACCGTTCTGGAAACGAAAAAGACCAGTATTGGCGGTGCCATCTCCGGGGAAACCTTCCAGACAGAAACCGTCACCTTCTCCCGGCTTGGCACCCGCGTAGTGGTGCGAGCCGCAGTGCCCGGTAAAGACCTTCTGACCTTTGAAGGTCTGGCAGTGGGGCTCGGCGATTTTACCGCCAACGGAACAAACTATACCTATACGCTGCAAAATGATAGCGGAGCAACATCTACGCTAGTCACAGCGGTGTCTGGAAACGGCGAGCCCGTGAGCATCAACGGACAGGCTCTGTCCACCGGCGGCAGCGCAACCGTTGCCATCCCCAACAGCGGCACAACCGACATTGTCGTGAGAATCGGTGCTAAAACCTACACGCTGACGATTCTGCGCAATAGCGGCACAGGCGGCAATGAAGGCAATAGCGGCACAGGCGGCAATGAAGGCGGTAGCGGCAGTGGCGGCGGAAGCGGCTACAGCTACTACACCATCAAGGCAACTGCCGGGGCTGGCGGCTCCATTTCTCCCTCCGGCAATGTCAGCGTCCGTGAGGGCAGAGATCAGACCTTCACCATCACTCCGGATAAGGGCTATGCTGTCGCCAACGTCAAGATTGACGGCAAGAGCATTGGCGCGGCGAAGTCTTATACCTTTGAGAATGTCAGCAGAACCCATACCATCGAGGTCATCTTTATGAAAGCCAACGGCAACCCCCAGACCGGCGTGTTTGTGGATGTAGCCACCGGCAGCTATTATGAGGACGCTGTGGATTGTGCTGTTCTCTTTTCACTACAAGAAACAAATTAATGACATTTTGAGCTGCGCCGCTATCCAAGCGCGGCAAGGAGACAGCATTATGAAAAGAATCACAAGAATCATTCGTCCGATCATCTGCATAGTTGTCCTTCTCGTTGCTATGACCACGGCAGTCAGGGGCTGCTATCAGAGAGAGACAGAGCCTATCGACATTCCCGGCACATCTGCGCCTCAGCCATCAGCGCCTCTCGCGGGTGAAGTTATCCCCTCGGTGGACAGGCAGACAGAGTTGGCGGAAGCCAGAGCGAAGAATCCCGACACCGTGGCATGGCTGTATATCCCCGGTGCGGAGGTGGACGACCCTGTGATGCAGGCGGAGGACAACGGCTATTACCTAAAGCTGGATGAAAACGGTGAGTACGCCATGTGGGGCTGCTATTATGCCCATTGTGAAAACAAAATCGGCGGCAGGGATAAGCTGGACAAAAACACCACCATTTTCGGCCACTCCGCCAGCAACTGCGACCCGGACGGTGTGCGGTTCACCAAGCTCTACCGTTATATGGACGTAGACTTTGTAAAGGAGCATCCGTATATCTATCTCTCTGTGGATGGTGAGGACATGATTTTCCAGATTACTGCGCTGTTCGTCACGGATATTGGCTTTGACTATATTGCGCCTGATCCCACGGGAGATGATCTGACCAGCTTCTTTGAGACGATTGCGCAGAAAAACTGGCTTGACTTTGATGGCGTGACTTTCTCCGAGGAAGATACTGTTCTGACCCTCTCCACCTGCTGCCGGAAGTATGACAAGGCTAACAGCGGCAATCAGCGGCTGGTGGTCATGGCAAAGCTGCTGCCGGAGGGCGCAACCGCACAGGAGTTCAGCGTATCCCTTGTGGATAGTCCTGAAATGCCCTAAAAGAAATCAGAATACGACGATAACAGGACACCCATCCTTGCGGTACTGAAAAGCAGCGTATGATATAGGGAAAACGGCGGCCGCCCCGTACAGAGCAGCCGTGGTTTTTGCTGTCCCTACATTTAATAGGTTGCCAAAATAATTTGATCAAAAAACATCGACAACCCTTGCTCTACACGCTATAATATAGATAATCTAATAAGAAAACAGTGTTATCATTACTGCTACAGATTGAATGGTAGCCATATTTATGAAAAAATCATTGGAACAGAATGGCTGAATCCTCAGGGTGACAATGTCAGCGATTTGACAGCGAAAACCATTTTTCTCAGGTGTTTTTCCGTTTTCTTATTTTGACAGAGATTTACAAAATAGTCAGGAAAATCAAGGCTTTCCTTGACTCATATTTACTTAAAATAATCGCTGTTCCCAGTGTGGACTCGAGCTCCTAAGCACTAGTTGAGGGTTCGATTCCCCCTGGGAACAGTCAAATTTTGCAACAATGATGACCACAATTCATTGTTGCTTTTTTTTATTTATAGGTGCTTACGAGCACCGAATGCCGCGACAACGAGCGTGTAACGCGAGTGAGTTCAGGGAAAAGGAGAGAATGCCTATGGCAGAAAAAGCAGCGAACAAGTTACGGATGAAAAAGTGGTAGAAAGTGAAATGGAAATTTTCTAAATATGTGCCACAAATCTTGAAAAAATCTTGATTTGTGGCATAATAAATATATATTTTGATTTGGAGATGATGTTATGTATATAAAGCGTGAAAGATATCTAAGCAAAATAAGACCATTTTATGATGTGGATTTAATTAAGGTTCTGACAGGTGTTAGAAGATGTGGAAAATCTATATTGTTAGAGCAGATTAAAGAAGAATTTATTGAAAATGGGTTTGATAGAGCGCATATTATTACCATTAATTTTGAAGATTTGCAATTTGAAAAAATAAGAACTGCAGAAAAACTTAATTCCTATGTGAATGAGCAAATCAAGGATCATGACAAATACTTGATTTTTTTAGATGAGATTCAGCATGTCAGGAGCTTTGAAAAGGTTTTAGCTTCCTTTCGGGCAACATTAAATTGCTCAATTTTTATTACTGGAAGTAATTCGAAATTGCTATCCGGCAAGATGGCAACATTGTTGGTTGGAAGATGTGTTGAATTTAGAATAATGCCATTTTCCTTTGCCGAAAGCTACGAATATGCTACAGCTATAGGAAGAAATATATCTCCGGATGAGTTTATGATTGATTATATCAATTGGGGTGGCTTCCCTTTGCGTTTTTCGTTTACAAAAGAAAGTGATATTAAGAGATATTTGGAGCAGACATATGAAGGTATCTTAGATAAGGATATTATTACTGACAGATCAAAGGTTAATAGACAAAACTTTGAAAGAGTAGCAACATATATTATGGCAAATGCAGGAAAGGAATTTTCCAGTAAAAACATAGAGAACTATTTTATACATCAAAATGCAGATACTTTGGATAAAAAGACGATATACAGATATCTTGATAAAATGGAAAAGGCTTGTCTGATTGATCGTGTAAAAAGATTTAATATTGTAGGAAAACAGGCAATGTCGTATATAGAGAAGCAATATGCGGTAGATACTGGTTTTCGCATGATAAATACAAACTTAGTAAATTTTGAGGATACCTTTTTTCTTGAAAATATAATTTATAACGAGCTAAAAGCAAGAGATTATGAAGTCTTTACAGGAAAAACATATAAGGGTGAAATTGATTTTGTTGCAATAAATGGAAGAAAGAAATGTTTTATTCAGGTGGCATATTATTTGGCTGGCAAGGAAACGATTGAAAGAGAGTTTGGTGCTTTTAAGCCAATTAGTGATGCATCACCGAAATATGTGTTTTCATTAGATAGATTTGATTATTCAAGAAATGGAATTGCACATATCAATATTGTTGATTTTCTTTTGGGTAAGAAGGATATTAATTTATCATAACGCCACAAATTAAGAAAAAATTTAAAATTGTGGCTTCTGGAAAAAATCATATAAAAGGGCCAAAGAAACGGACGCCAGAAGATGATGAACATTTCAGCGAGTCATTTGAGAGGATGATACGCATGGCAATTCAGAACAGAGAAGGAGAAAACAATGGCAAAGAATGTCTGAGTACTCTGATTGAGTTTTTGAAAGCGACGTCTTGCACATACTATTAGCAGACAGTATAATAAATACATCGAAGCAGTTTCAAAAAATGAAAAATATTCGATTTTTGAAAGTGGGTGACGATATGAAAACAATTACAAGAGCAAAATATCTCGATAGAATCATTGAACTGAATGGTACTCCTGACATCAAGATCATCACGGGCATTCGTCGATCCGGTAAGTCCAAGCTGATGCAGGCGTATATTGAGTATCTGAAAAGCCATTTTGAAAATATCAATATTATCTTCATTGACTTCATGGATTTGGCGTATGAAGAAATCAAGGAATACCATGCCCTACACGCTTATGTGGAAGAACATTATCAGGAAAGTAAAACGAACTACCTGTTTGTAGACGAGGTGCAGATGTGCCCCAAGTTTGAGTTGGCAATCAACAGCCTGTACTCTAAGGGAAAATATGACATCTATGTAACCGGCTCCAATGCTTTCCTGTTGAGTGCGGATCTGGCAACTCTGTTTACCGGACGCTATATTGAAATTCATGTGTTTCCTTTCA
>ERZ860590.1270-NODE-1270-length-13947-cov-7.485459_pt1 | contig 13947 bp, 10 predicted proteins | sample MGYA00509975_ERZ860590 | MGnify/ENA primary metagenome ERZ860590 (study PRJEB30046, sample SAMN00715250) | human gut metagenome | study: EMG produced TPA metagenomics assembly of the A metagenome-wide association study of gut microbiota in type 2... | reverse complement strand
AACTTTTTTTGTACGGAATTCATCGTTTTTGGACTATTTACACCAAACTAACTTTCCAGTTAGTTCTTAAAGCTATGAATAGGTGCGGGGATGCGGCCGCCGCGGTTGACGAAAGCATCACAGGAGAAGGTATTCACGGGCATGATGGGCGCATAACCTAACAGGCCGCCGAACTCTACGGTCTCTCCCACGCCTTTTCCGATTACGGGGATGATTCTGACTGCGGTGGTCTTCTGGTTCACCATACCGATGGCCATTTCATCCGCAATGATACCGGAAATGGTGGTTGCCTTGGTGTCTCCGGGAATGGCGATCATATCCAGACCTACGGAGCAGACACAAGTCATGGCTTCCAGCTTCTCGATGGTGAGGGCTCCGGCATTCACGGCATCGATCATTCCCTGATCTTCACTGACAGGAATGAATGCACCACTTAAACCGCCGACGTAGGAAGATGCCATAACACCGCCCTTTTTCACCTGATCATTCAACAACGCCAGGGCTGCAGTGGTTCCGGGAGCTCCGGCATGTTCCAGACCGATCTCACACAGGATATCCGCTACGCTGTCGCCGATGGCCGGGGTCGGTGCCAGAGACAGATCCACGATGCCAAAGGGAACATTTAACATCCGGGATGCCTCCTGTGCTACCAGCTGACCTACACGGGTTACCTTAAAAGCAGTCTTCTTGATAGTCTCACAGAGAACCTCGAAGTTCTCGCCGCGCACCTTTTCCAGTGCGGTCTTTACAACGCCGGGGCCGCTGACACCGACATTGATGATCTTGTCTGCTTCGGTCACACCATGAAAGGCACCTGCCATGAAAGGATTATCATCCGGTGCATTACAGAATACTACCAGCTTTGCACAGCCCAGGGAATCATCTTCCTTGGTATACTCTGCAGTCTCCCTGACCATCTCACCCATCAGCTTTACGGCATCCATGTTGATACCGGTCTTGGTGGAGCCCAGGTTCACAGAGCTGCACACACGCTCTGTTGTAGACAGCGCCAGAGGAATGGAACGGATCAGCAGTTCGTCCGCCGGGGTCATTCCCTTGCTGACCAATGCGGAATAACCGCCCAGGAAGTTCACACCAACCTCATGTGCTACCTTATCCAATGTCTTTGCAATACTTGCAAAGTCTTCTATCGTATGACATGCCGCACCACCGATCAGTGCAATGGGAGTTACGGAAATTCTCTTATTTACAATGGGGATGCCAAATTCTCTGGAGATCTCCTCTCCGGTCTTCACCAGATCCTTGGCTGCTTCGTAGATTTTGTTATAAATCCTCTCATTTAATCTGTCCAGATCGGAATCGATACAGTCTAACAGGCTGATACCCAGTGTGATGGTACGCACGTCCAGGTTCTCTTCCTCGATCATTTTGTTGGTCTCTGTTACTTCATATAAATTGATCATTACGGCTCCTATCTGCCCCTTCGGGTCTTATTTATTTCGAAATCGTGGGGCTTATCAGATGCGGTGCATCTTGTCAAAGATCTCTTCCTTCTGGCACTTGATCACTACGCCAATCTCTTCTCCGAGAACAGCCAGTTCATCTGCCATGTCACCAAAAGGTTTCTGCATCTGGTTGGTGTCAACGATCATCATCATGTTAAAATATCCCTGTACGATGGTCTGGGAAATATCCAGGATATTGATGCCGTTTTCCGCAAGATAGGTACATACCTTTGCGATAATGCCTACTGTGTCCTTACCAACTACCGTAATAATTGTTCTTTTCATAATCGCCCTCATTTTCTGCATGAAATCATGCTATTATTTTTATCTATTAAACTACACTTTACTACAATTTGCAACCTCAAGTTCAGCCTATGAACATATTCAGACACAGAAATCATGCTTGCATCATTTTGTGAGCGAATATGTTTCAGGCACCGAGCGCCAAACTATGGAGCAAAGCTAGTCATGAAATGACGCAAAAGCGTGCTATGATGCGGCTCCAACGAATAATACTGGCTGATGCGCTGCGCATCCGCTACGCAATATTGATCACCGGAGATACATTGCTCCTGTCTGCCACCATCATCCGGAAGTCTTCCGCCCGGTAAGGGTTCTCTCCCATGGTGATTTCCATCCGGACCGCTTCATAGGCCAGCTCCGGAAGATTATTCTCCTTGCTGAGATGTCCCAGCACGATAGCCTGCAGCTTGTCATGCAGGATTCGACAGAGCAGCTTGCCGGAATTTTCATTGGAAAGGTGTCCTCTGTCCCCCAGAATTCTCTGTTTGAGATAATAGGGATAAGGTCCTACCTGCAACATCTTCACATCATGATTCGCTTCCAGCAGCAAGGCATCCATTCCCTTCAGGCACTCCACGGTGTAATCATTATAGACTCCTAAATCCGTACAGATTCCTACCTTTTTATCTCCGTAAGCAATACGATAGCCCACCGGCTGTGCCGCATCATGGGAGATTTTCATGGGATTGACAGTCAGATCCTTGATAGTCAGTTTCACATCTTCCTTCACTTCCCGAAACAGGGCTGGATCGATCTTGCCCAGATTCCCCATCTTCTGGATTTCTTCCAGGGTTCCCGTTGTGGCATAGATCGGCACTTCATATTTTCTCGCCATGACACCCAGTCCCGCCACATGATCCATATGTTCGTGGGTCACCAGGATGCCATCCAGATCTCTTCCGGTGAGTCCCAGACTGTTCAGCCCGGCCTCCGCCTTTTTGCCGCTGATTCCCACGTCCACCAGCAGATGCGTGGCCTCTGATCCCACATAAATACAGTTGCCGCTGCTGCCGCTGGCAATACTACATAATCTCATAACTTCTTAATCTCTTTTCTATCTTACTTCTGTCTTACTCTTTGCCGTTTTCCATCTTCGGCATTAATGCATACTAGTGCATGCTTTTCCAGTAGATTTCGATCTCATCTCCCTCGTTCAAAGGTTCCATGAACTGTGCCGGGCGTCCATTTAAGTTCGTCACAATGGATCTGCCTGCGGATGCAGAGGATCCCAGATCAAAATCAATATAATCAAACACATCCACAAATACATAGGAAGCCTTACCCTGCATGGTGATGGGGGAATGGTTCACGATCACTGTTAATGGATGCGGTCCCTGTGGTGCCACGCTTTGGCTCTGTGCCGTCTGTTCCACGCTTTCGTACTTTTCGTCCTGCTTCCCGGAAGTCCCCTGCGTTGTCACGGAAGCCGTCCCGTTTTCTGCCGCAGTCTCTGTCCCCTGTGTCATCGCCGCTTCTCCTGCCACAGCCTCTGCCTTCTGCATCACAGGCTCTTCTCCATAAACAGGCTCTTCTCTATAGGCATCCTCTTCTGTGTCCGCATCTGGCAGGTCTGCATAACTCCCTTCCGGCAGCGGGTTCTTCATATCCCAGCTTACGGTGAAATGCTCATAAACTCTGGTATCCGGCTGCGCCGCTGTATCATTGACCCTGATATCCGCACCGAGAGGCACATCCAGAAATTCTGCGATTTCCTTTACAGTATAAGAATTCCGAATCCAAATATCATCGTTCTGGCCGATCCGGTAGAATTCATTCTCTCTGTGACCGTTGACTTCCGCTGTCTTCGGCAGACTGATCTGTTTACCGTTCACATAGACCTGCAGTGCATCCCCCAGTTCAGAGAGTTTTCCCAGCTCCAGCACCGCCGGTTCGCCCTCCGTGGAAGGTGTTACCACAATGCGGTCCCCATTATGTACCTGGGTATACATATCCGCCTCGTCTCCGTTGACCCGGATGACTGCTGCCTCTCCCTGTTCGCCCCGCACCATACGGGTCTTACCATTGACAGTAAACAGAAGGGCTTCCCCTTTTCTGGGGAACAGCTGGTCATTGGGGAACTGCATCTGCATGGCGGCATCTGTCACGGATAATTTGCCGTTATCATAGAGTTTTACCCGCTCTCCGTTGAATTCCACGAAAATAAAATTATTGCTCTGTACATAATAGCTTAAACAGATACCGATAGGTGTTACCATCATGGCATCCTTTCTGGCATTTTCCAGTTCAAATGTAATGGTCTGCATGACTTCCTGTCCCCGGATTGCCACACGTTCCTTCACGATGCCCAGCTTCTCTGCCAGCTTCTCCGTGTAACCGGGCACCATTCCACCGCCGCCTACCACGAACACGGCACTGACCGGTTTGTCCCCGTTCAGTTCTTTGATGGTATCGGATACCAGCTGGGTCATACGTTCGATCTCCGGATCCAGCAGTTCCAGCACTTCGCTGGCTTTGATGGTCTGGGGCAGTCCCATGATATCTTCGTATTCGATAGTCTCCTGGGTTCTGCATTTTCTCTTGATCTGCTCGGCCACCTCGAATTCCACGAGACAATGCTGTACCAGAATATCCGTCAGGCTGTCTCCTGCTACGGGGATCATGCCATAGGCTGTGATGGTTCCCTCTTTGGTAATGGAAATATCACTGGTGCCTGCACCCACGTCCACCAATGCCATATTTAACATACGGAACTTCTCCGGAATTGCTACCTGAATGGCAGCAATAGGCTCCAGTGTCAGATTCGCCACATGCAGGCCCGCCAGTTCTACTGCCTTATACAGACCGTCCACTACATCATCCGGCAGAAACGTGGCGATCAGATCCACTGCAATGTTTTTTGCCTTATGTCCCTCCAGATTACCCATCTGGTAGCCATTCATGTAATACCGCATGGCCGTATAACCCACACAGTAGAATTTCATATCTGTATCCGTATTGCTGTTCTGGAATTCCTCGTAAGCCTTCTCCACGCCCATGGTACACAAGGAATACACATCTTCCTGCGTGATCTCCCGGTCGCTCTCAAAGCTGTGCTCCACATAGGTAGTGACGGTACGCAACACACGGCCTGCAGCTGCGATACATACTTCCGTAAGTTCTCTGCCCAGATCCGCTTCCAGCTGTTCCTTTACCTGGGAAATAGTCTCTCCCACCTTGCCGATGTCATGGATCTGTCCGTCCAGCATGGCTCTGGTCTCATGCTCCTTGGAGCGCTGTGCCAGCACATGGAACTTCCCGCCATTTAAGTATCCTACCGTACCTACGATGCTTCTCGTACCGATATCCAGTCCGAATACCAGCTGTCCCTGTTTTTCTTTTACTCCTTCCATGAATATGCCTCCAGTTTCTGTCTGATCTGTCTGTAGCTGTCTTCCAGACTGTCACTGTTATCAATGACAAAATCACAATGCTGCCGGAATTCTTCCTCCGAAAGCTGTGATGCTATGATCTTTTCTATCTTCTCCGGTGTGTAATTGCGGCTTTCCGAAAGTCTTCTTCTGCGTACATCTTCTCTGGCGTAGATATACCACATTTCATCCACTATATGTTCATACCCGCTCTCGATCAAAAGTGCCGCTTCCACAAAAAACAGTTCCACATCGCCCTTATTCTTTGCCTCTGCCAGACGATCCGCCAGATATTTTTTAACCGCAGGATGAATGATGGCATTCACCTGTTCCAACAGTGTCGGATCTGCAAAAATCTTTGCCGCCATTACCGGCTTATCGATCTGTCCGTCCGGCGCAAGGATTCCGTCTCCCATCAGCGCTACCAGCGCATGATAGCCTTCGGTTCCCGGTTCCTTGACTTTATGCCCGATCTCATCCGCCAGATAGATCTCACATTTATAATGCTGTCCGATATATTTTAAAATCTCTGTTTTCCCGGCACCCACACCGCCGGTAATACCTATAAAACGCATTTATTTCGCCTCATACCAGTTATTGCCCGTGTGCAGATCGATTTCCAGCGTCACCGCCAAATCTGCCGCGGACTTCATATTTTCCGTAAGGATCTCACGGACTCTTGCCTCTTCCTCCTGTGCGGTCTCGACCAACAGTTCGTCATGCACCTGCAGGATCAGACGGGATTTTAACCCTTCCTCTTTCAATGCTTTCCATACCTTGATCATGGCGATCTTGATAATATCCGCCGCCGTTCCCTGAATAGGGGCATTCATGGCCACTCGCTCGCCGAAGGACCGTTGCATGAAATTGGAGGATGACAGTTCCGGGATAGGGCGTCTTCTGCCAAACATGGTCTCCGTATAGCCCTTTTCCTTTGCATCCGCCACCAGTTTGTCGATGAATTCCTTCACCTTCGGGTAAGTGGCAAAATACTGTTCAATGTACTGTGCCGCTTCCTTTTTGCTGATACTCAGATCCTGACTCAGTCCAAAGGAACTGATACCGTAGACGATACCGAAATTGACTGCCTTGGCATTCCGGCGCTGCAGATCCGTGACTTTCTCGAAAGGAGTATGGAATACCTTGGATGCCGTGATCCGGTGAATATCCTCTTCCTGTCTGTAAGCATCAATCAGCTGTTCGTCTCCGGACATATGAGCCAGCACACGCAGTTCGATCTGGGAATAGTCCGCATCCATGAATTCATAGCCTTCTCTGGGGATAAATACCTTGCGGATCTGTCTGCCCAGTTCCATACGCATGGGAATGTTCTGCAGATTCGGCTCTGTAGAGCTGATACGCCCCGTGGCAGTAATGGTCTGATTGAAATTCGTATGGATCCTGCCGTCCTCTTCAATAAAAGCTGCCAGTCCGTCTGCATAGGTGGACTTTAACTTGGTCAGACCTCTGTATTCCAGGATATCTCTTACAATAGGGTAATCCGCCGACAGCTTTTCCAGCACATCCGCAGCTGTGGAATATCCGGTCTTGGTCTTCTTGCCGCCGGGGATCTGCATGGTCTCAAACAGTACCTCGCCCAGCTGCTTGGGGGAATTGATATTGAACTCTGTTCCTGCCTGTGTGTGAATGGACTGTTCCAGTTCCTCAATGCGGGCCACCAGTGCATCCCCATAAGCCTTCAGTTCCTCCCGCTTTACAGCCACACCTTCTTTCTGCATGTCATACAGTACCAGTGAAAGAGGCATCTCCATCTCCTCCATGAGACATTTCATGCCTGCTGCCTCCAGCTTGTCCTTCAGGACTTTTTTGCCTTTCCGGGAGACATAGGCTCCGTAGCACGCATACTCCATGGCTTTCCCGGCGTCCTCGGAAAGCAGTGTCCGGAAATCTCTCTTGCCGAATACTTCCGCTCTGCCCGGGATCAGAATTCCCAGATGCTCCGAAGCAATGGCCTCCATGTCATAATCATTCTTCAGAGGATTCAGCAGATACGCCGCGATCAATACGTCAAAATACTGTTCTGTACTGCTGCGGTCCAGATAGTCATACTGGTGCTTCACATCAAAGGTAGCGATCTGTGTATCCGTACCTGCGGAAAGTTCCTGTAGAGCTTCCGTGATCTCTGCGGTGTCATCCACAGATTCCACCGCTTCCGCAAACAGACTTAACTGCCCTTCCGGTTCCTTTTCATGGGTCAGGGCATAAAATACCGTCTCCTCATCGGACACAGACAATGCCACCCCCAGCAATTCTTCTTTTTTCGTAGTAGCATCCACTGGTTCCGTGATCAGCCACAGGCCGATCTCCTTCTGTTTCTGCGCTTTTTTCAGATATTGTAAAAATTCTTTTTTATCTTCAATCTGTCGGAAGCTTTCTGCGATCTTGCTGTCATTGGCGGCGGCATCTTTTTCAAATCTTCCCAACAGATTTTTGAATTCCAGACGTTTGCACAAGGTATAGGCTTCCGGGGTATAGAACCCCTCTGCTCTGGCCTGTTCGTAATCCAACTGCAATTCGCAGTCGGTCTTGATCGTTGCCAGCGTCTTGCTCAGATCTGCCAGATCCTTATGCTCGATCAGGGATTCCCGGATACTTTTTTTCGAGATTTCTTCCACATGGGCATAAATATTATCCAGAGAACCGTACTCCACCATCAGTGCCTGTGCGGTTTTCTCTCCCACCTTCGGCACTCCTGGAATATTATCGGCGGTATCTCCCATCAGGGCTTTCAGTTCGATAAACTGTAACGGAGTCACCTGATAGGCAGCCAGTACATCTGCGGCATAATAATCCTCGATCTCCGTTCTGCCCTGCTTCGTCTTCGGAATCCGAATCTTGATATGATCCGTGGCAATCTGCAGCAGATCTCTGTCACCGGAGACCAGTGATACTTCCAATCCGGCCTGCTCTGCTTTTTTGGCCAGCGTTCCAAGAATGTCATCTGCTTCCAGTCCCGCCTGCTCCATAATGGTAATATGCATGGCCTTCAGGATTTCCTTCATGACGGGCACCTGCTCCCGCAATTCCTCCGGCATAGGCTTTCTCGTTCCCTTGTAAGCCTCATACATTTTGTGGCGGAAAGTCGGTGCATGAACATCAAAAGCCACTGCCAGATATTCCGGCTTTTCCTCCTCCAGAATTTTAAACATAATATTCAAAAAACCATAAATGGCATTTGTGTGCAGTCCCTCTGCATTACTCAGATCCGGCACTCCGTAGAATGCCCGGTTCAATATACTGTGTCCGTCGATCAATACCAGTTTCTGACTCATACTCTGTCTATCCTATCTTAATTCTGTCCTCTTGATTCTATCAGGTGTCGCTAAGAGATGATCCATCCCAGAAATCCCATAAGAAAAATCACCGTCAGCACTTCCAGTACGGCCCCTGTCTTCAGAAAAGCCATATGAAATCTTACCTTGCGCTTTGCTTCCGCAAGTCTCAGTTCCAGTTCTCTCTGCAGGTCAAAAGCATCGCCGTCTTCCAGACGCTGCATACCTTCCGTTACAAGGAACTGAATCACCAATTCCTCCTTGCAGCCCGGGCATTCCCGCATATGCTCCCCGAATTCCTGCAAGGTCTGAAAATCCAGTTTTCCTGCAATGAAATCAGGAATATTCTTTTCAAATTCTTTGCAATTCATGCTTCCACCCTATTCCAAAACAGTTCTACAGATTGCGTTCCCATATACTTATACACTTCTACTATACAACATCTTGTGTAAAAAGACTAGAAAAATAGTAGCAAGATTCCAGAAAAAAACTCTTGTCAACTTTTTTAATCTATGATAAGATAATCTCTGTTGTGAGTGTTTGAATGCCGGCGTGTCGGAATGGCAGACGAGGCAGACTCAAAATCTGTTGGTGGCAACACCGTATGGGTTCAAGTCCCATTGCCGGCAGTTAGTGCAGAATCGAATCGGTTCTGCGCTTTCTTTTTGTATTTTTATAACCACATCGCATTTCCTGCTTTTTCTAATTTTTTTCCAATCATCTCCTATGGATTAATTGTTACAAAATTGTTACAATTCATTTGTGCTTAGCTAACACAGACGTAACCGAACACCAGGCAACAGGAAAAGGAGGAAGAAAGTATGTGTTTCAAATTCATTAACTGTTCTCAGTGGTTGAATGCATTCTGCGGCTACTTCAATTTTGGCTGCTAATATCGTTTTCGACGAATAGAGCGTTCCATAGACGCACGAAAAGGCTCTCCCGTTTGGGATGAGCCTTTTCTTATTTCTACACTTTTTCTATGAATTTATACATTTTTACCGATAGTCATAACGGAGGGTGACATCATTGCCCTGTACCTGTACTTCCGCACAGCTTCCGGTGACAATCGGCATCATGGGTGCCAGATGTCCCAGATCCACATCCATGATCACAGGAACATTCTTCTCTCCCGCCACGGCCAGAACTGCCTGGTACTGATCCAGTCCCATCATCTCCTGTCCGAAACACAACGGTCTTCCGATGAGAAAACCTTTGACATACTGAAACCATCCGGCTTCCTCCATCTGCCACATGGCTCTGCGGATGGCAAAAACATTCAGGTCACAGGCTTCCAGGAACCAGATGATTCCGTCCTCTTTATACTTTTCCAGAAAATCCTGTGTTTTATCAAACCGGGTTCCCAGTAGATTCACCAGACAATCCATACAGCCGCCCAGCAACCGACCTGAAAAGCGGATCTCCGGTTCCTCTTCTGCTGTCTGTCTGCCAAGATACTTTTTCAGCACTCTGAATTCCGTGGTGTTATAGGGCAACAGAGGCTGTTCTTCATTTTTCAGAGACTCCTTTTCCCACTTGTCATATCCATGCACCTCTTTGGTCTCTCCGGTCAATATTCCGAAGGCATCTTTCAGGGATGCATGCCAGGGCTCCATGCCAAAAGCGGCCGCGCAGGGGCCGTAGACGGAGGCGGTATCACAGATGGTTGCCAGCAGATAGGTCATGTTGGTATTGTCAGAATACCCCAGATACCACTTGGGCTCTGCTGCCTGCAGACGCTCAAAATCCACATGGCTCATGGTCTCGCACATCAGTTCTCCGCCACCACAGGAGATCAGACAGTCATTTTCCGGGCTGCAATAGTAATCCGTCAACTCCTGCCCGCATTTTTCGGGGGTGTTACTGATACCGATGCCCTCTCCGGCATAACAGTTGGGGCCTAATTGTAATTGATAGCCCATTTCCCGGAATTTCTTCTGGGCATTGCCAAAGGCAGTGTAATAAGGTTCTATCTGACAGCCAAAAGAAGGAGCCACAAATCCAATGGTCCCTCCCCGCTGTATATGTTTCGGATATTTCATTGCTTCGTATCCTCCTATATCGCCCATTCGCATTCCGGGCTATCGCCCTTCTTGCTCATGTTCGTTCACTTCCCTCATAGGAGGTTTGCTTTGCCTGCAAGCAGTCACGCCAACCTCCTATGGGTAAGTGTTATGCGTCAAAATTAATCTTATTATAAATATCGAAACAGTCAAAGGTTGCAAAATAATCCTTCGGTGTCTCGGCACGGCGGATCAGTTCCACGCTGCCGTCCTCCTTCAGCAGAAGCTCTGCGGATTTCAGCTTACCGTTGTAATTGTAACCCATGGCAAAACCGTGTGCACCGGTATCGTGGATGGCAATATAGTCACCGATATCGATCTTCGGCAGCATCCGGTCGATGGCGAATTTGTCGTTGTTCTCGCACAGGGAACCGGTCACATCGTACTTGTGGTCGCAGGGCTCGTTTTCCTTGCCCAGTACAGTGATGTGATGGTAAGCGCCGTACATGGCGGGACGCATCAGGTTCACGGCACAGGCATCCACACCGATGTATTCCTTATGAGTATGCTTCTCATGGATGACCTGGGTCACCAGATGTCCGTAAGGTGCCATCATATAACGACCAAGCTCTGTGTAGATTGCCACATCACCCATGCCTGCCGGTACCAGAACTTCCTCATATACCTTACGCACGCCTTCGCCGATGACTCTGATGTCGTTGGGTTCCTGATCCGGACGGTAAGGAATACCGATACCACCGGACAGATTGATGAAGGTAATGTGTGCGCCGGTCTCCTCTTTCAGCTTTACTGCCAGTTCGAACAGTTCTCTTGCCAGAGTGGGATAATAGTCATTCGTTACCGTGTTACTGGCCAGAAAAGAATGGATACCGAAATTCTCCACACCCTTTGCCTTCAGGATCTTATATCCCTCAAACATCTGCTCCGTGGTGAAACCGTATTTAGCATCGCCCGGATTGTCCATGATGTTATTGCTGATGGAAAAATATCCGCCGGGATTGTAACGGCAGCTCAGGGTCTTGGGCAGATAACCGATGGTCTTCTCCAGGAAATCGATATGGGTGATGTCATCCAGATTGATGGTGGCACCGATTTTTGCCGCATATTCGAATTCATGGGCCGGGGTATCGTTGGAGGAGAACATAATGTCCTCTCCCTTTACCCCCATAGCATTGCTGAGCATCAGCTCTGTCAGAGAGGAGCAGTCACATCCACAGCCGTAATCTCTTAAGATGTTGATCAGAAAAGGGTTGGGAGTCGCCTTTACCGCAAAGAACTCCTTGTAGCCCTTGTTCCACGCAAAAGCTTCCTTCAGCGCCTTCGCATTCTCCCGGATTCCCTTTTCATCATAGATATGAAACGGTGTGGGATATTTTTCTGCGATCTTTTCGATCATTTCTTTGGTAACAAATGCCTTTTTTTCCATAAGTATCTCCTCTGCATCTATCTTATTTACAGTAACGCGCTTCTCATCTCTTCCGGAGTCAGAGTGCTCAGATAAGCAGGTGCCACATCAAATACGGTCTTGCAGCCCTTCTGGCCTTCCTGATTCATGCGGTAAGCAGCTCTTGCATAAGCGGTCAGTACGCAGGAAGTGAACTCCGGGTTGGAATCCAGCTTTAAGCTGTACTCGATCACATGGTTGTGCTCACCGTTTAAGCCGGTCTTGCCGGTACGCAGTACAAATCCGCCGTGAGGGATACCTGCGTGATCTCTCTGCAGTTCTTCCTCAGTGATGAAATGTACAGTAGTATCATAATCTGCAAAATAGTTGGGCATGGTCTTGATCTGCTCTTCGATCTGTGCCTTGTCTGCGCCCTCTTCCGCTACCACAAAACACTCTCTGGTATGCTTCTGTCTGGTGGTCAGAACCGGATTCTCACAGTTTCTGACAGCTTCCAGTGCGGACTCTACGGGAATGGTATACTGCTTGGCATCCTTGACACCGGGGATACGACGGATGGCATCGGAATGTCCCTGGCTGACACCCTTACCCCAGAAGGTATAATCGCTGCCGTCTCTTAAAATGGCATTGGCATACAGTCTGTTCAGGGAGAACATACCGGGATCCCAGCCTACGGAAATCATGGCTACCTTGCCGCCCTCTTTTGCTGCAGCATCTACCTGTGCGAAATGCTCGGGGATCTTCGCATGGGTATCAAAGCTGTCTACCACGTTGAAATATTTTGCATACTCTGCGGTCTGTTTGGGCAGATCGGTTGCGGAGCCTCCGCACAGCACCAGGACATCGATCTTGTCCTGCATGGACAGTAACTGATCTACATTATAAACCTTCACATCTGTTAAAGTCTTTACTGTAGCAGGATCTCTTCTGGTAAATACGGCTACCAGCTCCATGTCATCATTCTGCTTTACTGCACATTCCATTCCTTTTCCTAAGTTACCATAACCTAAAATTGCGACTCTGATACTCATTTTTCTATCCCTTTCTATTTTATCCTATTTATGAGAACGCTGCGGCCGTTTCCACCCGGCAAAAGCGTTTTCTACATAATTATTGCTCACCCTGCTTCAACCGAATGAGGGCGATCTCGTTGCGCATGGCATCCTTGAAGACTCTGACAAAATTCTTCTGGCCACTGTAAAGGCAGGCATCACTGCTCTTTCCCGTCACCGTACCGGTGAGAATGTACTCGGAATCTATGATAAGACGGATCTGATCCATCTGCTGTTCCTCTTCCTCAGGCTCTCTGAAATGCTCCGGCACCAGGTATTCTATGATCCCGGCCTTTAATTCCGCATCTTCCGGAAAAGGTTCTCTGTTGTCTTCTGAAATCAGCACCACTTTTTTCTGTGCCCTGACCAGCTCCCTGATCTCCTCCGACCATTGCTCCAGGAATTCACCTGTTGCGGAAAAATAAATACGCTTCTCGGCACCCAGAAGCATGTGCCGGATCTTGTCACAGATGTGGTCATAGCCTTCGATGGTGATATAGCCTTCTCTAGGTAAATTTTTCCTGGGGCCATCCGCCACCAGACGTTCTTTTGCTTTCCGCAGATACCGGATCCGGTTATCGCAGAACTCGGATAATGCTACAGCCAGATATTTTGAGGAGGTTCCTTCGATCACATAAGCAGCTCCATGCTCCACCAACGATGCCAGTCCATTATAGACATTGGATCTGGAAATCCCCGTCAGCTTCGCCACCTCATAGCCTGTCAGTTCTTCATTTTGAAGAAGACACAGGTAAATGACAGCCTCCTGCCTGCTCAGTCCGAACAGGATAAGTTGTTCTATGATTGCCGCTTCTTCCATAGGTACTCCTTTTAGTGGTTCTTTACAGGAACACTATAGTAAGGATTCCTTGTTTTGTCAATAGGGGAAATACTTATTGAGAAAAGATGTCAGTAAAGAAATAGAAAGTGATGCCACTCCTCCGGAAGTTCTGTTTGTATTAAAAACGTCCTTTTTTGCTAAAAAAATACAAAAACAGGAGATTTTGGCCTTTTATAAGAGCTTATTTTCGCTAAA
>ERZ860590.1265-NODE-1265-length-13973-cov-8.466877_pt1 | contig 13973 bp, 10 predicted proteins | sample MGYA00509975_ERZ860590 | MGnify/ENA primary metagenome ERZ860590 (study PRJEB30046, sample SAMN00715250) | human gut metagenome | study: EMG produced TPA metagenomics assembly of the A metagenome-wide association study of gut microbiota in type 2... | reverse complement strand
GGTGGATACCGGCGGCATTGAGCCCAAGGCCACCGAGGGCATTCTGGCCCACATGCGTGAGCAGGCCCAGATCGCCATCGATACCGCCGACTGCATCATCATGGTGGTGGACGTGCGCAACGGCCTGACCGCCGCCGACGAGGACGTGGCCCATATGCTGCGCCGCAGCCACAAGCCCATCATCCTCGCTGTCAACAAATGCGACAATGTGGGCGAGACCCCCATGGAGCTCTACGAGTTCTATAACCTTGGCTTCGACGAAGTCATGCCCATCTCGTCTGTCCACGGCCACGGTACCGGCGACCTGCTGGACGCCGTCTGCGCCCACCTCGATTTCAGTGAGACCGTCGTGGAGGAAGACCGCATCCCCGTCGCCATCATCGGCCGCCCCAATGTGGGCAAGTCCAGCCTGACCAACCGCATCCTCGGTGAGAACCGCATGATCGTGGCCAACGAGGCCGGCACCACCCGCGACGCCATCGACACCCCCGTGGACAACGCTTACGGCAAGTTCATCTTCACCGATACCGCCGGTCTGCGCAAACGCAGCAACATCACCGACGGCCTCGAGCGCTACATGGTCGTCCGCGCACTGGCCGCCGTCGAGCGCAGCCGCGTGGCTCTCATTCTCGTGGACGCCACCGTCGGCTTCACCGAGCAGGACAGCAAGGTGGCCGGCTACGCCCACGACCAGGGCAAAGCCTGCATCATCGTCGTCAACAAGTGGGACGCCGTGGAGGGCAAGGAGACCAACACCATGGAACTGCAGCGCCGGGGCTATGCCGAGTGCTTCAGCTTCATGGGCTACGCTCCCATCATCTTCATCTCGGCCCAGACCGGCTACAACGTCAACAAGCTGATGCAGCTCATCCGCGACGTGGACAGCCAGAACGGTGCCCGCGTGCCCACCGGTGTGCTGAATGAGATGCTGGCCCGTGCCACCGCTCGGATGCAGCCGCCCAGCGACAAGGGCCGCCGCCTGAAGATCTTCTACCTGACCCAGGCTTCCACCCGTCCGCCGACGTTCGTGGCCTTCGTCAACGCCAAGCACCTGTTCCACTTCAGCTATCAGCGGTATATCATCAACCAGATCCGCGAGAACTTCGGTCTAGAGCACACCCCCATCCGCCTTGTTGTGCGTGAGCGCGGCTCCGGCGAAGTGGGCGCGAAGGACGTATAAGGAAGGGAGACTGGTTCTATGGCTGCATTTCTCATTGTGCTGGCGGTCGCTGTCGAAGCCTATCTGCTGGGCAGCGTGGACACCGGCATCCTCGTCAGCAAGTATCTGTACCATGACGACGTCCGCACCCACGGCTCGGGTGCTGCCGGTATGACCAACATGCTGCGCACCTTCGGCAAGAAAGCCGCTGCCCTCACGGCGGTGGGCGATGTGCTCAAGGGCGTCGTGGCCGTCTGCCTTGGCCGGTGGCTGTTCGGCCATCTGCCCGCCGACGCTGCCGTCTCGCCCTATCTGGGCGTCTACCTCGCCGCCATCCTCGCCGTGGTGGGCCACTCCAAGCCCATCTACTTCGGCTTCAAGGGCGGCAAGGGCGTGCTGGTGGCTGCTGGTGCCATTCTGGCAGTCCAGCCGGTGCTGCTGCCGGTGCTGGCACTCATCTTCCTCGTCTGCCTGGTCCCCACCGGCATGGTGTCGCTGGGCAGCATCACCATGGCCTCGGCCTACCCGGTCCTGACGCTGGTGTACAGCCTCATGCGCGGCCTGCCGACTCAGGACGTGGTGGTCTGCACCGTCGGCGCTGCCATCATGGGCGGCATGGTCATCTGGATGCACCGTTCCAACATCCAGCGCATCCGGGACGGCAAGGAGTACCGTTTCGGCCAGAAGCACAAGAGCAACTAAGCAAAAAAATGCCCCGCAGGCAGCTCTCGACGAGCGTCCTGCGGGGCATTTTACGTTGTCAGGCTCATTCCGGGTCTGCTTCCAGCAGCGTGTCGGTGTTGTCCTCGTACTTGGGGTCTTCGATGGCGACTTCAAGCTCCGTGTTGGTGTCGTCATGATGCAGGTGCTTGCGCAGCCGGGCGGCGAATTCCTCTGACGGGATGCCGCTCTGGCTGGGGGAAAGGTCGGGTGCGGGGTGGCCGTCGGGCAGATGAGCGCCGAAGGCCGGTACGAAGAAGAACTTCCGCACGATGAAGATGAGGGCGATGGCCCCCACGCTCAGCAGGTTCTCCAGTGCGGACTCATGGCCCACCACCATGTGGCGTGCGATGGCGTAGAGCAGCACTTCGAGGCTGGAGCCGGGGCTGTGCTTGGCCAGCATCTTGATAAACTCGATGCCGATGACGATGTCCAGCGCCCGCTGTAAGAAGATGCTGACCTCGACGTCGTTGCCGTCGAACAGCAGGCCGGGCATCCACTGCAGCAGCGGCACCATCGACAGCAGCAGGCCGATGAGGACGAGGCCGGACAACAGGATCTCGAGCAGGGTGGCTGTGCTGATGATCTTGTTGCGCAATTCGGCGCGGCTGTGGCTTTCAACACGGGAATTGGACATGGGCAGGGACCTCTCTTTCAAATTTGACCGGAAATCTTTTACAACAGTTCGATTCTATTGTAACAAAAGCAAAAAACGAAGTCAATTTCTCCGGCGGGGAAAATTGGCCGGCATGAAAAACTGGAATCGAAGGCAGACAAAAGGGGCCGTCCGCACCCGGAATGGAGTGCAGACGGCCCCGCTTTGTGCTGAAAAGGCGGCTTAGGCCTCAGCGATGGCTTCGATCTCACAGAGCACGCCCTTGGGCAGGTCTTTCACGGCCACGCAGCTGCGAGCGGGCTTGGAGGTGAAATACCTGGCGTACACCTCATTGAAAGCGGCAAAGTCGGCGATGTCGGCCAGGAAGCAGGTGGTCTTGACCACCTTGTCAAAGCCCACGCCGGCAGCTTCGAGGATAGCGCCCACATTGCGGCAGCTCTGGTCAGCCTGTGCGGCGATGCCCTCGGCGACTGCGCCGGTGGCGGGGTCTACCGGGATCTGGCCGGAGGTGAAGACGAGACCGCCCACGGTGTAGCCCTGAGAGTAGGGGCCGATGGCGCCGGGAGCTTTTTCGGTGCTGATGATGTTCATATCGATTACCTCACATATCATAAATAGGGGAGTCTCCCGCCAAAAGGGGAGCCGATGAAAAAAGTCTACCACCAACTGTCCCCGCCGTCAACGGCCAGCAGGGAACGGTCCCGGAATTTCCGGAAAAAGGGGATGTAAAATTATTTGGAAAAATCTGTGCAAATCATCTTGACAAGAAATAAACTTTTATGATAAAAATAGAGCATGAAAGTAACATTTTTGCAGGAGAAACGCAGGCGCAGCGCAGGCAGGAGAGTCGGCTTTGCGCAGGCGCGTTTCTTTTTTGCAGAAAAAGCGAATTTCTGAACCCTCGGAAGGGGCAAAAAGGATAGGATATGTCGATTTTGGTAGATGATTCAAATAAAACAGCCTGCCGTGCAGCGGAGGCTGGACTGCAGCAGAAAAACTGTGCTGCGCTGGTGCGCCCGGCGGGTACGGGCAAAGGCTGCATCGTGTGGGAGCTGCTGGATACCCACCCCGAGATGCGCGTGCTCTGGGTGGTGTCCTGCGCTGCCCGTCTGGAACTGCGCCGCGCCCTGACAAAGCGGCTGGGCCGGACGCTGGGCGGCCGGGTGCGGCTGATGAGCTGCGAGCAGCTGGCCGTGCAGAATGCGCTGGGCTGGGTGGCGCTGGCTGAGTTCCGGCCCGGCCTGCTGGTGCTGGACGGCTGGAGGGAGATGAGCGCAAAGGACTGGACCGACTGCGTCCAGCCTCTGTTCCGCCTCTGCCCGGGGGCAAAGCTGCTGGCTCTGGGGGAACCGGACGCCCCGGGCGACAGCTGCCGCGCTGCCGAGGAGATGCTGGCCGACGCCATCGTGGAGCCGCTGGCGCTGGGCGGGGCGATGGCCGAGGGTCTGCTGCCCATGCCGGCCTCCTATACGGCCCTGCTCTGGCCGCTGGAAGATGCGCTGGCCCGCCTCCGTGCTGAGGTGAAGAACCTCCATCTGCCGGGCTGCCCTGACCCCAACGCCGAGAAATATCAGGCTCTGAGCCTCGCCGTAGAAAAGCTTCCGCCGGTGGAACAGCTGCTGGCGCAGTGGCTCCCGGATGCTGCCGGACGGTATCTTGTCCTCTGCGAGGATGATGCAGCGGCGGCGCAGACCGCAGAGCAGGCCGAGAAGCTGTTTGGTGCAGGAACACATATTTATAAGGATGCAGAAAGCTTTGCGGCCGATGAAGCGGCCACCCTCCGGCTGCTGGTCTGTGCCAACGGCCCGGCGGTGCAGGTTCCTCTGGCCGGGATCTCGGGCGTGGTGCTGGTGCGCCGCAGCGCTGAACCGACCACATACCGGCAGATGCTGGCCCGCGCCCTTGCGGCCTGCGGCAGTGTGCCGGTGGCAGAGCTGAGCGCGGCCTTTGAGGCGCTGACCTGTGTGCAGCAGCTGCGGAAGGAGTGCAGCGCGGCGGGGGCAGAAGCCTTCCCGCTGGAAGAGCCCCTTTCTGCCTGCCGCCGGGCTTACCGGCAGCTCCGCCGCGCGCTGGACTCCGACTGGGAGCGCTATTATGCCGCCGCAAAGCAGATGACGGCAGAGGGAAAGACGCTGGACGTGCCTCGCTCCTACAGCTTCGGGGGCGTGGCCGTGGGCCGCTGGCTGGAAAACCAGCGCCTTGTCCGGGCCGGAAAGAAAAAGGGACGCCTCACCGCCGCGCAGGCCGCCCGGCTGGACAAAATCGGCATGAACTGGAAAAAGCGACTCGAGCTGGCGTGGGAGAACGGCTGTGCTTCGGCCCGGCGGTACCGCGACTGCCACAGCGACCTGCTGGTGCCGGTCCATTATAAGGATAAGGACGGCTTTGCGCTGGGCGAGTGGGTCGTCTATAACCGCCAGCGCTATCTGGGCGGGAACCTGCCGTCAGACCGCGTCGAGCGCCTCGAGGCACTGGGCATGGTGTGGGACACCGGAAGCATCCTCTGGGAGAAGAGCTATGCCGCCGCCGTCCAGTATTATCTGGAAAACCACACGCTGGAAATTCCCGTCAAGTATGTCACGCCGGACGGCATGGCGCTGGGCGTCTGGCTGGGCAGTCAGCGTGCCGCTTATAAAGAAGGTGTGCTGACCGACGCCCAGATCGAAAAGCTGGAAGCGCTGGGAGTGGACTGGACGAACCGGAACGACCGCAAGTGGCAGACCGCCTACGAGGCCGCCGTGAAGTACCACGCCGCCCACGGGAACCTCGACGTTCCCACCGAGTACATCGACGAAGACGGCATCCTGCTGGGCAAGTGGGTGTCCCGCCAGCGGTACGCATGGCAGAACCCCGAGCGCAGCAGCGCCCGGGTGACGCTGGAGCGGAAAGCTCTGCTGGACGAGCTGGGCATGAACTGGGAAAAGACCGACTCGTGGCAGCACCGCTACGAGCTGGCCGTGGAATACAAAAGGGAGCACGGCAGTCTGGCCGTTCCGGCCCAGTACCGGACGGAGGACGGCATCTGGCTGGGCAGCTGGCTGTCCCGTCAGAAGCAGATGCTGCGGGAGGGCAAAAAGCTTTCCGCCAAGCGCCGCGCGGCCCTGAAAGAGCTGTTCAAGGGCGAAAAAGGCCGACGCCTCAGCGCCCCGGTGCCGCCCGCGTGCAGCGTGCGGGAACAGAACTGGCTGGATAACTACCAGAGCGCCAGGCTCTACGCCGAGAAGAAGGGCAGCCTCCTCGTGCCTGCCGGATATGTGGACGAGAACGGCTTCCGTCTGGGCGTCTGGATCTCGAACCTCCGCGCTGCCCGCAAGGCCCGGCCCGAATCGTTTCAGGTGACGCCGGAGCATATCGCTCTGCTGGACGCCATCGGGATGCAGTGGGACGCCCGGGAGGCCAAGTGGGCCGGGGCGTTCCGCCGCGCCGAAGAGTACCGCGCCGCCCACGGCGACCTGCTGGTGCCGGTGAACTATAAGACCGAAGATGGCTTCTGCCTCGGTGACTGGGTCTGCCGGATGCGCGAAAACTACGCCTGTGCCGAGAAAAAGCTGACGGCGGAGCGCATCGCAAAGCTCGAAGCGCTGGGCATGGTCTGGGTCGTGCCGCAGGAGGGCTGAGATATTGCATTTTAGGGCGGAGTGTGGTATACTTCACCTCGTCTGAATAGAAAACAGCAGGTGCCTGCCGCCGGGGTCTCGTCCCCGGCCGGGAGGGTAAAAGGGAAGCGGGTGCGAGTCCCGCGCGATCTCGTCACTGTGATAAGGGAGTCCGCTGCCTTGGCGCTCAGCGCCGGTCACTGGAGGCTTTGCCTCTGGGAAGGCGGCAGCGGGCGGTGAGCTTTCAGTCAGGAAACCTGCCCGCTGTTGGTACAGGAGCGTCCGGCTCCGGATCACGAGGAATTGGTCGTACCAAAAAGCCCGAAAGTTCAAAGGGTCTTTTTGCTGTGCCTTCCGCGCGGTGAAAAGGCTCTTTTTTCGTTTGAGCTGACCCCCGTTTCGTACCCTTTCTATCGGAAAAGTACATTCCACACAAACAGAAAGGACTCAAACAATGCGTAAGGCAACCAACAAGAACTGGCAGCGCGTCACCGCCGCTGCCGCCGCACTGGCCCTGTGTGCCGGTGTCCTCACCGGCTGCGGTGCATCTTCTTCCACTGCCGCCGGCAGCACCGCCGCAAGCTCCGCCGCCGCCAGCGAAGTAAGCAGCGAGGAGGCTGATGAAATGGCAGCAAAGAACGTAGCAGACCTCATCGACGCCATCTATGTGCAGGAGCGCAACGAGAACACCGACGCTCAGTGTGAGGCTGCAAAGGCAGCATGGGATGCTCTGACCGACGCTCAGAAGGAGATGGTCGAGGGCGAAGAGGCAAGCCCCGAGTACTTTGGCCGCGACACCGGCGACGCCTCTAAGGACGACGCCCGCAACCAGGACAACATCGGCGACAACGAGATCCTGGTCGTCAGCTTCGGAACCTCGTTCAACGACAGCCGCGCAGCGGACATCAAGGGCATCGAGGACGCCATCCAGGCCGCATACCCCGACTGGTCTGTCCGCCGCGCCTTCACCGCACAGATCATCATCAACCATGTTCAGGCCCGTGACGGCGAGAAGATCGACAACATGGAGCAGGCCATGGAGCGCGCTGTTGCCAACGGCGTGAAGAATCTGGTCGTCCAGCCCACCCATCTGATGCATGGCGCTGAGTACGACGAGATGATGGAGATGGTGGACAGCTACCGCGATAAGTTCGAGTCCGTCGCCATCGCCGAGCCTCTGCTGGGCGAGGTGGGCAGCGATGCCACCGTCATCAACGCCGACAAGGAGGCTGTCGCCAAGGCCATCACCGCTGAGGCCGTCAAGACCGCCGGTTTCGACAGTCTGGACGCCGCTGCTGCGGACGGCACCGCCTTCGTCTTCATGGGCCACGGCACCTCCCACACCGCAAAGGTGAGCTACAGCCAGATGCAGGCTCAGATGAACGCTCTGGGCTACAAGAATGTCTTCATCGGCACCGTCGAGGGCGAGCCTGAGGAGACTGCCTGCGAGAACGTCATCGAAGCTGTCAAGGCCGCCGGTTACACCAAGGTCGTCCTGCGTCCCCTGATGGTCGTTGCAGGTGACCACGCCAACAACGATATGGCTGGCGACGACGAGGATTCCTGGAAGAGCCAGTTCGAGGCATCCGGCGAATTCGACTCTGTCGATTGCCAGATCGCCGGTCTGGGCGAGATCGCTGACATCCAGCAGCTCTACGTCGCACACACCAAGGCCGCTGTCGATTCCCTGAACGGCTGATTCTGATTCTATGATTGCCCGGAAAGGAGTGCCTTTTCGGGCAATTTCTTTTCCGTCTGCTTTGAATTCAGGCCATTGCGTGTTATAATCTTTTCTGTAAAATAGACACATCGAGGTATATCATCATGAAACTGAACAATAAATTCGCTCTTCTGCTGGCCGGTGCAATGCTGGTTGGCGCACTCACCGGCTGCGGTGCATCCGGCACCCCGGCCAGCTCTGCCGCTTCCTCCGAGGCTGCGGCTTCCGACCCGGCGGCAGAGGCTGCTCTGCCCGACGGCGTCTACACCGCCGACTTTGACACCGACAGCTCCATGTTCCATGCCAACGAGGCCAATGACAGCAAGGGGACCCTGACTGTGAAGGACGGTCAGATGACCTTCCACGTCAGCCTCGTCTCCAAGAAGATCGTCAACCTCTACGTCGGCATGGCCGCTGACGCCGAGGCCCACGAGGGCGACTGGCTCCAGCCCACCACCGATGTGGTGAACTACAGCGACGGCACCTCGGATGAGGTGTACGGCTTCGACATCCCGGTGAAGGCTCTGGACGAGGACTTCCAGCTGGCCATCCTCGGCTCCAAGGGCAAGTGGTACGACCATACCGTCCGTGTCGCCAACGCCCAGCCTGCTGCGGCGGAAGCACCTGCCGACGGCACCTACACCTGTGACGTGACCCTCGAGGGCGGCTCTGGCCGCGCCACCGTGGAAAGCCCTGCGGCCCTGACCGTGGCCGACGGCAGGATGACCGCCACCATCGTCTGGTCCAGCCCCAACTACGACTATATGCTGGTGGACGGCGAAAAGTATCTGCCCACCAACACCGAGGGCAACTCTACCTTCGAGATCCCCGTCACTGCTCTCGACACCCCGCTGGATGTGGTGGGCGATACCGTCGCCATGAGCACCCCGCATGAGATCGAGTATACGCTGACCTTCGCCTCTGCATCCCTGATCGAGGCAAAGTAACGATGAAACGCCGCAATTTCCTGAAAGCCCTGCCTGCCGCCGCCCTTGCCCTTGCTGGCTGCGGGCAGCACAAGACCGCCCCGGCCAATACAGCATCCCTCGTGTTCGACCACAGCTATCCGCTGGACTATGCCACCCAGTTTTCCGCCGACTGCTATGAGGGCGGCTATGTGATGATCGACATCCCGGACGCCGGGCGGTTCCTCGTCGTCCCCGAGGAGGCCGCCGAGGTGGACGACCTGCCCGAAGATGTCGTGGTGCTGCGCCGGCCGCTGGATCATATTTATCTTGTCTCCACTTCGGTGATGGACCTCTTCGTCCATCTGGACGCATTGGACAGCATCGCCCTCTCCGGCACGAAGGCCGAGGGCTGGTATGTGGAAGAGGCCAAACAGGCCATGCAGGAGGGCCGCATCGCCTACGCGGGCAAGTACAGCGCCCCGGACTATGAGCGCATCCTTGCCGCCGGCTGCACTCTCGCCATCGAGAACACCATGGTGCTCCACGACCCTGAGGTCAAGGAGCAGCTGGAAAAGTTCGGCGTGCCGGTCCTCGTGGAGCGCTCGAGCTACGAGAGCGGCCCGCTGGCCCGGATGGAGTGGCTCAAGCTCTACGGCATCCTGCTGAATAAGACCGAGATGGCGGAAGAGGTCTTTCGCCAGAAGGTGGAGCAGGTGGCCCCCATCCTCGAGCAGGAGAACACGGGCAAGACCGCGGCCTTCTTCTCCATCACCACCAACAACCTCATCACCGTCCGCCGCACCAGCGACTATGTGGCCCAGATGGTGGGGATGGCCGGCGGCGTCTACATCTTCGACGACCTCGAGGGGGAGACGTCGGCCCAGTCTACCATCAAACTGCCGCTGGAGACGTTCTACGCCCGGGCCAGAGACGCCGACGTCCTCATCTACAACAGCACCATCGAGGGCGTGATGGAGACCCGTGACCAGCTCATCGAAAAATGCCCGATGCTGGCAGATTTCAAGGCCGTCCAGTCCGGCGACTGCTGGTGTACGGCCCAGAGCCTCTTCCAGCAGAGCATGGAGCTGGCTGACCTCATCTCGGATATGAACCTCGTCTTCACCGAGGGCTCGCCCGACCCGGCGTCCCTCCGTTTCTTACAGCGCATCGTATAAAAGGAGCTTTGTCATGACCACCACCCGCCGCCTCAGCCTCGCGTACCTCGCCCTCACGGCGGGGGTCGCGGTGCTGTTTGCACTCAACCTGTTCTGGGGCAGTGTGTCCCTGACGCCCGGCGCGGTGGCGGCGGCTCTGCTGGGCCGGGGCGAAGATGCGCTGGCCGTGGGCATCGTGCTCCAGCTCCGTCTGCCCCGGGCGGTCATGGTCGTGCTGCTGGGCGCGGCCCTCTCGGCGGCGGGCTACCTCCTGCAGACCTTCTTCGCCAACCCCATCGCCGGCCCCTTCGTCATGGGCGTGTCCAGCGGCGCAAAGCTGGCAGTGGCCCTGACGATGGTGGTGTTTTTACAGCGGGGGCTGCTCACCAGCTCGGCCACCCTCATCATCGCCGCCTTTGCAGGCTCGATGGCGGCTATGGCCTTTGTGCTGGTGGTGGCCCGGCGGGTGCCGCGGATGAGCATCCTCGTCATCTGCGGCATCATGATCGGTTATATCTGCTCGGCTGTCACCGACATCGTGGTGACTTTCGCTCAGGACTCCAACATCGTCAATCTCCACAACTGGTCGATGGGCAGCTTTTCCGGCATGACCTGGGCCAATGTGGGTGCAGCGGCCTGCGTGGTGCTGCCCGCGCTGGCGGCGGCGTTCCTGCTCTCGAAGCCCATGGCAGCCTACCAGATGGGCGAGAGCTACGCCAGGAGCGTCGGCGTACCGGTGCGGGCCTTCTCGACGGCCCTCGTGCTGCTTTCCAGCCTGCTTTCCGCCTGCGTGACGGCCTTTGCAGGCCCCATCTCCTTTGTGGGCATCGCGGTGCCGCATCTGGTCAAGAACCTGCTGGGCAGCGCAAAGCCCCTTTATGTCCTGCCGGGCTGCTGTCTGGGCGGGGCAGCGTTCTGCCTGTTCTGCGACCTCATCGCCCGCAGCCTGTTCGCGCCCACTGAGCTGTCAATCAGCTCGGTGACGGCGGTTTTCGGCGCGCCGGTGGTCATCTGGCTGCTGGTGCGCCGCCAGACACAGGAGGGCCGGGAATGAGCGATCCGAAATTCTACTGCCGCGCCGAGGACCTTGCCATCGGCTACGGCAAAACGCCCTTGATGGAGCACATCGGACTCGGCGTCGGGAAGGGGACCATCCTCACCCTCATCGGCCCCAACGGCGCGGGAAAATCCACCCTGCTCAAGACGCTGGCAGCGCAGCTGGCCCCCCAGGGGGGCGCTGTGCTGCTGGACGGCAAAAATCTCGAGGACTGCTCCGGCCCGGAGCGCGCCCGCAAAATGGCCCTGATGGTGCCTCACACCCGCCGCACCGAGCTGATCACCTGCTTCGAGATGGCGGCCGCCGGGCGCTACCCCTACACGGGACGGTTGGGTGTCCTCTCGGCAGAAGATAAGCGCCAGGTCCATGCCGCGCTGGCCCTCGTGGGGGCCGAGGCGCTGGCAGGCCGGGACTTCAACCGCATCAGCGACGGCCAGCGCCAGCGCGTCCTGCTGGCTCGGGCCATCTGCCAGCAGCCGGAGCTGATATTATTGGACGAGCCTACGTCTTTCCTTGACATCAAGGGCAAGGCCGAATTGCTGGCCATCCTGAAAAGCCTCGCCCGCGACAAGAAGATGGCCGTCATCCTGAGCCTCCACGAGCTGGAGCTGGCGCAGAAAGTTTCCGACAAGGTCGTCTGCGTCTCGGCGGCGGGCGTCTCGGACGTCATGACACCGGAAAAGGCCTTTGCCCGGGAAAACATCTGCAAAATTTATGCTCTGACCGATGAGCAGTACGCATTCCTCTACGGCGAAGAAAAAGCGCCGGAGGAAAAGCGCCCGCTCTTTGAGCACTACGTCCGCAGCGGCCAGAAGCTCCTACGCTGCGGCTATACCACCGGCACCTGTGCGGCGCTGGGCGCGGCGGGCGCGGCACGGTTGCTGCTCACCGACCGCACCCCCGAGACGGTGGCCCTCCGCACCCCGAAGGGCATCGTGGTGGAGGTAGAGCCTATCTTCTGCCGCCTGTCCGGCGGGGGGGCTGAGTGCGCCATCCGGAAGGACGGCGGCGACGATGTGGATGTGACCACCGGTCTGCCGGTCATCGCCAGTGTCGCCCTCCGGCCCGAGCTGTCCGGCGAGGTGCGCATCCACGGCGGTGAGGGCGTGGGCCGGGTAACAAAGCCCGGTCTCGACCAGCCCGTGGGCGAAGCTGCCATCAACCACGTCCCCCGGGCCATGATAAAGGAAGCGCTGGAAAAAGAGGCCGAATCTGCCGGGTACGCGGGCGGTTTTGACGTCACCATCTCCATCGAGGGCGGGGCCGAAACGGCGAAGCGCACCTTCAACCCCCATATGGGCGTGGAAGGGGGCCTCAGCGTCCTCGGCACCAGCGGCATCGTCGAGCCCATGAGCCAGCAGGCCATCCTCGACACCATCCAGCTGGAAATGGGGCAGGCGGCGCTTCGGGCCGGAAGCCCCCGGCGGCTCATCCTTGCCCCGGGCAACTACGGCCTCGACTATCTCCATGAGAAGATGCCCGCCCTAAAGAATATCCCGGTGGTCAAGACCTCGAACTTCATCGGGGATACGATGGATATGGCGGCGGCATCCCACTTCGAAGAGGTGGTGCTGGTGGGCCACATCGGCAAGCTGGTCAAACTGGCGGGCGGCGTCATGAACACCCACTCCCGCACAGCCGACTGCCGCACCGAGCTGCTCTGCGCCCACGCCGCCCTCTGCGGTGCATCCCGGGACGTCTGCGCGGCCCTGATGAACGCGGCTACCACCGACGCCTGCATGGAGATCTTAGACGAAGCAGAGATGAGAGAACCGGTGCTGTCCAGTCTGCTGGACGCCATCCAGCTCCACCTCGACCGCCGCGCCGCCGGGGCGTTCCGGGTGGGCGCGGTGCTCTTCTCGAACCAATACGGCCCGTTGGGCCAGACCAGGACTGCAAAGGAGCTGCTGGACGAATGGAAAAACGGATAGGCACTTTTTACGGCGTCAGCGTCGGCCCGGGCGACCCGGAGCTCATGACCCTGCAGGCTGTCCGCCGCCTCGAAAACTGTCCGGTCATCGCTGCGCCCCAGACCCCGAAGGGCGGGATGCTGGCGCTGGACATCGCAAAAGGTGCGGTGAATCTGAGCGGCAAGACCATCCTGCCGCTGCGCTTCGCCATGAGCCTTGACCCGGCGGTGCAGAAAGCCGCCCACATCGAGGCGGCCCGGGCCGTGAAAGAATATCTTGACGCCGGGCAGGATGTCGCCATGCTCAACCTCGGCGATGTGTCCGTCTACGCCACCTTCGGCTACTTGCAGGAGATCCTGGAGGCCGAGGGCTGCAAGACCGTGATGCTCCCCGGCGTGACGAGCTTCTGTGCCGCTGCGGCCCGGCTGGGCCAGTCCCTGACGGGCGGCATGGAGCAGCCGCTGACCATCGCCCCGGGGCGCTGCGCCGCTGAAGTGCTGGCCGCACCGGGCGCGAAAGTACTGATGAAATCGGGCCGTCAGCTGCCCGAGACGCTGGCCGCGCTGGCCAACGCCGGGCTTCTGAGCCGGAGCGCGATGGTCTGTAACTGCGGCCTGCCGAACGAGGAAATCTGGCCCGACCTGGCCGATTATGACCCGGCCCGGCCGGCGGGCTATTTCGCAACGATTTTGGTGAAGGAGGGGTAAGATATGGTCCATTTTGTAGGAGCCGGGCCGGGCGCGCCCGACCTCATCACCCGGCGGGGCGCGGCCCTGCTGGCCGATGCTGACTGCATCATCTACGCGGGCAGTCTCGTCAACCCGGCCCTGCTGGGGCTGGCGAAGCCCGGCTGTGCCATCTATAACAGCGCCGAGATGACGCTGGAACAGGTGCTGGACACCATCCGTGCCACCGAAAAGGCCGGCGGAACCACGGTCCGCCTCCACACCGGCGACCCCTGCCTCTACGGGGCCATCCGGGAGCAGATGGACGCACTGGATGCTGACGGCATCCCCTATGACGACACCCCGGGCGTGTCCAGCTTCTGCGGCGCGGCGGCGGCACTCTGTGCCGAGTACACCCTGCCCAACGTGAGCCAGACCGTCATCATCACCCGGATGGAGGGCCGCACT
>ERZ860590.1244-NODE-1244-length-14189-cov-2.852200_pt1 | contig 14189 bp, 7 predicted proteins | sample MGYA00509975_ERZ860590 | MGnify/ENA primary metagenome ERZ860590 (study PRJEB30046, sample SAMN00715250) | human gut metagenome | study: EMG produced TPA metagenomics assembly of the A metagenome-wide association study of gut microbiota in type 2... | reverse complement strand
AGGTTTGCGTGCATTTGTGTGGAACATTGAACGGACCATTTAAATGTGATCCGGTAGATAGATAAAAAGGAAAGGAGAATCTAATAAATAATGTAGATTCTCCTTTCTTTTTGTGGCTTTTGTCTATCTTTGCGGTCGTTTGGGATTTTAGAAACATTATGGAGATAATAAAGAATTATTTGAAATATTCGTTGTGGTTCGTACTGATTGTATTTGCAGCCTTACTCGGGCTTCATTGGCTTCCGGTACTGACCATTGACGGGCACACGATGAGGCGTGTAGACCTTTTGAGCGACCTTCGTTATCCGGAATCAGAGACTGCCGCAGCTGATTCGGACAGCATCCCTTTGCCTCCTGTTGTAAAACCTGCCTTTGTAGATACCTGTCGTACAGGTATGACTTGCATTGAAGATTACAGTGATTCCACTCTCCGGGGGATGGCTCCTTTTTATGAAGCACTCAATCGTATCTCTTCCAGTGATTCAGATGACTCTGATGACAAACAGGTACGCATTGCCGTATTCGGAGACTCTTTTATCGAAGCGGATATATTTACGGCCGACTTACGCGAAATGCTCCAGAAACAATTCGGCGGTTGTGGTGTAGGTTTTGTTACCATCACTTCCATGACAAGCGGTTACCGCCCTACGGTGCGACATACGTTTGGCGGATGGTCCAGTCATGCGGTAACAGACAGCGTCTATTTCGATAAGAAGAAACAAGGCATATCCGGTCATTATTTCGTTCCCCGCAACGGAGCTTATGTAGAACTGCGCGGGCAAAATAAATATGCCTCCCTGCTCGATACTTGCCAGCGTGCCTCCATCTTCTTCCATAACAGAGACTCCGTTCTCCTTTCTGCTCGTGTGAACAAAGGAGAAAACAAGAATTATTCATTAGGCCCTTCTGACGGATTGCAGCAAATCCAGGTGGACGGGCGCATCGGCTCTATCCGTTGGACAGTAGACCGTGCAGACTCTACATTGTTCTATGGCTTGGCAATGGATGGAAAGAAAGGAATCATTCTCGACAACTTCTCGTTGCGTGGCAGTTCCGGTCTTTCTCTGCGGGGCATTCCTCCACAGATGTTGAAACAGTTTAACCGCCAACGTCCTTACGACCTTATTATCCTCGAATATGGTTTGAATGTAGCTACCGAACGGGGACGTAATTATGATAACTATCAAAAAGGACTGCTCACAGCTATCGAGCATTTGAAAGAATGTTTCCCACAAGCAGGAATCCTGTTGTTGAGCGTCGGCGACCGTGATTCTAAAAACGAGAACGGTGAACTTCGTACCATGCCCGGCGTTAAGAATCTGATTCGTTATCAGCAGAACATTGCTGCTGAAAGCGGCATTGCATTCTGGAATATGTTTGAAGCAATGGGCGGAGAGGGCAGCATGGCAAAACTCGTTCATGCCAAACCCTCTATGGCAAACTACGATTATACACATATAAATTTCCGTGGCGGCAAGCATTTGGCGGGACTACTTTATGAAACGATGATTTATGGTAAGGAACAATACGACAGGAGGCGTGCTTATGAGCAAGAATAATCTGCAGTCTGTCTTTATTCTTATTCTCGCCGGTATGTTGAGTGTTCCTTGTTTCCTTGCAGAAGCAATCGCGCAAGACCGTATCCCTGTATGTCCTCCGCTGGGAAAGACCGCAAAACTTATAAAGCCCTTACGGGAAATGAACTGGGCGAATGATACGATCACTGTACAAATATCCTTCCCTTCAGCTTTCCGCGAAACCGGTCGGAATGAGATTATTGACAGCATCGCTCTGCTGGCTCCCGTCTTTGAACATCTCCGTCAGGTGCGTGCCGGACTCTCCGAAGATACAGTCCGCATCGTTCATATTGGCGACAGCCATGTACGTGGGCATATCTACCCTCAAACCACCGGTACCCGTTTGACAGAAACTTTCGGTGCTGTTTCTTATATAGATAAAGGCGTCAACGGAGCTACTTGCCTTACCTTTACCCATCCGGATCGTATTGCCGAAATTGCCGCCCTGAAGCCCGAATTGTTGATTCTCTCTTTCGGAACCAATGAAAGCCATAACCGGCGTTATAATATAAATGTGCACTACAATCAGATGGATGAACTGGTGAAACTGTTGCGCGACAGTCTTCCTAACGTACCCATTCTTCTGACTACCCCTCCCGGTTCTTATGAAAGTTTCCGGCAGCGAAGGCGTAGACGCACGTATGCCATCAATCCACGTACAGCGACAGCAGCGGAAACCATTCGTCGTTATGCAAAAGACCATCGTCTGCTCGTGTGGGATATGTACGATGTAGTCGGAGGGAAGCGCCGTGCCTGCACGAACTGGACGGACGCAAAACTGATGCGGCCCGATCATGTACATTATTTACCCGAAGGATACATCCTGCAAGGAAATTTATTATACCAAGCACTTATCAAAGCATATAATGACTATGTTTCCCATTGATATAGATTTCAGTAGACTGAAAGAGGTACTTACCTACGATCCGCAAGCGCCGATGATATTCAGCAGCGGTATCTTCCTTTGGTTGTTCGCTGCTTTCATGGTGGTGTATGTGTTGTTACAACGCAAATACACCGCCCGTATCATGTTTGTTACTCTCTTCTCCTATTATTTTTACTATAAGAGTAGCGGCACCTATTTTTTCCTGCTTGCCATAGTCACCGTTGCCGACTTCTTCCTTGCGCAACTTATGGATCGTGCAGAGGGTTATTGGAAACGTAAAGGATTGGTCGCTTTGAGTTTGGGAGTTAATTTAGGACTTCTTGTCTATTTCAAATATACCAATTTTCTGGGTGGAGTGATTGCGTCATTGATGGGAGGAGAATTTACCGCTCTCGATATATTCCTGCCGGTCGGCATCTCCTTTTTCACTTTCCAGTCATTGAGCTACACCATCGACGTTTACCGAAAGGAAATAAAGCCATTGACCAATCTTTTGGACTATGCCTTCTACGTATCTTTCTTCCCCCAATTGGTGGCAGGACCTATCGTGCGTGCCCGTGACTTTATCCCGCAAATCCGGAAACCCCTATTCGTCTCGCAGGAAATGTTCGGACGCGGAATTTTTCTGATCGTTTCCGGTCTTTTCAAAAAAGCCATCATATCCGATTATATCAGTATCAACTTTGTGGAACGTATTTTTGACAATCCTACTCTCTATTCCGGTGTTGAGAATCTGATGGGAGTCTATGGTTATGCTTTGCAAATTTACTGTGACTTTTCCGGATATAGCGACATGGCTATCGGTATCGCCTTATTATTAGGCTTCCATTTCAATCTCAACTTTAATTCACCTTATAAGTCTGCCTCTATTACGGAATTTTGGCGTCGTTGGCACATCTCTTTATCCAGTTGGCTAAAAGATTATTTATACATTTCTCTGGGAGGAAACCGAAAAGGTAAATTCCGGCAATATCTCAACTTGATAATTACCATGTTCTTGGGCGGTCTGTGGCATGGTGCATCTTGGAATTTCGTACTGTGGGGAACCTTCCACGGTGTTGCTTTAGCATTGCATAAAATGTGGATGACAATCACCGGACGTAAGAAAGGAGAGGAGAGTCACGGTTGGCGCCGTGTGTTCGGAGTAATTATTACTTTCCATTTCGTATGTTTCTGCTGGATATTCTTCCGCAATGCCGATTTCCAGAATTCAATGGATATGCTGGGACAGATATTCACTACTTTCCGTCCGCAACTGTTCCCGCAATTACTAGAAGGATATTGGAAAGTGTTTGCGTTGATATTGCTTGGCTTCCTGCTTCATTTTGCTCCCGATAGTTGGGAAAATGCAGTTTGTCGAGGAGTGATCCGTTTGCCTTTCGTAGGAAAAGCTGTTTTGATGGTAGCTTTGATTTATCTGGTTATTCAGATGAAGAGTTCGGAGATTCAGCCGTTCATATATTTCCAATTCTAATTAGTTGAATTTACTTTTGTACATTGGTTTAAAACCAAGAATCCGTTTCTCACCGAGAAACAAGTGTTTCCACACCGAGGAAACTACAGTTTCTCGGTGAGGAACAAATTGTTGGTTAAAATGCGGAAATGAAGTTTCCAATAAGTTTCTCTAATAAATCTACCCCTGCACTGTTGTATGGCAAAGGTAGACTTATTAGAGAAATTATAGAATATCGATTGGCTTTGCTGTTGCTAATTCAACGGAATGTCTTTGATGCAACGTAGCCGATTTCTATCTGTAGAGGTTTTATTAGCACCTTCGTATATAGTAAGACCATAATTTACATCAATAAGACCACTCGTGGCTTTGTCTAGAGAGTATGAAGTAGAACTTTGTTCTGTGGAACTCCAATATCCATTACTGAGATAATTCGCCGCTTTTGCCTCGTATAACTTCTGAAAACCTGTTTCTGAAGAAAACTGTTCTAATTCGTGAGCGAATACTAAAATCATGGATAATTCTCGACTATTGGGTACGCGCCAACTTCCGGGCTCGTCTTTCCCGCTCTTACCTTTATAGGCATAACATCCGGTATTCATTGCTTTTGATGGGATATTCCAGCCTTGACTATTGGCAGTATTGAGTCTTCCGTTCGCTTCAGCCCAAGTCATTGTGATACTATTGGATTGTGGAGTACCTTCAGTGTCTTGAAGTATACTGCTTGCAGAGTTACTTTTCGTGTCGCCATCATTATATACGTCTGTAGGTGATACGATAAATCTTGGTGAAGAAAAAGAGGACACTAAAGTTTGGAGTGTGACGGTAGTAGTAGTCTTACTCGGCGGATAATTTTTTCTTCCGCGGAAAACTTTTTTACCTAATGGTTGGGAAGCATCTTTTTGAGGGTTCTCCGGGTCATATTCCGTACCTTTTGTAGAATAACTGTATAGGTCCAGTTCCTCATATAGCTCGGTTTTCCCTTCTGCAGTGGTTCTATCTGTGATTCCGTAAGGCAGAGTTGATAAATCTATCAGGGCATAGGTGTCTCCATTGTCTATATATGTGGTTACTTTGGTTCCTGTTTTTCTTTCTGGAGGAACAGGTATGTCTCTGACACAACGAACCCATTTCCAACTGTTTTTACCTGTGTTGCTGGAATACCAGCCTCCCCCCTCCATCATCCAACCGGTAGCTAGGGTTGCATTACGTTCCAATGCTAATGCGTTCGGGGCATCATAAATAATAGTTCCTGCGGAGGTCAGTATCCCGAATGCCTGATATGTGGATGGCAAATACCATTCAAATTCATTCTTTTCAGGATCATCCGGTAGATAATCTATCACACCGTTTCCGTTTTTATCTCTGTTTAAATCATGACAGAATCTTGCCTGGAAACTATTATAGTAATTATATTGATATAAATCTATATTACCATTGATTTTCCGCATAGGTGGAATGATGCTTTCTTGCCCATTATTAACAACATAGTTCTTAGGGTTTGTTGCTAAATTGAATGTTGCTTGCTTGCCGTTCATAAAACTGCGGTAGTTTGTCTCGGGATCTTCTCCTTCCTTCCATACATAATTGGTCATGACATTATAATATCCGGAGTACATGTAGAATGCTGTTGCTATTTCATCGTCAATTTGGAAATTATTCTCATTAAATGCATCAATGATGAGTCCCTCTGTGTATTGTCCATTCTCTATTTCACCGCCAAATAGACCGACATAATGTCCTTGTTTTTGCTTAATGGTATACTTCCCTTCTCGTTTTTGGGAGGTTCCTTCAGCGGTAATATCTTCGGTCGTTACTTTTACATAGAGAGTTCGTTCAGATACGAAATTGGTCGGCAGGTAGTTTGTAGCAGCATTATAAACCTTGTTTCTATCGAATTCGGGGTCTGTAATCACTCCATTCTCGTCAGTGATATACTCGTCTGCATATAGGTATAGTTTGAACCGTGTCGGTACGAAAATATTAGTTTCTATCTGGTTTGTGAGCACATTTGCGCCACCATTACGTACCACCTCCGTATAATTGGGGTATGCTGACAGTTGAAGCCAGTTTTCCGTTGCAGAGTTCATGTTGGCTAATTGCGTACATTGTGCATCCTTATAAATGCCGACAGTCACCTTACGCCCTTGTGCATAGATGATAACAGGCCGCCATCCGTAGTGAGCGTCAAAATATACATTGGTTTTTCCGGTTATTGTTCCAGTTCCGCTTCCGCTGCTTGTGGGATAGGAAGAGGATGAAAGATAAACTTTCTGGACGGCTGTGTAGGAGCGGATACGTCCGTCATTAAGATCTACAGAATTGATGATTGTTCGAAGATCATAGTAGCTGTTTATTTCCACATCGAAATTGTTTGTGTTGTTATTTCCAACGTATATCTGGTGAACTGTATAGAGCTTTCGGTCACTTTTAGAATATGACCACGCTTCGATATTTGTGCCGGCTTCGGGTGCTTTTCCCGATCCGTCAGTCACTTTCCGATATCTGTCTCTTTCTGATACTATATCTGATATGGTTCCTTGTTTATTTTGCGCAACATACCATTGCGATGTGAAGAAACCATCCGTGTCCTTGTCCGCATCCCCGAAAGCATTGTCGCTTTCCAGGTCTGCCATCGGGATATTGTCTATTACGTCTTTATCTGCTGATGCGGGATTGATACACAGTTTGGTTGGTACTTTGAGCAGTCTCATGCCTTCAAGCGTGTTTTCCGTGACATCGAATTTGTGCTTCAGTGTGATGCGTGATACCAGACGTTTGACTTCTATGCCACCGGAGAAACCATCAGGTGTGCCGTAAACAATCTCACCGTTGTCGCTATTTCCTGTTTTATTTACGCTGATACCTTTCGCGGCTCCGGCGTATGGGATTTCGCTCTCATTGGTTATCCGCGAATAATAGAGTCCGTTTCTGTTGTCGACATAGTCCAGTTGCAGGTTTTCAAGTTCCTTGATAGTCCGTACTTCCATCAGATTGCTCGCTACGGTTACTTTTTTGCCAAGTGCTACAATGTAGAGTGTCTGGTCAGTACCTACACGTAGCGTGACGTTTAATAGAGCCATTTCGTTTACCATCGTCACCTGGTCGGATACTTGCTGGGGCGAACCATGTATGGAGCCGTCACTATGAAACTGAAATAACCACAGATTATATAGCTCTGCCACCTCACCCGACCGCGTTTTTGTCAGAGACGCCTCTTTGAAGAATTCTACAGAGAAAGCATTATCAGTGGACATACTTCTCGATTGTAGTTCCTGCGGACTCGAAGCCGGAGGTATCTTAAAGCTAAGTTCTACTTTTACGCTTTCGCCTTCTTCTCCATTGCGGGAGGATGACAAAAGTTCTTCTCTGACACATGAGGTCAGAGCCATTATTGCCATTACTATGATTATGTTTGTTATTCTGTTTTTCATTGTCACTAATTATTTTGGTAATAAGAATCTGATGTTATCTCGCGATATCCCAAACTGCCTTTTTCGTTCATGTATACATGAAATACCAGTCCGATAACATCCGGCGTATTATTAGGGAGGATGTTCAGTTCCACGTCATATTCACGTTGGTTGTCATTTATAGTGGTGGCGATTGTGCTTTCTTCACCACGGGAAGCACCAAGATAGGTATATCGAACTTTAAGTTCAGCCCCTACAGGCATAGGTACGTCATCAGGAGTGAGTTTAATATGTATGGTATACTTGCCTCCCTCTTTTTTAATTCTATTATTATCTTCCAGATTATTGATACTTAGTTTTCCGCTGATGCTATATCCATTCTGTTTTATAGTGAAATAATAAGTATTCTCTTCACCAGTGAAGTGCATGGAAGTGAATTTTACTCCAAAAGTACGGTCTTCGTTTCTTGATTCTCTGCGCGCAATGTACGCTTTGGGAGTCTGGGTATAAGAACCTTCGATTTCGTGCATAACTCCTGCGGCTAAAGGTGTGAATGAGAAGTCTTCGAAATTCATGGAAGTTCCTACGTGGGCTCCGCTCTGGATAAGTTCCATTTTCCAGTATGGCACGTTGCTGTCTATATAGAAAGGAAGTCCGTTGACGGCTGCCCCCTTATAGTCTACGGAAGTAGGAGGATTGATTGTTATACGAGCTTCAGGAATGCTGTTTCTTACGCAACGAACGGTATATCCTTGTCCGGGAGCGGCTGCGTCGAGTGCTGCTGCTGTCGGATTCCGGCTGTCGAAGGAGAATGCCTTGTTGCTTTCCGTGCTCCAATAGTTTCCCCTGTAATTATGGGAGGAAACCAGCACTCCGCTTTCATTGCGGTACTTGACGTTGGGTATCAGCAGTTCATGAAAAGAACGGTATCCATTATCATTTTTACTTTCTGCCCCGTTGGCTGCCTTCATCAATATGGCATATTCGGTAGAATTGGCCATGTGCCACTGTTGGTTGTCTACCTTCCCTTCCGCACCTATCTGATGAGGGGATAATGCTGCCAGACGACAGGGATCTCCCTTACCCTGTGCTACCAGTTCGAGCGTATTCCCTGACGGGATATTGCTCGCATCCGTGATATAAGGGACATCATTCCAGCTACCGATACCCGTCACATTGAAATTTCCGGGATACCAGATTACATCGTTGGTCGTTTCAACAGCCGTCGGGGCAGTGAACTCCTGCTCTGTAGTAGCCGTAGCATCATTACCGGTAGCTATCAGGCTGCCGTATTTGAACAGGGCATCGTGGTAGGCGTCGCCTTTATATACTTTAAGTATGCCGGAATAAGCCGTGTAGTCACTCCACACATTGACATTCTTGTTGAAGTCCGCCTCCCGGTCACTCACGATGACCAGTCCTTCTACCGGAGCCCAATTAACCGCGATATTGTACAGTTTGACAGGTTCAATCACCACATAGATGCCTTTGCTGCCTATTTGCTTAATTGTAGCATACACATTGTAATTGGTATTACGAAGGAGCCTGAAATTAGCATCTCCTTCACGAAGCAGTATCTTGTACGTAGTGGGTATGCCCCCGTAGGTTGCGTTGATAAATATATAAGCGGCATTATCCGGGTCAGTAGCTTTTGTTCCGTCGTCCGTTCCATTCTCATAGAACGATTTTTCCGCAATAATGGCGGTTGGAAAGGTATGATACAGTTTGCCGTTGTACTCTTTGTCTCCCTCGGATGCGGAAATTGTAAATTCGGGACCGTTGAAGAGATTCAGATTGGTATTGTCGGTATCCTGTTGGTCTATCAGATAACTGTAACGCGGTATATTGCTAACCTGCACGTTGCTGATTTTTATTTCTTCCGTCACCGCATCGTCCTGTCGCAAAAACACGGATACTTGCGACATCACGCGGGGCATATCGATGCTTGCGGTTGTGGATGCTGTCGTGAAATCACCTTTGTATCTGCCGCCTTCCGAATTGTATACGGGGCGCAGTTGCGCCATTCCTTGTCCGGACGTCGTTCCCGGTTGAATCTTTATCTCTCCCAGATTGGCCAACGGCATATTGCCGGAGGTCAGCGCGCTGCTTTGCCAGTCGAATCCGGCGCCGTCGATATCCGTACGCTTCGTCACGGCATTCAGTTTCTCCGTCAGTTCGGGCGTCTCGTTGATGATGGCGGCGAAATAATATACTCCCGGGCTGACAGCAAGATTGAACAACCCGCTGTCGTCAATGTTCAGCGTCCCGTTGGAAGTGGTATAATTATTTAATAATGTCTCATTCTGAAAGAGCATGAAACGCACTTTCTCTATGGTCACTCCCTCCACCACGCTGCCGGTAAGGGCTTTGGTCTTTATCTGTACGGTCACTTTCTCCGTTTCAGGCAGGTTCATCACAGCGGACTCTTTGGCGCAGCCCGACAGGAGCGCGGCCGCGGCCAATGCCAGTATTCTATATCTTATTCTCATTTTCATATCCTATTCAGCAGGTTTCACGTTCACAATTTCCCATTCTCCGATAAAGATTCTGATGTTCAGGTTAGCGCCGATGCGTACTTCCACCGGATGTTCGTATATCCGGTCGAAATCGCTCTGCGATTGGTAGATATACGCTCCCGTGTCGGGGTTGCGTGCCTTGAACAGCATACTGACGATGTCAATCGGCTGTTCCGGAATCCTGCGTCCGCCGGGTGTCTCGATATATAAAAGCACCGGGCGGTCCATTGTCAGCCGCAATACCTTGATGTCGGCAGAGAGCGTGTTCGCGTCCATCAATGTCTTGAATGGAGAGTAGCGGACGGAGCGGGTGTACCCGTCAAATGTGTTGTCGGACTTATACCTCTCGTCGGTAGCAACCGCCCACAGTTTGAAGTCCGTATCCCGGTTCGCGGCGTGCGTGTCCCGGACTTCCGGCGTGAGATGTTCCAGTCCGCTTAAAGTGACTTTCAGTAGGTTGGTGTTGCGGATCAGTTCGATGCGGCGTGCGGTGACCACGCTGTTTTTAACTTCCACGGTTTCATAGGTATACATATCGCTTTGGGGATGGCGGGAGCCTGCCGCGCCATACCACAGGTCGTTTATCTCCTCTGCTTCCGGAACAAGTTCTTCGGGCAGTCCGGATGCCGTCCGGCATTTTAAGAACATATAGAGGTCGTCCGCCATTGTCGCTCCCAGCGTGACGTCTTTCCTTAAATTATGGCTTGCCGGATTTTTCATTTCTCCATGAAAATAAGTAGTGTTGTCTTTCTGCCCGTTATCCGCCCATGATATAATTCTGTATTTTCCCGGCGGCACTTTATCCAGATTCATCACATACTCGTCAGAGAGCTTTCCCCACGGGTTCGGTTTTGACACCGTCTGTATCTGTCCGTTTTGCAGGTAACTATATTCCAGTTTGTCTCCGTTGTCTGTCGCGTGGAGTTGAAGTATGCCGTCTGTGTCAAACAGGTACACGTGAATCCGCCGCACCTTTTCGCCGAAGAGATTGCCGTTGCCGGTATGATGGGTGAAGTAGAAATCGAGTCTGAGTCCCGAAAAGCAATCTTCCGTGTTCTCTTTGGTGCATCCTGCGAAAAGAGATGCAGTAATCAGGAGTATTCCTATGAAGTATGTTCTATTCATTCTTTCTTTTATTTTCTCCGGTTAAAGTTCTACTTCCAAGTCTTTGTCTCTCCACTTGGAGACACGAAGCCCGAGTGCTAGATCTGCGCCTTCAGGTTCGGGCACGTGAGACGTCTGATCGAAATCTTTGATGATGGGATCTGACTCCGTCACTTTATCGCCATCGGTAATGCGAACGTCCAAACCCAATGACCATGGGGTGATAACGACATCATCAAGGTCGAGGGAATAGCAATACCCCGGCTTAAATGCGTTGATAATTTCATTATTACTTTTGTCGCTGAATGCCCTGACCGTCAGCCAGCGTTTTATCTTATCGGTACTAAAGCCCATAATCAGATGAGGCATTCCGTCTTTGATTTGTTGCAAAGTAGCGTCTGCCGCCACCGATTGGGGAAAAAGATGAAAAGCGTTCACCTTTGTAGTCTCTGATGTTCTTGCGTCATACATATTGGACTGCTGTCCTCCTTTCTTGTATTCAGCAAAACCTGTGGTCATGTTCCAGTCGGAGATACCATCGTTTGTATTCTTTATGATAGTGGCGGCGTTGAGGCTCGGCTTGAAATAATTCATATAACAATAGAATCCGGTTGGCGTGCTGTTGATATCGAAGCCGTCGGGGAAGGGCGACCGGATGAGCCGGACACGATAGGAATAGATAGCGGCAGCGGTAGCGTTCGTTCCGTATTTCTTCCTGAAATTCTCCCGCGCGCCTGCTTCGGCTACGGTGATATCGGCTTCGGTGAAGTTCTTGATTTTGTCTCTGCCTGCGGTTCCGTCCGTCCAGTCGAATGAAGCGCCTGTGGTTGCAGGGTTGGTGACCACGATTTCGCCCGGTATGATTTCAAACCGGCTCAATACGGGAGCCACTTCCACGATGGCTTTCACCTTGACGGAGAAAGGATCCGATTCCTCGGGGATGACGATAATTTCTTTGGTAACTCCTTCGTAAGGAATCTCTGTCCGGTTCATGGTAGGGGCGGGCGGGTCGTCCTGGCTGCTCACCTGTAACTGGTTGATAAGCGGATTCTCCTCTTTAAACCGGTTTATCGTCACTTTCACGTATTGGGTTGTTACCGGAATCTTGGGTATGGAGAGTCTTGCCAACTCTCCGGTGGCGGTATTCCTGATGCCTGCAATCTCTGCATCGGTGGCTGTATAAGTGAATATAGGAGCGGCTTCAAGAGATTTATATAAATCGACTTTCAGCGTTTTTACCTCTGTAAAAGGCAATACATATTCTTTGCCGTCGTTGCCGGTGATGGGGTCGTCTACGGCTCTGGTGGAGACGCTGCCTAACGATAAATTAATTTGTAGCTCGATGCCGGAGTCTTCCGGCGAAGCAACGCGGCTCTCCTGGCTACAACCTGTCAGCATGGCAATCAACCCTACGAAAAAGACTTTTCTCATAATTCTGCATCAAAAAATGAATCTCATACTAACCGTTACAGGGTGCGGTTATCACCCGTTACCGTCATTCTTTCCGGGGGAAGGGAGACGGCTTTGTGAAGGGAAGTGGTAATCAGCCACGTCCCCCCTTTTTTTATGCGTCGTTTAACGTCCGGTAATGGTCGTAATTACCACTCGGGTTTCACGTTGACAATGGTCCACTCGGTGATCTTGACAAGAACGTCGAGGTCTTTGCCTACCGGTTCCGGGTTCGGATCTGTCGGGTCTACGGGTTCCGGTATTTCAGGACCTACTGTACCGTTGGCGGTAACTTTCAGCTTGGCGGAATATTGATTAATATTAATATCGGCGGCATTCAGTACATATACTTTGCCGGCGTCGAAAGAGGTAACCAGTGCATCCGCAGCTTTCAATGCACGGATTGTCAGCCAGCGGGGGGCGGTTGCACCGTTTGCTTTAGTGGTAAGTTTCAGAACGAAGTGCGGCATACTTGTTTTTACATCGGTAGTGTTGGCACCTGTGCCGTTTGTTGCTGTTTGAGGGAATAAATTGTATGCGATAACTTTGTCTATATCTACAGTGGTATCGAACATTTTTTCCATATCACCATCTATTTTATATTTTTCCTTAGCAGCATCGTTCCAGTTGCCTGCACCGTCGTTGGCATTTAAGACTAAATCTCCATCTTTGGTGAGAGGTATATTATTCATATAATATTCGTCAATACTTTCAATCGTGTATGCGTCATCGTATGCATACGTGACGGTGTATTTGAAGCTCCATGTCGAAGGATCCGCAGTTCCCGGATTCGCTTTTCTCCACGCTTCTTGAGCGGCCTTTTCTGCCGCTGTAATTGTAGCATCGCTTACATGGCCTTTAGCCTGATCTTTTGTTCCGTCTGCAACTCCGCTTGGTAGTATACCGCTTGCCGAACTATTCACCTTAATGTCTGATACCTTGCCATGAAACTCGAAACGTGACAATACAGGCGCTACGGAAACTTCGACACTGTAAAGGTCGTTCGTATTGTCGCCTGTTCTTTCCCCTCCTGGTGTTTTCAATGTGATATCTTTAGGTATACCACGATATTCCATCTTCGTGTATCCTATCTGCAAGTCATTGATGTTGGCAGCGTTCTTATCAACGTTCATATAAACGTTCACTTTAGTCGTAGCGCTGGGAATGTTGCTAATATTAACGGGTTTGCGGCCTGCAGTAGCGGCAGTCTGGTCGTCACCTTTTGCCGTAGCTACCTGCTCGGGTGTGAAATCATACGTGCCGAGCGAAGCATTGGATGCGTTGAAGTACTCGATGGTAATGTTTTGAATATTGTTTCTGACCGCTGTTATTGCTGTGGTCACTTCGTCATCGCTCATTCTCGTTTTAGGAGCAGCGATATCAAAAGAAAAATCGAGTGATTTCAGGTTCGTTGTTTCTTGGGTCACCTCGTTGTTCTCATTGGAACAAGCGGAGAGAGTGGCGGCGAATAAAGCCATGAAAATAATTTTCTTCATTGTTTTTATAAATAAAATGTTTAATAATTGCGTCAGCTTTTGCTTTAGCTTTTGTTTTGCCCGTTTGATAGTTTGGTCCCTAAACAAACTATAGGTGAATGCTTACCTGTAGGAGGTTGTTTTTTGTTATGCTTTCCTGTTTTTTTAAGTGTTTATAAATCAGTTATTTATCTCTGTTATTAATCTTTGTTGTTTATCTTTGCTGTTTTTTCTTTGACTGTTGTTGCCTGATAAGAATGGTATTCTCCTGTTTCTTTGTCATTTCTGCCAGATTTTGTTTGGCTTCCGGCAGTCC
>ERZ860590.1235-NODE-1235-length-14243-cov-2.979067_pt1 | contig 14243 bp, 9 predicted proteins | sample MGYA00509975_ERZ860590 | MGnify/ENA primary metagenome ERZ860590 (study PRJEB30046, sample SAMN00715250) | human gut metagenome | study: EMG produced TPA metagenomics assembly of the A metagenome-wide association study of gut microbiota in type 2... | reverse complement strand
ACGTTTTTAAGATTCTTGTTTGCTTTCTTATCAAAGCCGCAGGTCTGTAAACGTCTGCTGCTATAAGCAGAGGACGCTTGCCCTCTTTCTTGAACATCTTCGCAAGCTTTGCAGCGTGTGTTGTTTTACCTGAACCCTGAAGACCGCACATCATTATGATGCAAGGCGGCTTGTTAGGAAAGTTTATCTTCGAGTTAGCCTCGCCCATGAGCTTTATAAGCTCGTCATTAACTATCTTTATGACCTGCTGACCAGGAGTAAGGCTCTTCAGCACTTCCTCGCCAACGCTTCTCTCTGTTACCTTGGCAATAAAATCCTTTACTACCTTGTAGCTAACGTCAGCCTCAAGCAGAGCCATTTTAACTTCACGCATTGCCTCTTTTACATCGGCTTCGCTAAGTTTACCTCTTGATTTAAGACGCTTGAACACGCCGTTTAGTTTTTCTGAAAGTCCTTCAAACGCCATAAGCTGTCCTCCGTATAATTTTTTTATCTATATCTATTCTTCTTCGGTATATTCTGCGTTGTCAAATTCATCAAGCTTAGAATCGAGATTTTCAAGAAGCACTATCACCTTTTCGGCGATATCTCTCGCATAATTCTTTTTTTTACACTCGTTAAAAACGTCCATAGCCTGAGCCTTGAACTCTTTAAGCTCTGCCAGATAAGCCTCCTGCTGTTTTAGCAGACCTAGCTTTTCTTCATAATCAGCCATTGCAGTTTCACATTTTTTTATAGCGTCATGAACGCCCTGTCTTGAGATATCTAGCTGTGCAGCGATCTCTCCCAACGACAGATCGTCATTGTAATAAAGATCCATGATCTCGTTTTGTTTATCAGTTAGCAGGCAGCCATACAAGTCGAGCAAAACGCTGTTTTGCAAATTTTTACTCATACCGCTTACCTCCTAATGGATTTCTGTAAAGTCATAAACCTTTACAATTATATATCAAGTTTACCGACTTGTCAAGGGGTTTTTATGAAAAAATAAAATTTAACAAAATTCTGTGGAAAAAGTCCTTTTTATATGGTATAATTATTAATTGACAGACATAGTGATGATAAATAGTATAGGAAATTGTATGCCAAGGGGGAAGAGTATATGATAAGCTATGTATTGAAAAATGACAAATATGAAATGAAAGTTCCTGCCCTGACTTTTGGTGCGGCAGGTTTTGAGAGAAACGATTGTGACGATGTTTATTTTGAGTTTCTCGACAAATATGTAGAGCTTGGCGGCTGGTGTATCGATACCGCAAGAGTTTACTGCGACTGGCTGGAGAATGGTCACGATTCCAGCGAGGGCGTAATAGGCAGATGGCTCAAAGCCAGAAACAATCGTGATAAAATTTGTATTGCCACAAAGGGCGGTCACCCTGAAATGGGTCATATGGACGAAAGCCGTCTTAGCAGGGAAGAGCTTACAAAGGATCTTGAAGCAAGCCTGAGAGTGCTAGGCGTTGACTATGTGGATATTTATTTTCTTCATCGTGACGACCCGAAGATACCTGTGGAAGAGATAATGCCGGTTCTCAATGATTTCTATGAGAGCGGAAGGATACATTTTATAGGCGTTTCAAACTGGACAACTCAGAGGATAGAGGAAGCAAATAAGTTTGCAAAGGAAAACGGTATGGAGCCTATCAGGATCAGTCAGATAAACTACAGCCTTGCTCATTCGAGCGTTGAAACTTTCGGTGACAATACTCTTGTTTGTATGGATACAAAGGAGTTCCGTTGGTACAAGAAGCATGATTTTCCTGTTATGGCGTTCTCCCCACAGGCAAAGGGCTTTTTTGCAAAGCTTGCAAAGGGCGACGCTGCAAACAATCTCCCTGAGGGACAGTATGCAGGCCCTGCTAATCTTGCAAGACTTGCAAAGGTAAAACAGCTCAGCGAGCAGACGGGGGATACTCCGGCAAAGATAACCCTCGGCTATCTGAACAGCCAGCCGTTTTTTGTATCGTCAGTTTTCGCAGTAACAAAGCTGTGGCAGCTTGACGAGGATATGGAAGCGCAGGATCTTACATACGATCCAAAGACAGTGGCTTTCCTTGAAAATATGATATAAAATAAAAGCACTCTGCATTGATCCGCAGGGTGCTTTATTTATTCTTGATACGTTGTAGGGGACGGCGTCCTCGACGTTCCACCCCTTACACAAAAAAACTTAACTATGTGATATCTGAATACACCACATAGTTAAGTATGTACGTTCATATTGATTATGCCATTGGTATTACGCCCTTCTGAAAATTCTAGTCGTAAACTCATGCTAAATTGTACTTTGGACTCACGCCTTTCAGTAAAATTCTGTCCGCATAATATAAGCTATTCCATTGGATCTATTTCCTTTCGGTAAAAATAATCTCTAAGTGCAAATTACCTTTCCATTGGATCTATTTCCTTTCAAAATATTAAGTTATGCTTCAGTGGATAAAACTTAACGTGCCATTGGACTTAACACCTTTCGTGAAATTTATTGTCAATGAAATTTATTACATTCCCATTGGAATTATCGCCTTTCGCATAATTTCAAGATCCTATGCTCATCATATCAGATAAGCCTTGCTGAAGTAACTGGCGGATTCACCTCCAAATATCAGATGTTCAAAAGCCTTGAGTGCATTTTCATAACGCACCACTCCTTCAGTATTTTATATGATCTTTAGAAAAATCTTAGTCAGTAAATCAAATCAGTAAGAGCATTAAGCTCGTAAATTTCTTGGCGGACTCACTCCATTCTATTTCATGTTCAAGTTCCTTTTGTGCATTTTCATATGCACCACTCCTCGAAATTTATTTGATTTTTATAGCTCTGTGAGCTTTTTATGTTCAGAAGCTAAATTTTACATTGGAATCACTCTTTCAGTTTATTTCTTTACCTCTGAAAAGCTGAAATTGTGCATTGGAAACACTCCTGTCTAAATTTTATTTGCAAACCTTCTGTAACCGATCATGTCGATCACTCCTTATATAAAAGTTGCAAAATATTCAATTGTAAATTTGAGAGTATCCTTAAATTGCAGTAACTCTGTGCTGTGATTAATCCATGAGGCTCTGCAATTTCTTCCTGTGTAAATCATATATGTCTGGATTCCTGTCAGCTCATTCGTCTGCGTCTTGATCCTTTTTTACTTTAAGAAATTGCCGAGCCTATGGATACTCTCCTGGATCTCTGATGCGTCCATTGGACTCGCTCCTTTCATATCTTATTAGGTATCCGATGAGCCTGCCCGCCTGCTGAACTGTAGTGTACCTAGTGTCGGGTATATGCTGTGTCCACCGATCTGCCTGTGATATATAAGGAAAACCTCTCGCCTTACTTCGCTTTGCCGTGCTCTCTGAAATCGTTACTGTATCGTCAGACCGTTGACCGTTTCAGCGAACCCTGTTGTCTGCTTTTGTTTGGCTCTTTGTTTTTCCTTGACTATACTATACCACATCTTTTAGCACTTGTCAATAGTTTTTCTCAACTTTTTTGTATATTTTATATTTAATATTACTTTTACAAAATGCGCTTGACTTTGATTTTGCAGTGTAGTATAATTAAAGTGTTGCGGTGGTCAGAAACAGTCTTTCTGTTCTGATTTTTTCGATATATCCCACTCAGAAAGTGCCGATATACCGCACAAGATCATGTTAGGAGGATAATTATGGATAACGAGTTTCTGCCGGACCTCTACGAGCTGGAGGACGAAAATGGTAATAAGCAGACTTTTGAGCTGTTGGACGCAATGGAATATGGTGACGAGAAGTATTATGCTCTCACTCCTTATTATGAGAACGGTGACGAAGCCCTTGAAGATTCAGGCGACGTTGTGATACTCAAGGCTGAGTATGACGAGAACAATGACGAGATACTTGCTTCTATTGAAGATGATGACGAGTATGAGAAGATCGGTCAGATGTTCATGGAGCGTATCGATGAAATGTTCGAGTTTGACGATGAGGACGAAGACGATGATTGCGGCTGTGGCTGCGGTTGTCACGATCACGACCACCTGTCATAAGAAAAATATCTCAGCATATAGGCTTGTCAATATGTAAAATGTACAATTTTATGTACTTTGATTTGCTGAAATTACCTATTGATATTATGGATATGTTGTGATATACTAAATAACAGAAAAAGTTTCCTGCCTTGTGCGAACAAGCACAGTTATTATAAATCCAACACTTCTAAAAAGGGATTCAGACTCTGGAAAGGGATTGCAGACCTCCCGAACGAAACCGCATTTGCCGTTTCGGAAACGGACGAAGGGAGCGTGAAGCTTTCAGGCTGTTTTACCCACCCTGCTTTTATAGCGGGTTTATCGGCTGTGCGACGGCAAGGCGGCTTTTACTTAAACACTGAGCGTACCGATTTTTCGGTACGCTTTTTTGTGTCATAAAAACCATGTCGGCATAAAATGAGATAACGGAGCGTCTGCAGTGATCGTATGACAGTGGGTGACGCAGTCGAAGATCTGCGTCCGCAGGGCAGCCCGTTGTCATTTACTGCAGGACGTTTCGTTTATATAGAAAAAAGCCGCTGTGCCTGTGGGCATAACGGCTTTCTTCTTGTCAGATAAATAAATTACTTTCGCTAGTATGTTCAGCGGTGGCTGATAATGCCTTTTCCGCTGGATATTTGCTGTTTATGTATTCGGCGGCAACGAAAATAAATTCGCTGTTTGTGGGGTAGTGGTCAGGTCTTATGGCAAAATTACCGAATATTTCGGCTTTGTCTTTGTCCTGAGCCTTTTCCCAACCGATCCTTATGGCGGTGCGCATGTTTCTTTCAACGCTTACTGTGGTTACTCCATGTGCCGCCGCTATCTCCGGATAAATGACCTTTGTGACACGTCTGTTGGCTTTGTCTGTCGTAAGAGCCATTTTTATTGCCTCTTTGATGTAACCATAGCCATTATAATTCGGAGTTATGCATAACCGCTTCATCACGGTGGATATAGCAGATTGTATGTCGCCATTGGTGTACCCCTCATCAGAGCTTCGTGTTATTGTGATGTTCGGATCTGCAGAATCGTCAGGACACTGAAGCGCTCTAAGTGCGTTTTTGATATCCGCACAGCTTAGAGGACTTTTTATTATCATGTCTGCGTATTTTGCAAGTCCATTGTTTCCATTGTTGGTTTTTCTGTCGGAAAGCATGATTATTTTCAGCTTAGGACAAGCCCCTTTGAGATTCTTGCACAGCTCGTATGGAAACTCCGTTATTTCTGAAATTATCAGAAAATCAGGTTTGCTTTTAAGCACCTCAAGCTGTATCTCCAGTGGATTGTAGTCTGACTGCGCAACATTGTACCCCTGTTTTTTCAGATAGTCTGCCACCTTCATGCCAGCCTGATTGAGGCTTCCGACAAGGATTTTGATCACGTCTTTTTTACACATTTTAAATCTTCCTCCGATTTTTTATTTTTTTAACTTTATACTACACTTGCAGTATAACATCTTTACAATATAATTTCAAGTTTTTTACTTAATTTTCTTGCTTTTTGTACTATGTTTTAAGAAATACGCAACAATCTATACATAGTAAATAAACAAATGTCGGTTATGACCAAATTTCAAATGAGATAATTGTGCAAATATTGTAATTTACACAGAGAAAATATGCTTTTGTGTCGTTTAAATCAATATATTATATGAATAGATTGACGATTCGCTATATTTTACATCAAATTTACATTGTTATGAAAGCTTATTTTATGTAGAAAAAAGTCGAAAACGCCAGCAAAGATTGCTATATGATTAATAAAATATTAATATAAATGTGTGATTTTACATTTATTAATATTTGCGAAATGATATAGAAATATATAAATGAACGGTATTTTTACATAGCTTTTATAAAATATAATTTCTTGACAAAAGCTTTATTGCGTGGTAAAATATACGGGAGGATCATTGCAAAAAACATGGTCAGCAGCTTTTTTGTGCCACCAGTTTGCAATGATGTCTTTGTAAAAAATTATAGATCATGTTGAGGGAGGCGACGTCGTTTTATGAAAAAAGACGTTATCAATTACATTTGGACAGATAAGAAAAGAACGATTTTTGGTCTGCCTATATCATTTACAAGATATTTTCTCACAGAAGATAAGTTTATAACACGCAAGGGTTTTCTCAGCATAGAGGAAGACGAGCTTGACCTTTATAGGGTCATCGACAAAAAGCTTGTACTGCCGTTGGGACAAAGAATGTTCGGCTGTGGCACAATAGTAATGAATGTCAAAGACGTTGATACGCCTGTTAAGGAAGTCAAGTCCATAAAAGCACCAAGAGATGTGCTTGCACAGCTTGATAAGTATATCAATATAAATCGTGATAGATACCGTGTAAGGGGCAGAGATATGGTCGGCGGTGACGGCGGTCATTGCCATGATCATGATGATTTTGATATCAATGACGATATCATATAAAGTTCTATAAGAATAAGGGGCTTTCGCAGATCTTTCTGTGAGAGCCTTTTTTGGAAAGGAAAGTGTGAATGTTTTCAAAAGAATATTTTCAGTCCCTTGAAAGCTCGTGGGACAGGCTCAAGACCTGCGAAAAGCCGATATTCATATACGGCATGGGCGATGGAGCGGAAAAGCTTCTTGATGAATTTGATAGACTTGGCATAAAATGCACAGGTGTTTTTGCAAGCGACGATTTTGTCCGTGGACAAAGCTTCAGAGGGTTTAAAGTGCAGACTTTCTCTCAGGTGCAAGCGCAGTTTGGGAATATCACAGTTGTGCTTGGCTTTGGCACGAGCCTGCCTGAGATAATGGAGCGTATCGACAATATTGAAAAAAGCTGCGAGGTCATAGTGCCGGAAATGTGCGTTGCAGGCGATGAAAATTTCAGCAAGGAAAAGCTTCTCTCAATGTATTCTCAGGCTGAAAAAGCTTACCGCCTTTTTGATGACGATATTTCAAAGCTTACCTTTGAAAAGCTGACAGCGTTCAAGATAACAGGCAAGCTTTCTTATCTCCGTGAGATATTTACGGATAAGGACAAGATAACCGAGATACTTCCCCTTGGAGAAAACGAGATATACTGCGACTTGGGAGCATACACAGGCGACACTGTCGCAGAGCTTATCTCACGCACAGGGGGAAAGTATGAGAGAATATATGCCCTCGAACCTGAGAGAAAAAACTTTCAGAAATGCCTGAAAAATCTAAAAGCCAATGACAATATAAGCCTTTACAATGCCGCCGCATGGAGCATTGATACCGAGCTTTATTTCGCAGGTGGCGCAGGCAGACAGGGCAGAGTAGATGCCACAGGAAAAAAGGTTCGTGCAAGAAGTCTGGACAGCGTTCTTGCAGGCAAAAAATGCACCTATATAAAATATGACGTTGAGGGAGCAGACCTAGAAGCTCTCAAAGGCAGTGAATATACCATTTCACGCTATGCCCCAAAAATATGCTGTGCGTTGTATCACAGACCATATGATTACATCACCCTGCCTCTGTATATAAACAGCCTTTGCAAAGGATATAAATTCTATATCCGTCAGGAAAGATACTACCCCGCATGGGAAACAAACCTTTTCTGCGTTCATGATAAATAAGGAGAAAAATAATGAGTATAACAGTAAGCCTTAACGATAACTGGAAAATGAAAAAAGCAGGCTCGCAGGAGAGCTTTGATTGCAAAGTTCCATGCTCTGTATATAAGACCCTGCTTGACTATAAAAAGATACCCGACCCATATTATCGTGAGAACGAGTATATCTCCACACAGATATGCGACGATGATTACGATTTTGAAACTACATTCACCGCAGACAAGGCCGCAGTGGAGTGCGAGCATACTGTCCTGCACTTTGACGGCATTGATACCATAGCAAACGTCTGTCTCAACGGCATTCACCTTGGCAGAGTGAACAATATGCACAGGGTGTGGGAGTTTCCTGTCCATGGTATTATCAAAGAGGGGGACAACACTCTCACAGTGAAAATAACCTCGCCAAACAGATACATAAAAGAAATGGACGAAAAACGTCACCTTTGGGGCGTTGACTCCACCATGACAGGCTATACACATATAAGAAAAGCCCATTGTATGTTCGGCTGGGATTGGGGTCCAATGCTCCCTGATATGGGCATATGGCGCAGTGTATCCCTTATCGTCCCAGATGCAGGACGTATACTTGACGTTTACTACAGCCAAAAGCACACCGATAACAAAGTAACTTTGAAAGCCCTTTTGCATATAGAAAATCACGGATGTAAAAAAGCTATGGTGGAAATATCCGACCCGCAGGGCAATATCACCGCAAAAGCCGACATAAGCCTAGAGAAAAGTGCAGAATATTATGAAACAGAGCTTGTGATAAACGGCCCTCAGCTTTGGTGGGTGAACGGCTATGGCGAACAGCCACTCTATATCTGTGCCGTGATTTTGTATGATGAAAACGGCTTGTGCGCTGATAAAAATACACAGCGCATAGGTCTTAGAACTTTAACTGTCAGCCGTGAAAAAGATCAGTGGGGCGAGGAGTTCTGCTTTATAAACAACGGCGTGAAGATATTTGCCATGGGCGCAAACTATATCCCCGAAGACCAGATAGTCACACGCTGTAACGAGGAGAAAACAAGAAAGCTCCTTGCAGATTGCAAGGCCGCAAACTATAACTTTATAAGAGTGTGGGGCGGCGGTTATTATCCTGACGAGTATTTCTATGACTACTGCGACGAGAATGGTATCATAGTATGGCAGGACTTTATGTTCGCCTGCTCTGCATATCTGCTCACAGAGGAGTTTGAAGAAACTGTCCGTGGGGAAGTTCGTGACAACGTTATCCGCCTGAGAAACCACCCGTCCCTTGGTCTGTGGTGCGGCAACAACGAGATAGAATCCGCATGGGAATATTGGGGTCTTCCCGAGGACGAGGAAGCAAAGCGTGACTATCTTATCATTTTTGAGGACATTATCCCACAGGTGCTTAAAGCCTATGACCCCTGCGAAAACACCTTCTATTGGCCTTCCTCACCGTCCTCAGGAGGCGGCTTCAAGGACGCATCATCGAACCATGCAGGGGATATGCACTATTGGGACGTTTGGCACAACTTCAAGCCTATCGAAGCGTTCAGAGAATTTTATTACCGCTTCTGCTCAGAATACGGCTTTGAAAGCCTGCCTGATATAAAGACCTGCCGTGCCTTTGCTGATGAAACAAAGGGCGACTTTGACCTTTGCTCACCTGTTATGGAAGCCCACCAAAAGTGTGCTCAGGGCAATGAAAAGATAATGTACTATCTCGCTCAAATGGTAAGATATCCATATGATTTCAAAAAGCTCATCTATTCCTCACAGCTCGTTCAGGCGGATTGCATACGCTCGAATGTTGAGCATATGAGAAGAGCAAGAGGCAGATGTATGGGCTCTGCCTATTGGCAGGTGAACGATTCAAACCCTGTTATCTCATGGTCAAGTATCGACTATTTCGGCAGGTGGAAAGGTCTGCATTATTATGCAAAACGTTTTTACGCTCCATGCCTTATCTCCTGCGACGATACCCATAGAAAAAAGCCTGTCCTTAACATATCCAACGAGCGAATGACAGCCTTTGAGGGCGTGGTAAAATGGACGCTGAGAAACAATAAAGCTGAAATTCTGCAAAGCGGCGAAAAGCCCGTGAGCGTTCCGGCTCTCACAGCACAGAACGTCCTTACTATCGACCTTTCAGACGAGCTTAAAAACCGTACCGACCCTCGTGAAAAATATCTGGAATATTCCATTATGGAAAACGGTAAGGTGTTGAGCTTTGGCACAACCCTCTTTGTGCGCCCGAAAGAATTTACATTCTTAGAGCCTGCCATAACCTACGGTATATCAGAAAGCGAGGATAAATTCGCCCTGACATTCTGTGCTGAGAATTACGCCAAAAGCGTTTGCCTCAGCCTAAAGACCGCAGATTGCGTGTTCTCTGACAACTGGTTCGATATCCACGGAAAAGAGCCTGTTACCATAATGATAGACAAAGCCTCCCTCAGCAGAAAAATGACAGCGCAGGAGCTGTCCGAGGAGCTTGAGATAATGCACAATTAGGGCTGTGACACTATGTTGCCGGCATTGAAAATTTGATGTTTATAAACACGCAATGCTTGTGCTTTGCAAATGTACATATCAAGCTATCCTGCGTATAAGTAGCCTGAAATAAAATTTTAGGAGGAACTGCTTTGAAAGTAAAACTAAGCAAATACTTGAAGCCCTATGCACTGTTTGCAGTGCTGACACCTCTATCCATGGTGGGAGAAGTGCTGGGCGACCTGCTTCAGCCAAAGCTTATGTCAAAAATAGTTGACGATGGCGTTCTGGGTCAGGATATGAACCTTATCATAAGAACGGGACTTCTCATGCTCCTTGTTCTTATAGGTGGCGGAGCTTGCGGAATTGCGGCTTCTGCATTCGGTGGGATAGCTTCCCAAAGCTTTTCAAGAGATCTGCGTGTGGACGTTTTTAAGCGTGTCATGGGTCTTTCATTTGAACAGACCGACAAGTTCACAACAGGCTCATTGGTAACACGTCTTACAGCGGATATAACCTCTATCCAGCAAATGGTGGACTTCATGCTGAGAATGTTGGTGCGTGACAGCCTGCTGTTCTTCGGCGGAATAATCATGATGCTCACTCTGAACGTTCGCTTTGGAATAATAATCCTATGTGCCTTGCCTGTCGAGATAATCATGATGATAATAATTCTCAAAAAGGCAAACCCATACTATTCTATCGTTGCAAAACGACTAGACACCGTAAACTCTGTGGTTCAGGAGAACGTCACAGGCGCAAGAGTAGTAAAAGCCTATGTCAGAGAGGATACAGAAGAAAAGCGTTTTGACGATGCAAATATAAGCCTTATGGAATCAAACCTCCGTGTTCAGACCCTTATGGCTATCCTTCAGCCGCTTCTTATGATAATACTCAATCTGTCTGTTATTGCCGTTATAGTTATAGGCGGCTGGCAGGTGCAGGCACAAGCTATGAAGGTCGGCGAGGTCATGGCGGCTATCACATATCTTACTCAGGTCTTGCATGGCGTAATGATGATGTCTATGATGTTCCAGACCATCGCAAAGGCTTCCGCATCTGCAAATAGATTGAGAGAAGTCCTCGAAACTGACCCTGTTATAAAAAGCGGCAGCGTTTCCCTTTCAGATAAAACAGGCGGCACAGTGAGCTTTAAAAACGTTTCATTCTCCTATCCTGAAACCAAGGGCAGACCTGTTATCTCAGATCTTACCCTTGATATAAAGTCAGGCGAGAGCGTCGCCATACTAGGCGCAACAGGTTCGGGAAAATCCTCCCTTGTAAATCTTATTCCAAGATTTTACGATTGCACAGCAGGGGAAGTCCTTGTTGACGGCGTAAACGTCAAGGATTGCAAGCTTGACGAGCTTAGAAAGAAAGTTGGCATAGTCCTGCAAAAGAGCGAGCTTTTCTCAGGCACAGTTGAGGACAACATAAAGTGGGGCGACAAAAATGCTGCCCATGAGGAGGTCATCTCCGCCGCACAGGCAGCTCAGGCTGACGAGTTCATTCAGAAGATACCTGCAGGCTATGAGGGTATTATAGCCGAAAAGGGTGCTTCACTGTCAGGCGGTCAGAAGCAAAGACTTTCTATCTCAAGAGCGGTACTTAAAAAACCTGAGATCCTCATTCTTGATGATTCCACCTCCGCCATCGACCTTGGCACAGAAGCTAAGCTCCGTGCGGAGATAGACCGCAAAATGAACGGCACTACCCTTATCATAATCGCACAGCGTATCCAGAGCGTAAAATCATGTGACAGGATAGCCGTCCTTGACCACGGCAAGCTTTGTGCCTGCGATACCCATGAAAATCTGCTAAAGACCTGCGAGGTATATCAGGATATCTACGCTTCACAGGTAAAAACGTCAGGAGGTGAAGTGTAATGCCTCCAATGCCTCCAATGGGACCCGGCGGAAGAAAACCGGGCGGACCGCACGGTGCAAGGCTCACAATGGAAAAGCCTAAGGACGCAAAGAACACCCTTAAAAAGCTTATCGGCTATATAGGCAGAAACAGATATCTGTTTTTCACTCTTATCGGTGTAATGCTCATTATAACTCTGCTCAATCTTGCCGCACCGTCAATACAGCAAATAGCCATAGACTGCATTACCCTCACGAAAAAGAAAACAAGCGTTGACTTCGGTGCGCTTGGCAAAACGCTCATAGGTCTTGGTGCAGTTTACCTTCTGTCCTCTGTCTTCACCTATATGCAGGGAATATTCTCCGCAAAGCTTTCACAGTACACAGTAAAGACCATGCGTAAAGACTTGTTCTCAAGCCTTGTAAGACTTCCTATAAAATATCTCGATACCCATAGCCATGGCGATATAATGAGCCGTATGACAAACGACGTCGAGAACATTTCCACAACTATCTCCCAGTCTATAGGCTCGCTCATCTCAGGCGTGCTGACCATAGTGGGAACAGTTGTCATAATGCTTCTGTATTCACCGCTTCTTACCCTTATCTCACTGTCTACAGTATTTCTTACCATATTCGTTTCAGGCGTTCTCACAAAGTATATGAAGAAATACTTCATCAAACAGCAGGTGCTCCTTGGCGAGATAAACGGTGAAGTGGAAGAAATGGTAGTCGGATATAGAACTGTGGTTTCCTATGGCAAAGAGCAGGACGCTGTTGACAAGTTTGAGAAAATGAGCAACAATCTGAAAAAATGTGGCATAAAAGCTCAGATATTCGGTGGTGTAATGGGTCCTTGCATGAACTTAATATCCAATTTCGGCTTTATCCTTATCGCTGCATTTGGCGGCTGGTTCGCAATAAAAGGCTTTATAACAGTGGGAACTATTCAGGCTTTTATACTCTATTCAAAACAGTTCTCACGACCTATCAACGAGATAGCAAACCAGTTTGCAAATATCCAGACCGCAATAGCAGGTGCAGAGCGTATATTTGAGGTCATGGACGCTGATAAGGAAACTGACGAGGGCAAGGCTGACTTTGAGGTGGAAAACGTCAAAGGCGATATCAACTTCAAGCATATCGACTTCTCGTATGTTCCTGAGAAGCAGGTGCTAAAAGGCCTCGATCTTGAAGTAAAAGCAGGTCAGAAAATAGCCATAGTCGGTGCAACAGGCTCTGGCAAGACCACCATAGTGAACCTCCTCACAAGATTTTATCCTGTTGACAGCGGTGAGATAACCATAGACGGTCAGAGCATTTACGATATTCCGAAAGACAAGCTCAGACGTTCCATAGCTATAGTTTTGCAGGATACAGTGCTTTTTAAGGACACCATAGAGGAGAATATCCGCTACGGCAGAGAAAACGCTACCCTTGATGAAATAAAGGCGGCGGCAAAGTTTGCGAACGCAGACGAGTTCATAGAAAGACTTTCCGAGGGTTACGACACAGTTCTTGCCGAGGGCGGCTCAAACCTTTCACAAGGTCAGCGTCAGCTTCTCTCCATAGCAAGAGCAGTGCTTGCCGACCCGAAGATACTTATTCTTGACGAAGCCACTTCCTCAGTTGATACCAGAACTGAAATGCACATTCAGTCCGCAATGGTGGCTCTTATGAAAAACAGAACGTCCCTTATCATCGCTCACCGACTTTCCACTATCCGTGACGCAGATAAGATAGTGGTTATCGACGGTGGACGTGTTGCAGAGCAGGGTAGCCATGAGGAGCTTATCGCCGCCAAGGGCTGTTACTACAGACTTTATCAGACGCAGTTCTCAGGCGTTAAGACCTGATACAATGGTGTTTGTAAAACGTATATAGTCAATGTCGTACATTCAAACAAATACGACGTCCCACTTCTTGATATTTCGTCAAACCACAAAACTTCGTGATAATTCAAACTTTTACACTCTCAAAATCGGGCTGTCGAGGGCGCCAGCCCCTACATGAAAATTGGCGGTCTTATCAAACAAATCAAGGCACAGGAAAACCTCTCCTGTGCCTTTTTTATGCGCAAAAAAAGGACGGCTCTCATAAGAAAGCCGTCCTTAATGTTATCTGAAATATTACTTTGTAACAAGTGCCAGAGTATCTCTTGCAATGAGAAGCTCTTCGTTTGTTGGGATAACGAGAGCAGGGCGGGTGCCTTCTTTGTTGATGAAGCCAGACTTGCCGAAACGGGCAGCCAGGTTACGTTCGTGGTCAACTTCGAAGCCCAGTACGCCCAGTTTGCCCAGCGACAGCTCACGCACCATCGCGGCGTTTTCACCGATGCCACCGGTGAAGACC